>JGI10216J12902_103020688_pt1 | contig 12026 bp, 10 predicted proteins | sample KanNatreferecore_FD_12902 | JGI IMG/M metagenome (IMG submission 12902)
TCCGAGAGCTGGCGGTAGACCGACGCCGGATGCGAGGGCGGCACACCAAGCTGCGTGTTGATGAAGGTGAGACGGGGTTCGGCAGCCCTGATTTTCTCGAGCAGCGTATGCGGGGCGTCGACGTGATAGAGAACACCGGGGCAAAAGATCGCGTCGATCCCACGCGGAAATTCGACTTCCAGCACGTCGCCATGCACGAGCGTCAGCGGCATGTTCGGGAAGGCGGCCTTCAGCACCCGGCATTTCTCGTAGTTCGCCAGCGAGCCCTCAATCGCGATGATTTCCGACGCGCCGAAACGGCTCAGATGAAACTCGAGCGCGCCTTCGAGGGGCCCCATGGTCAAACATCGCATTCCGGCGACAAGCGTCTGCAGCGGCCAGATTCCGGTCGTCGTTTCCTTCAGCGACGAAATCCACTTGATATTCTTGCGCTCGACGTCGCGCATCAACGCGAGAAATTCGTCCGTCTTCGCAAAGGGCTCGTTGCCGACGAATCTCAGAAAGCTGTTGACGGTGTCCGACGAAAAGGGAGAGACGTCGGTGTCGAATGACGTGACGTCCGCGGCGCCGCTCATCGTTCTGGATGTCATCGGGCTTCGTACTTGGAGGTGATCACACGAACCAGCTTCAGCCCTGCCGCCTTCAGCTGGGTCGTGATGGTGCCCGAACTCTCGGTTGACGCCGGCAAGCCGGTCGCGAGATCGAGGACGACCACTCCTCTCCCTTCGAGCATCGTCTCCTCGCGGGCGGGCCCACGCTCCGGTGGAAACTCGAGCTTAGCGGTGGTGACGAACGAGATACGCGCGGTCGGCGTGCTGCCGTTCTCGAGGCGCTCGAGCCTGGCAACCTGATGGTACCGAAAGGTGGCGCCGCTGTCCTTCTGCTTGCGAACGCCGACCCAGTCGGAGGTCCATTCGTGTCCGGGCTGCACCGTTCCCGCGGGAAGCCGCACCGCCGCGTCGATGACAACGGCAAGCGCTTCACCATGTGCGTCCGCGTTGGCGTCGCCGGTCGTGTACTGGCCGTCGGATGCGAGCTTGTACGAGCGTCCGCCCATGCCGAGCGCCCAACAGATTTTCTCGAGCTGGTCCTGCGTCTCGTCAGACGGTGGCGCCGCCTGGTCGAACCCGAACCGGAACGGCCTGCTGTTGAACGTGCCGTTGACCTGCGCACGCTCGAACAACATACGCACCGCCGTCTCGGTGTCCTTCGCTTCCGGAACGGTCCGGCGGCCGTTGCCTTCGACGCGGAAGTCCTGAAGCGCGAGGAGCGCGTTCGAGGAACGCAGCTGGCGTGTCAGAGCGTCCGGCCCACTGATACTCAACGTCATCGTGAATCCGCCGTGTACCGGAACGGCATCGCCGGATTTTCCCTGATAACTCAGCTGCATGCGGACGTTCTCACTTCAACAACAACCCGGCCTCGAGCGGTGCGGCGACGGCATCGGGGGCAAACCAGAAACCGTTCAGCGGCTGATGCACGAAGTCCTCTGCCAGCCGCCGATTCGTGTCGGCAAACAACGAGTGAATGCGCTCGAGATGCACGTCCGAAAAGATTCGTTTCGGAAGCGGCAGGTGCCCGGTGCTTTCCGCGAAGGCCCGCGCCGCCCGGCCTATCTCGAGCCGCTGCTCAATCGACAGATCGGGCACGGCATTGCTCATGCGCACGATTTCGATGCCGAGCGCGTTCTCCGTCGTCACGTTCTTCCGGGCATCGAGGTCGTCGGCGGGCAGGTGTGCGGTGTCGACGTTCAGCAACCGGCAGAAGGTCGCGAGTAATCCGCCGGAGTTGACGGCCTGTTCGTAGATGAGCGGTACCAGCGTGTCCTTGCCCACCAGCCCCGACCACGCGGTCAGAATGGCGTGATACTCCCCCGCCATGGGGTAGTCCTTCAGAAACACTTCAGGCGTGTCGGAAAACTTGACCGTCGGATCGAGGATGAACTGGCGATACAGCGATTCGAGGAACGTCTCCTGCGACCGCAGACAGCAGACGACCTTCAATTTCTTCCCCGCGAGAAGGCCCTGGAACTCTTCAGAGGCCTGAATCAGTTCGAGGCGTCCCAGAAAGAGCTCTGAACTGATGACGATGGTGCTGCAGCCGCAACCGTCGATCTCCTCGGTAAGCTGCTTGAAGAGCGCCGTGCGTTCGCGCGTCTCCCAGCTTTCGTAAGCGTTGGCCGCAAGCGAAAACGCGAGCTTGTGGTGCGCGTAGTCCGAACCCTGACCGGCCAGCGGATAGTACACATCCTGCCGGCGAAGCTCGTCCCGCCACGCGTTGAGAAACCATTGCAGCGACGAGGTACCGGTTTTCGGGTACCCGATGTGGAGAATCAGCGTTTTCATGACGGGGCTTCGCCACAGCGATCTGCGGCCGAAAAGAGACTGACAAGTATTGATTGCCGCAGCGCTTGAACGCAAGCCGGGCGTTCGTCTGACACGTGTGCAACGTTAGAACAATGTTCGAAAATTTGTGTACTGAAACAGACGTAGGACAAAACTGTAACGACAATTTCGTCCGCCAGACGTCCGGAATCGCTCGAGGCTCTTGCGGCTGCTGGACCAGTCGGGTACTGTTGAAGCCGCCTCGCCGTGGCGCTGGTTGCGCGCATCTCAGGTATGAAATATTTTCGCAGAGTCATCCCCTATCTCCGTCCGTACCGGCTGCTGGCCGTGTGGTCGGTCACGCTGATTTTCGTCGGCAGCGTCGTCTCCCTGCTCAAACCCTGGCCGATGCAAATCCTCGTGGATCACGTGCTGCCCGGCACGATGTTGCCGGGCCCGCTGGCGTACTTGCCGGCCTGGATGCAGACGCGGTACATGATGCTCGGCCTCGCCGTGGGCGCCTCGTTCCTGCTGGCCGTTCTCGTGCACGCCGTGGCCGTGTTCGATCAGTTCGTCAACACGAAGCTCGACCAGCGGATGGCGCTTGATTTCCGCACCGACTTGTTCGAGCACGCGCAGAAGCTGTCGATGGCGTACCACGATCAGCGCCGCACCGGGAACCTGATCTTCACGATCAACTCTCAGGGCGAAGCCGTGTCGCGGTTGATCATGATCGTGCCGCCGCTGGCGCAGAGTGCCATCACGCTGATCGGGATGGTCTGGATCTGCTGGACGATGGACAGGCAGTTGACGTTGATCGCGCTGTCGATCGCGCCGCTGCTGTACATCACGACGACGTACTACATGAGGCACGTACACTCGCGGCTGATCGCCGTGCGCAACATGGAGGGCGAGGCGCTGTCCATCGTGCACGAAGCGGTCACGATGATGCGCGTGATCATCGCGTTCGGCCGTGAGAAATTCGAGCAGCAGCGGTTTCGCGAGCAGGGCGAGCGCGCGTTGACCGCGCGCGTCAGCCTGACCGTGCAGCAGGCTGTCTTCTCGCTCATCGTGGCCACGATCATGGGCGGCGGCACGTCGCTTGTCCTCGGCATGGGCTTTTACCATGCGCTCGAAGGGCAGATCACGATCGGCCAGCTGCTGGTCATCCTGTCCTACATCTCGATGATCTATCAGCCGATGTCGACCATCAGCACGACCATCGGCTCCCTTCAGGAAGTCTTCGTCAATCTCCAGATGGCGTTCGAGCTGCTCGACACGCAGCCGGACATCCAGGACGCGCCTGGAGCGACCGACCTGACAACCGTCGTGGGGCGCGTGGCGTTCGACAATGTGTCGTTCAGCTACCAGGACCGGCAGCAGACGCTGAGCGGCATTTCCTTTGCGACCGAACCGGGCCAGGTAGTCGCGATCGTCGGCAGAACCGGCGCCGGCAAAACCACGCTCGTCAGCCTGATTCCCCGCTTCTACGATGCGGCGGAAGGCTCCGTGAGCATCGACGGGCAGGATGTGCGCTCACTGACGATGCGCTCGCTCCGGCAGCAGATTAGCGTGGTGTTACAGGAGCCGCTGCTCTTCTCGGGTCCGATCGCCGCCAATATCCAGTACGGACGGGCCGACGCCACGCTGGACGACATCGTCGCGGCGGCGCGGGCGGCGAACGCGCACGAATTCATTTCGAACCTGCCCGAAGGCTACAACACGATGCTGGGCGAGAAGGGCGCGAAGCTCTCGGGCGGCGAGCGTCAGCGCATCTCCATCGCACGCGCGTTTCTGAAGAACGCACCGATTCTGATCCTCGATGAACCGACGTCCTCGATCGACACGCGGACGGAGCGCGTCATCCTCGATGCGCTCGATCGGCTCATCGTCGGCCGAACGACGTTTATCATCGCGCATCGTCTCTCGACGATTCGCCGTGCCGATGTCGTGATGGTGCTCGACCATGGCCGTATCGTAGAGCAGGGAGCCCCGGACGAGCTGCTCCAGAGAAACGGTCCGTATCGCCAGCTCCACGACCTTCAGGCGGCGGCCGCTGAATGGCGGGCCAGCAGACCACCCAAGGCGCCGCTCGTGACGGCGCAGGTGAGCGAGGGATGAGCGGCTCCCCTCTCACGGTGCACTGGCTGGAATCGTGCCGCACGCTCGAAGCGCTCGATGCGACAGTTGCGCGCCTGAAGACGGTGCGCGTCGGATTCCCCAACGCACGCATCCGCGTGCTCAACCGGCAGGTCGAGGCGACGGCCGCGAGCGAGATCGAACGTGTCGCGGAGACCCTCGACTGCGATGTCACGCGGTTTACCCTGTCAGCCAAGCCGTATTCTCAGCTCGGAGAGATCCTCATCGATCCGGGCAATCAGGGCACGCACGTCATTGTCGATTCCAGCGTCGTGTTCTGGAGTAACTGCGAGGGCTGGGAGTTCGAGGCGCTGATTGCCGGACGGTTGGTGCCGTCGTTTCTCGACGAGCGTCGAGGGTGCATCAGTATGGCGCGCATCCACCCATCTCTGTGGTGGATACCCAACGCCGGCGCACTGCAGGCACGCATTGCGCACGACTATCGCGCCAGCGAGCTCGGATACCTCGATGCCGTTGCGCCGTACATGTGGCGCGATCTGGCATCTGGCGCCTGGTACCGATTCGCCACGGGAGCGAACTTGTACGCAGCCCTCAGGGACAGCGTCCACACGTTCGTGCCGGAGGAGCTCGACTGCTTCGACCGGCTTGTCAGCGTCAGCAGCAATGAGGCGGTCCCATCTGCCCTGAAGGGCATCTGGCGTGACCAGGACGACTATTACAGGAGCCGAGCGGTGCCCAGCGTCGCGGAACTCGTATTCGCGCGCTGAATTTCGGGAGCCGAACCCATGCAACTCAGTATCCTCATCGTCACGTACAACCAGGTCGGCTTCATCGAGCAGGCGATCAGAAGTGCGCTCGCGCAGGAAACGGCGTTCGAGCGCGAGATTGTCGTCGCCGATGATGGCTCGACCGACGGCACGCGCGAAAAGGTGGAGTGGCTGGCTCGGGAGCACGCGGGCAGTATCCGTCTGGTCGCGCACGAGCGTCACGTCGGCGTCTATCAGAATTTTCTCGACGGGTATGCGAGCTGCGACGGGCAGTACCTCGCGCTGCTCGCGGGCGACGATTACTGGATCTCGCCATACAAGCTTCAGCGCCAGACGAATTTCCTCGATCGGCATGCCGAGTGCGCGATTTGTTTTCATAACGTACTGACCGTTCATGACGATGGCACGTCCGAGGTGCTCGCGTGTCCTCCCGACCGTAAGGAATTCTCCGGCGTTGAAGACCTGCTCATCGAAAACTTCATCCCCACCTCGTCGGTCATGTATCGCCATCGCGTCATCAAAGAGTTCCCGGCCTGGTCGCGCCCCCTGATGACCTGGGACTGGATCTTGAACCTGCTGCACGCACAGTTCGGCCGTGTCGGCTATCTCAGCGACACGATGGCGGTCGCGCGATCGCACGTCGGGGGCATGTGGAGCGGCGCCAGCTCGGCCGCGCGGGTCCGTGACACCATCGCCATGCTTGGCCATTTCAACGTACATTTCGGCACGAAGTACGATGCGGTGATTCGCGCGTCGATGTATCGCTGGCGCAATGTCGCGCAGTTTGAATCGCTCCACACCACCTTCAAGCAGCTCGAAGGCGAATGGCAACGGCAGCTCGAAATGGTCCAGCTCGACCGCTCCGCGGCCGTCAACGAGCTTCGCGCGCAAATCCGGGAATCGGTGCGGGATCACGAGCATCTGGTCAACGCGCTCGAACGGGTGGGCCGCGAAAAAGAGCTGATCACCGCCGAAAAAGAGCTCGCACTTCGAGAGATTGCCGACCTCCGTCAGCAGGCCGAATACCAGCGCCTCGCGCTCGTCGACCTGCGGTCGGCGATCGAGCTGAATGCCAGGCGCGAACAGTCGGTCAGTTCCGAGACCCTGCGGGGGCTGACGGCGGTCGACCAGCAACTCGGTGAGATTTACCGATGGATGGACGTGCAGCGGACCAGAGAGCTCGTGCAGACGGTCGTGCCGCCTGGCTCGACCGTGCTCATCGTCAGCAAGGGCGATGCCGAGTTTCTCCAGCTCAGCGGCCGCACCGCCTGGCACTTCCCGCAGACCGAAGACGGCACGTATGCAGGCGCGCACCCGGCAGACAGCGCTCAGGCCCGGGCGCACCTGGATGCGCTGCGCGAACGGGGTGCCCAGTTCCTGGCATTTCCAGGCAGCGCGCTGTGGTGGCTCACGCACTATGCCGAATTCAGCGCGTACCTCGAGAAGCATTACCGGGTGGTCCTGCGGCGCGAAGGGTCGTGCGTGATCTTTGCACTCGACCAGAAAGCCGTGGCTGAACACGCTGCGCCCCAACAGGGCGTCGGCGCGGCTGTCTAGCGCGACCCCGCCCGAAGATGCGTAGTCAGGTCGTCATTGGAGGTGCGCTCGCCCACAAACCAGGCTACGGTGGGCACACGTGGGCGCTCTTGCAATACGCACTTGGGTTCCGGGCGCTCGGCTGGGACGTGCTCCTCCTCGACCACATCAACGCATCACGCTGCCTCGACGCATCCGGCGCACCGTGCGCGCCCCGCGATTCGGTGAACGTGCGCTGCACGTTCGAAGCGCTCACCGCCTTTGGGCTGGCCGACCGGTATGCGGTTGCGGTCGATGGCGACTGGATCGGTCTCTCGCGCACGGCAGTCGCGGAAGCGATCGCGCAATCGACGTTCGTGCTCAACATCATGGGGTTTCTGCCGCACGAGCTTCTGGCGCCGGCGCAACTCCGCGTGTTTCTCGACATCGATCCGGGATTCGGACAGATGTGGAAGGCGTTGGGGCTCCACGACGCGTTCGCGCACCACGATCGGTACGTCACGATCGGAGAGCGCATCGGGCAGGACGATTGCGAGATCCCGACGTGCGGCCACGAGTGGATTACCACGCCGCAGCCGATCGCGCTCGAGTACTGGCCTGACACCACCGGAGGCAACGGGACGTTCTCGAGCGTCGCGAGCTGGCGAGGCGCCTACGATCCCATCGAGTACCGCGGGAAACGATATGGGCTTCGCGCGCACGAATTCCGGAAATTTGCGGACCTTCCCAGGCGAAGCGGCGGCTCGTTCGAGCTGGCTCTCGACATTCACGCCGCCGAAACCGCGGACCTCGATCGGCTCGCCGCCGGCGGCTGGACGCTGTTGAATCCGGCGCAGGTCGCCGGCGATCCGTGGCGCTATCGCGATTTCATTCAGGCATCGGGCGCAGAGTTCATGGTCGCGAAGAACATGTACGTCGAGGCGCGGTCTGGATGGCTGAGCGACCGTTCCCTCTGCTACATGGCAAGTGGCAAGCCGGTGCTGGCACAAGACACAGGCTGGACAGAACAATATCCGTCGGCATTCGGGCTCGTCGCGTTCAGCACGCCTGAGGAAGCAGAGGCCGGTGTGTCGCGGATCCGCGGAGAGTACGCGCGGCACGCGCGCGCCGCCCGCAACCTTGCAGAAGAGCATTTCGACTCGAACAAAGTGTTGAGCCGGTTACTCGCGCGCCTCTGAGAAGTCGATCGCGTACCACACGACACCAAGGGGCCGCGTATCCTGTGAATTCTTGATGACCTCGCGCGGGCTGCGCGCGTACGCATACCGGAACTCGATGGTGTTGCTCGCCGGGCGCAGGGCACCTCGAGGCAGCCGCACCGTATAGGGCCGCTGTCCGGCGCTCATCGGCACTTCTCCGATTTCCGTCCCGTTGAGGACGACCTTTACACGCTGCTGCGGGCTCCCGGCGAACTGAAATGGCGCAGCGATAAACGTCATCTGGATGTCTGTGGCGTCGGGCAGAGGAACGTCGATGGTCGACTGCATGCCGGCGCTCCATGTGTATGTTTCCTGGCCGGACGATTCGGCCTGATTCCATCCGGTGCGCATCCATTTCGCCGATCCCGGCGCGCCCACTTTGACGTGCAGGGGAAGCGTCGGAGGCACGAGCCGTGTCTCCCCGAGGAGCGTGTCGAAGATCGCCTGCGCCGCCAGCCGGTGTCCCTCGGGGTTCAGATGCCCGCCCCGGTACGGCAGCACGGTCCCTTCGTTCTTGTCGAACAGCTCGAGCAGCGACACCGACGGCACATGGAGTTGATCGGCGAACGCCTTCAGGCGCCGGTCCGCGTAATCGCGCTCGGCCTTCATATGGGCGACGGTCGAAGAAAACACCTGCCAGCGCGTGCCGACGAACACGTCGGGCGGCATGATCACCGGCATCCACGCGATCTTGTTCGCGCGACACGCCTCGTCGATCATCCTCAGAAGGCCTTCAGTGACGCGCCAGCCTTTCACGATCGTGTCGGGCTGCCGATCCTGCGGCGCGAACGTATGAAAGATCGGATCGCTCGTGAAGCCCGCCGCAAGATAGCGCTCGCGATTGCGTGCTTCATCGGCTTCGGGGTCTTCCCCGCGATAGCTCAAGTACGCCTTCTCCAGGACGCCGAACGACACAAGGCTCGTGCGCAGGAACTGGCGCAGCGGCTGCGCCCACGTCAGCACGAGACGCCGTTCCCCTTCCACGAAATAGGGACGATATGTGTCGCTCGTGCTGTGGCAGGCACCGGCAAGCTCGATGGTGTTGTTGCAGATATCGTTCAGGGGAAAAATCTGCACCAGGACGATGTCGGGCTGATATTGGAGCCCGATGTCCATCAGTGCGCGATACTCCTGCGCCGTGCCGAAGTCCCCCACGCCAAGATTGATGACTTCCCACGACGTCGACGTGCTGCTGTTCAGCATCGTCTGCAGCTGGCGCCAGTACGTCTCTTCAAGATTGACCTGAATCGCCTCGCTGAACGAGTCGCCGATGACGACGATGCGCTTGGTCCCCGCGGGTTTCGCAATCGCATGTGAGACGTCGCGGAAGCCGAGGCTGTTGAACTGGACGCGCACCTGGTGCCCGTCCTGCTCGAACTCGTACTCCTTCGATCGTTCCTGCGTCCAGCCGAGCGCCGCGTCAAATCGCCGTGTCGGGTTGGGATTGAAATCGATGTCCATGCGGCGGCAGACCACCTCGAATACGCCGATGCAGATGGCGAGGCTCAGGAAAAACACCGTGAGCTTCAACCCAAGGCTCGGGCGGTACGGGCGGCTGTCGCGCGGCTCGGTCTGTTCTGCGGCAGACGACATCAGAACAACGTGTAGATGAAGGGCGCCGCCGCAGTGCCGGAAAGCGCCAGGAGAATGCCGAACAGCACCAGGACGATGACAATCGGCGTCAGCCACCACTTCTTGCTGTGACGCAGGAAGTCCCACAGCTCAGCGAGGAACCCGGGCCGCTGCCGCGAGGCCTCTTCGACGAATGTCGCACGTCCGCCGTCCGCGCGTTTATCTGGTGGTCCTGGCATCTGCATGGCCTCGTTATCTCAAAATTGTCGGAAGTATCGCCGCGGGTCGCGCCCGCCGGTGTGGCGCACCCAGTACGTGGGCGCCGATCGGTCGAAGCGCAGGCGCAGCGGATCGTAGCCGGTCGCGCGTGCGGCCAGGGCAATCGGCGTCACGACCAGGTAGTAGATCGTCGCGATCAGCAGGTGCGATACCGTCCAGCCAATCGGGAACGCCGCATACATCCAGCCGACATAGACCGGCCGCCGAAGCGCCGGAACCGCCCAGTACGCCGCCGCCAGCGCGCCGCCGATCGCCCAGATACGGACGGCTCCATCAGAAGTGCCGTTGCGCCACCAGGACAGTGCGCCGATGAGCGCCACGAACAGCACCAGCATGATGCCGAACGATTTGAGATGCGCGGCCGGCGGATTGCGATCGATCTTGATCAATGCCATCTGAGGGCGCTCAGTCTAGCGCGAATTGCGCCAGATACTCCTCAGCGGACACGTCTCGCGCGGCCGGCTGCCGTTCCTTCAGGAGGACGAACCGTTCCAGCACGAGAGCATCCATATTGGTTGCCATGAAACACCGATGCGCTTCCTGCGGCCGGCAGACGATCGGCTCGCCGCGCACGTTGAAGCTCGTATTGACAATCACCGGACAGCCCGTTTTGCGCTCGAACGCACGCAGCAGCGTTGCATACCGCCGGTGCCGTTCAGGATCGACCGTTTGAACGCGGGCAGAAAAATCCGTGTGCGTAATCGCGGGAACGACCGAGCGCAGCAGCTTGAGCCGATCGATGCCGGTCAGCTCGCGCTCGCGTCCGTTGGTCGGCAGGCGCTTGTCCGGCCTGACCGGCGCGACGAGCAGCATGTACGGGCTGTCTTCGCCGGGGCGCATCTCGAAATACTCGTGGACGCGATCGCGCAGCACCGATGGCGCAAACGGCCGGAACGATTCCCGGAACTTGATTTTGACGTTCATGACCGATTGCATCTTCGGGCTGCGTGCATCGCCGATGATGCTGCGGCTCCCGAGCGCGCGCGGACCGAACTCCATCCGATCCTGGAACCAGCCGACCACCTTCTCCTGCGCGATCAGATCGGCTACCGCGTCGCAAAGCGCAGCGTCGGAATCGTACTCGGTGTAGACGGCCCCGGCTCCGCTCAAGAACGCCCGAATCTCGACATCACCGGCCCGTGGCCCCAGCAGCGAGCCCTTCTGCGAATCGCCCTCGTGCGGCACACGCGGATTGTCCAGCAGCTGATGCCAGATGAAGAGCGCGACACCCAGGGCGCCGCCTGCATCTCCCGCGGCTGGTTGAATCCAGACATTCTCGAACGGCCCCTCGCGGAGGATGCGGCCGTTCCCGACGCAGTTCAGCGCGACGCCGCCGGCGAGGCACAGGTTGCGCATGCCTGTTTCCTTGTGCACGTGACGCGCGCAGCGCAGCATGATCTCTTCGGTCACGACCTGGATGGACGCGGCGATGTCCATCTCGCGCTGCGTGAGCCGCGCCTCGGGCGGCCGCGGCGGGCCTTCGAACAGTGCATCGAACTTCGGAGAGGTCATCCGCAGCCCCTCGCAGTACGCGAAGTAGCTCATGTCCATCCGGAACGAACCGTCCTCCTTCAGATCGATGAGCTGGCTGAGGATGGCGTCGACGAATCGCGGCTCGCCGTATGGCGCGAGCCCCATGAGCTTGTACTCGCCGGAGTTGACGCGAAAGCCCGTGAAGTAGGTGAAGGCCGAGTACAGAAGACCGAGCGAATGCGGAAACCGCAGCTCGTGCGTCAGCTCGATGCGGTTGCCGCGTCCGATCCCGCAGGTTGCCGTCGCCCACTCACCCACGCCGTCGAGCGTCAGAATCGCGGCTTCGGAAAACGGGGACGGGAAAAATGCGCTGGCCGCGTGCGACTCGTGGTGCTCGGTGAAGATGTACTGTTTCTTGTATTTGCCGGCGAGCCCTCGCTTCAGCTCTTTTGGAAGATAAAGCTTCTGCTTCATCCACAGCGGAACGAAATGGAGGAACGAGCTGAACCCGCGCGGTGCGTACGCGAGGTACGTCTCGAGCAGGCGCTCGAATTTCAGAAACGGCTTGTCGTAAAACCCGACGTAGTCGAGCTGGTCCGGCGTCAGCCCCGCCGCGGCGAGACAGTACTGCGTGGCGTGAAACGGGAAATCGTGATCGTGCTTCTTGCGCGTGAACCGCTCTTCCTGCGCCGCAGCGACGATCTCGCCGTCGACCACGAGCGCGGCCGCGGAATCATGATAGAACGCCGAGATGCCGAGAATCGCAGTCACTCAGC
>JGI10216J12902_102859236_pt1 | contig 12024 bp, 7 predicted proteins | sample KanNatreferecore_FD_12902 | JGI IMG/M metagenome (IMG submission 12902)
GTCAGTGACAGCATTACTTGGGGCTAAGTTTGAAAACCGCTCTTAAGCGATGTTTGAGGAAGCTGGTGGCTTTGCTAGCGTACGGTGAGAGGATTTCCTTCATTTTCTCCAGATCTCTGAAGACTATAGATCCAAAGGAAATTTGGTTTTCTTTGCCTTCGTGCTCATCCCCATAATTACTGCCATAGGTGTAAAGATAGCTTTTGCCAGCATAATAATCTGCGCCGCGCAGAGGAATACGATTGAGAACCACTCCAACCACCCGGGCTCCGACTAACTTGATATGCTCCATAGTGGCTTTGGCTAAGGAAATGCGCGTATGGCCTGGTCGGACGACTAGCAAGACCCCATCCGCCTTGGACGCAAGGATCATCGCATCGGGAACGAACATCGGTGGTCCATCAATGACGACAACATCGGCGATTTCTTCCAACTCGGATAGGAAGAGCTCCATTTTCTCCGAGCTCAACAGCTCCGCAGGGTCGGAAGGCTTATTACCGGCCGTAAGTACGGACACTTGCCCAACTTCTTTAATGCCACTCCTCCAATCGAAGACCGCCCGGGCAAACACCACATCTGCCAAACCTTCATCGTTGGGCAAGTTGAAAAGTTTATGGATTTTCGGCTTGCGCAAGTCAGCATCGAGCAAGTACACCCTTTTATTTCTTTGGGCGATGGACATGGCCAGATTGACGGCCACTGAGGTCTTCCCATCCCCACTATCCGGGCTGGAGACAAGGATCGTCTTCAGACGTTGACCCATTTCGGCCAAATCCAGTTCCGTCCTCAAAGCACGGAAGGGTTCGGTCAGCGGATGACTTGAATTGTCTGCATCGTAGAGCCTGTCTTCATTTATTGGATCTGCCTGTTCAAAAATACGACCCAGAATCGGGGCTGAGAACAGACGCATCACGCTGTCTGGAGATTTCAAGGTGTCATCCAGATATTCGAGCAGATAGGCTGAGCAGGCCGACAAAACAAAGCCAGCAGTGGCTGCCAGCAGCACGGTTAATCCCTTCAGAGATCCCATCGGATTGGTTGGTAAATCAGCCGATGCAATGATCGTCAAAGTGTTGATCGCCCCTTGTTGGGTGTTGGAAAGCAACAAACCATAATTATTTTCCATCGTGCTCAGCTTTGACTGTAAGGAAAAAATCTGGTCCTGTTTATCGCTAATTTCCTGGGCGCTGAACGTATTGGCCAGTTCCTCCTGGAGCTGAGCGATCTGTGCCTCGGTTTCGTTGATCTGCGTTTCGAGATTGTTCAACCTCTCATGAATGAATTCCTGGCGGCCGCGTTCCTCCGACTGGGCACTGATGGGACTCAAATTCATCAGTTGAGCAGCTAATTCGTTGGCAACTTTTTGAGCGCGTTCCGGGTCAGTATCGTTGACAGTGATCTCGATCAATTGGGTGTTGGGCAACGCCTGGGCAATGTACGCTGGCAGTGCATCCATCCTCAGGGCGTTCTTGGTTGCGCTGCGGACTATCTCGCGATTGGCAAGATCAGCGTACGCCGCGGCCAATTGTTGGCCCAAAACGAGTTCGTTGCTGGAGGGGTTGGGGTCGTTGATGGTCATACCAATCATGAGGGTAGTATGAGCCTGGTAAACCAGAGGCTGGCGCTGGGTGCTCAGAAAACTGAACAGAGCAGCGATCAGAGTTGATGCTGCCACCAACCACCACCATTTCCGCAGCGGGAAGATGTATTTGTTCAGTTCCATAAGTTACCCGATATCAATCTAAAATTGCCGTACATCTCATCCATCATACTACTACCTTTGGTTTATTTGTGATGTCTGTGCAGGTCTTTACGGCACGCCTGGCCGACAAACCTTCAATGAATTTCATTTGGCATCAAAATGTTCAAAATACCGGTAAGGATTAGGCGAAACATCCATTCCTGAGCGCTGCTGAACTCTAGTCATGACGCAGTAAACTCAATTTTGTAACAAACTTTAATAAAGTCAATTTGCGCCGCTCAAGCCCTTGCACGCGTGTTACGCCTTGTTTGCTGCTGCCGTGGCCATTGGGGGAACCGCCTGGTCATTGCCTAAAGAGATACCAGAGGCATTGCAAATTGCCCTAACAATTCTCTGGCTCGACAGGCCATCGCCATAAGGGTTCCGGCTGCGGGCCATGCGGTGGTACGCATCGTCATCCTCCAGGAGTTCGACCGCAGCTTCGACAATTGCCTGCTCATTCGTGCCCACTATTTTAACGACGCCCGCCGCCACCCCCTCCGGTCGCTCGGTGACATCGCGCAGGACCAACACAGGTATCCCAAGGCTGGGAGCCTCCTCCTGCAAACCGCCCGAATCAGTCAGAATCAGATAAGCCTGGCTCATCAACTGAACAAAGTCACGATAACCCATGGGCTCCGTCAGGACAATGTTGGGGATATCGCTCAGCAGCCGGCCCACAGTTTCCTGTACATTCGGATTGGGATGCACCGAATAGACGATTTTGACATGGGAAGGATAACGCCGCGCCAATTCGGCGAGAGCATTGCATATTTGAATGAGAGGAGTTCCAAAATTTTCCCGCCGGTGAGCAGTCACCAATATCAATCGCTGATCACCTGGTACCCCAGTCTGGGACAATGGTTCGGACTGTCGCAAGCGCTGAACTGTCATCTGCAGCGCGTCGACAATCGTGTTTCCGGTGAGAGCGATGGAATGATCCGGCACACCTTCGCGCAATAAATTCTGCCTGTTGTCTTCCGTCGGAGCGAAATAGAGATCAGCCAGGAGATCCGTGATGCGCCGATTGATCTCTTCCGGATACGGTTGCCATTTGTCGCCTGTACGAAGACCGGCTTCCACGTGCCCTATGCGAATATGATGATAGTAAGCCACCAGACTGGCAACCATTACTGAAGTTGTGTCACCCTGCACCAGGATCCAATCGGGTTGTTCGCGCCGGACAATTTCATCCAGGTGCGTAAAAAGGTTTGCAGTTAATTGTGACAAGGTCTGGCCGGGCTGCATCAAGTTCAGGTCGGTATCAGGTCGAATGTCGAAAACATCCAGCACCTGATCCAGGAGGCCGCGATGCTGTGCGGTGGCGCAGACATACGACGATATCTGGTCGGGGTATTTCTCCAGCTCCTTGATGATCGGTGCCATTTTTATGCCTTCGGGCCGGGTGCCGATAACACTAAGGACTTTTAATCGAGTCACTACGTTTCTCCATAAGCGGTGTGCGCCGAGAGGGCCGGCTTCCAGAGATATGCCGGTATGAGCGCCGTTTCGGCTAAAACAACCAGGATGTCAACTTGCCATCAGCTCAGCGCGGTCCTATCCACTATAGACTTCATCCCAGGCAGCATAGACAGTCCGCCAGTCATAATACTTCTCGAGAGTAGCACGTCCACCCTGGGCCAAACGCGTGGCTAAATCCTGGTCCGTCAGCACCTGCACGACAGCCTGGGCAAATTCCTCGGCTGAATCAGCCAGTAATACATTATTGCCCGATGAACAAGCCAATCCTTCCGCGCCAACAGTTGTGGAGACGACCGGCACGCCCCAGGCCCAGGCATCCAGGATTTTAACGCGCATACCACCCCCTGCCCGCAACGGAACCACAAAGACTCCGCTATTTCTCCAAAAGGGTCGAACATCTTCGACGTAGCCGGGCAAATGGATATGGCCCGCCAACACTTCGGCCCGCAGGGACTGAGGTGGCTGCTTTCCGATGGCCGTGAAACGAGCCTCGGGAACGTGGACTCGAATCAATGACAACACGTGTTCAGCGAACCATTCCACACCATCAGCATTGGGCGGCCAGTGCATGCCACCAAGGAACAGAATAGTTGAAGCATTGGGCAATCTGTTCTCAACCGTGTTCGACTCCAATTCCAAACAAATCGGAATGACATTGGAAAAACGTGGTTGGCGGCCGTTCGGATAGAGCTGCAACAGGTACTGTCTATCCTCGTCGGTAACGGTGACCACTCGATCGAACGCTAAGCAGGTTTGAGCTTCGTAGGCGGCCATGCGAACGCTTTCACGTCGATAACCCAGCCGCGCAATCGGGTTGCGAGCCTGGGCAGCCATCCGGCGGGTGAGCAGGTATACGGCATTGTGCTGGTCCAGGATCAAACGAGGCCGCTCACTTTGCAGTGCTGCCCTTGCCCGGGCTGCCAGAGCGTAAGGCGCCATCCAGAGTTGATCCGCATGAATCGCATCAAAATGGCATTCATCGACGAGAGTTTGCAAACGCGCATACATGGGCGCGCTGTGATCGCGTGCAATCAGTAAGGGCTGCCCGGTCAGCAAGCTACGCGCAAGGGCCAGTCCATCCTGCCAACGCGTGCGTTCAATCGGCACGGTAACCACACGCTCACAATAGTTTCGTAAATGCTCGACCGCCTCGGGTGTGTCACTGCTACGTATGAACGAAACCAATGTAACAGCATGTCCATTGGCAGCGAGATGACGCAGTGTGTAATAGGCGCGGACTTTGGGGCCAGCATCCAGTGGATAAGGCATTACCTGTGTTAGAAAAAGAATTTTCACAAACTTTATAGACTCCGAAGAGCTGCTAAAAGGAGACCGTATTGCCGCGTCAGGTCGGCCCAGCCCTCTCGACGAGAAAAGGGCAGGGCACGGGCAAGCTGTCCAAAGCCAAAACGCACCAGAGCGGCCTGAAGCAGAATAAATTTATACATGGCGCCAGCTAAAGCGTTGCGCCGCTTACGGAAGAACTTAATTTTGTTTCGGTAGAGTTCGATGAACATATGGTCAGCTACCTGGCTTGTGCTGCGACCCCGTGCGTGCGTGACGACCGCCGCTGGCAACCAGTGAAGTTCCCAGCCCGCCTGGCCAAGCCGGTCACACAAGTCAATCTCTTCCGAATAGACAAAGTAGTCCTCATCAAATAACCCCAGCGGCCTTACCACGTCGGCCCGCAAAAGCAGGCAGGCACCATTGAGCACTTCTACTGGCTGCGGTGACCGCGAGGCCAGCACGACCGACCCATATTGACTAACAGGATAGATGCCGTCAAGATGGAACAGACGCCACCACTCACGAAAGAGTGACGGCAAGCGTTCGATGGATGGTTGCAGCGAGCCATCCGGGTTAGCCAGCCGTGGCCCAACAGCCGCGACGCGAGGCTGTGCAACCAGATAACGAACAAGTTCATCGAGTGCGCCAGGGTGTACGATGGTATCCGGGTTGAGCAGCAGCCAGAGCTGACCCTGCGCGACGGTGACCGCCTTGTTATTTGCCCGAGCAAAACCCAGGTTCTCGGCGCTGGCCTCCAAGCGGACTTGTGGAAATTCCGCAGCGACAGCCTCCTTGGTCCCATCCGTTGAAGCGTTATCGAATACCAAGACCTCAAATGAACCGCTAGGAGGGTTGGCCCCGATCGAGGCCAGGCAGCGCAGTAAGTCTTCGCGCGTGTTCCAATTGACGATGATGATTGAAAGTATCATGATATTTGGATTGGATCAGTCGTGGTAATTATGTTCCTACTAATGAAGCGTACACGGTTCGTTGCATCCAGGTCGTCAAGTACGCCAGTACAGGCACAGCACCAGAACTCAGGCGAGCAACACATGCTCATCCTTTTTTTCTACCGGTCCGAATTGGCCCAACCCCTGTCGATACCCCTGGAATATATAACCACCAATTATATATCGATAGAGGGTGGGAAGCATGCCAGAAGCCGGATGGCGATTCTCGATCACTTTAACAGATTGTTCCATCGTCCACAGTGTCAGCCGGGTTGAGATGATGGCACGGAATACTTTTCGGGCGATGAGAGAGGGCGAATCCTGCCGCCAGTTAATCGGAGTTTTGTCAAGAAACATGGGCAGGTGAACGAGGAGTTCGGGGTATTTTTGGAAAAGCGTTACTGAGCGATAGGCAGCTATTTTCATGCGCGTTTTAAATTCATCCAAAGAGTCAGCCGAATGATCCCGGTGCCAACAAACAGCCTTGCTGCTTCGTAGAAATTTATATCCCTGACGATAAGCGCGATAGGTAAAGTCGAGATCACACCACATACTGGAGCCTGAGAATTCCAGAGGCTGCATCATTCCGATCCTAAAATAAGCTTCACGCCCCAGAGCCATATTATTGCTGTGGATATCTCTGAATGGTATCTCCTCAACGGTATCCGTCTGGCCTGAGGAAATGCGAGAGTCTTGGGTGGATGCCGAGCGGGTGTAGTAGGATCCGGAAGCTAACAAAATCCGCGCAGATTGAGAAAGTCCAGATGTCTCTGTTGGCCACAAATCCCAGGTTCCGACCACAATGCTATTCGGGTGCAACCCATGAGCATTGATAAGGCCAGCCAGGTAGTCAGGCTTTACCAAAATATCATCATCCAGGAACACCAGGATATCTGCCGTGCTTTGTTGAGCACCAAAGTTGCGGGCTGCTGCATCACCTTGATTAGCCTGCCGAACACAGCGCAAAATGAATGGATAAGTTTCCGCGACGATTTCGTGTGTGCCATCAGTCGAGCCGTCATCTACAATCATGACCTCAAAGCGGTCGGCAGGATAGGTCTGTTGGGCAAGCGACTCTAGCGTTTCGCGGAGCAGGTCCTTATGGTTGTAGGTGGGAATAATGATGCAAACGGTAGACAACGCTGACACGATAATCTCATCTCGCATGGGCCCAGCCTGACTCCCAATCTTGCTGGAGGACACGCCAGCAACTTCCTGGAGGTAGCCTTCAACCTGATCCATCATTCGCGTCATTGTAAATCGTTCCATAACGGTTTGCTGGCCGGCCCTCGCCAGGTTTTTCCGTAAGTTCGGATCATCAAAGAGTCGTGTGATTTTGCGGGCCAAATCCTCACCATCACCAGGTGCGAACAGCAGTCCATTTTCACCATCTACAAGAATCTCAATTGTTCCACCTCGTGGAGTAGCCACTACAACCAAACCCGAGACCATTCCCTCCAACACCATCCTGGAAAATGGCTCCTCCCAGATCGATGGCATCAAGAGTACGTCAAATTGTCGTAGCAAGCGGGGCATTTCTTCCGGTGGTATATGACCCAAAAAAGATACATAGTCATCCAATCCAGCTTGCGTGACCAGGCCGCGTAAATAGCCTTCGTAATCAGCGGAGCCGGAACCAGCCACACTCAATCTTATGCCCCGTATGCCTTGATCAAAAACCAGTTTTTTCAACGCGTGAATAGTTGTATCAACACTCTTCTCGGCGACCAGCCGGCCCGCACAAAGCAAATTTAAGGTTTGATCGTCTTTGTCAGACTGATGGCCATATTGTTCAGCCAGATAGTGTTTGGCTTCAATGCCAGTGTGGATGACCCGTGCGTTCTTAACCGGGATTCCAGCTTCAATAAGCCGGTTCCGAGTTGTGGCGCTGACACAGATGGCATTCTTAAAAGTCAAAACGGGGCGCTTCTCACTGGCCAACATCGCCAATGCCACGGAACCCAACACCTTTTTAGTTACCTGGCTATACCATTTGCGTCCAGGGGCTCGCCAATATAATTCGTGCTGACTGGGCAATGTTGGCCAGTATGTGGCAAACCGATACACGACATTATCCGGATACCTGGTCTCGGCTAAAACTGCCAGCGACCAGTGCAAGTTCCACATGCCCCAAACAAAGACGATGTCTGGAGCAAACTCATCGAGAACGCGCGAAAAGCGCTGTAAATTTTGCTGCTCCCTTACTTTTCGCTGGGTAAAAAAAGTTAAACCGTGCCGCCAGGGAACCAGGTCCATCTCCAGATATAAGGACCGATAAACTCCATCAGTTTCCACGGGTGTATTGTTGGTTCCATGCATACTGGTCAAAACCAGAGTAGTATGGCCCCGCTCTGTTAAGCCCTGGACTACTTGCTGACATGACTGGTCTTCTCCACCGGTTTCTTGAACCAGGTAAAAGTTGGTGAGAAATAGAACCCGCATTCAACGTCCTCCGATGTTGTCAATCTATGCCTTTGGAGTGCTGGCGAAACTATCCAAAAGGTAATCCTCTATCTCTTGCGCCATCCTGTCCAGGGTGAAATGTTCCAGAACGCTGTGCCTGCCGGCTTGAGCCAATCGACACCAAAGATCAGGGTCCATACTGAGCCTGACAACCTGGCTGGCCAGTCCTTCCGCATCTTCCGGGGCAAATGTCAATCCGGTTTCGCCTTCCCTCAAAATTTCCTGAGTACCACCCGTGGTCGTTCCAACAACCACCAGTCCAGCTGCCATGGCTTCCTGGGTCATTCGGGCGAGAGGCTCTTCGTAAATAGATGGAAAGATCAGCACATCAAACTTCTGAAAGATGGCTGGCATTTCGTTTTTTGGAACAGGCGGAAGGAAGCTCACATAGTTTTGTAAGCCCTCCTGCTCCACCAGGTCGCGCAGGAACGCTTCATAGTCCGGATGGCCGGATCCGACCAGAGTTAAGCTGACCTGATCCGTCTTCATCTCATTTACCAGCTTGGCCAGCGCCTCGATCGCTGTGTGAACACCTTTATGCCTGACCAGCTGTCCAGCGTAAAGCAATTTCAAATGTCCGGACCGATCATCTCGTTCACGTATCTGGGGGAAGCGTTGAATATCTGTTCCCCCATGGATGACACGGGCGTGCTGGAGTGGTACTCCAGCATCGACGAGCAGATCACGCAATCTGAAACTTACGCAGATTGCCTGTTCGAATTTTAGGTCCGGTTTACCTTCCTGAGCAAGCATGTATAGTGCTAATTGGCTGAGAAGCTTTTTAGCTGGCTCCATCAATAAGCCCCGGGTCGGCGATCGCCAATAAGTGGTGTGCATGTCGGTAGCCGAAGCCCAGTAGTCCGACAGATAGTACACCACGCGACCCGGTAGCAGTTGCTCAGCACGGGCTGGCAATGCTTTGGAAAGAGCCCACATACCCCAGACAAAGACCAGGTCTGGTGCGAAATCTTTAATAACCTGTTCAAGAAAGACGATGTTTTCTCGACGTTGTTTTTTCCACTGTGTGAAAAAATGCAAAGGTTGATAGTAAGCGAGGTCTCCTTCGAGATGGAGAAGACGATAAACATTCTGTTCGTCAGGAGGTGCTTTCGCTAATTCATAGCGACTGGTCAGCACACCAATCGTATGACCTCGTTCTGCCAAACGCTCGCTCACTTCGTGGCACCACTGAGTATAGCCGCCCGGCCGGGCCGGAGGAAAGAAATTAGAAAGAAAAAGGATTCGCATCAAGGTCTCTCATCCGACATCATCGAACTGAAGAAATTGGATTGGTTACCTGCCAGATTTGAATCGATTTACCGGATTCATCATCGAGAGGAAAACTGCGGAGAACCGGGAGATCCGGTATCGAATCGTAACTATCATAATCAACGAGATAGTCAACTCCATTTTCGGCGAGGTAATCGTGTAATGAAACGGAGCCGCGCAGAACACGCTCGTAATAGTCCACGTTGTTAATTACGCCATCCAAATTAATAAAGGTTCTGTTGGAGAAGAAACCAAGCTGTCCGCTATTCCACGAAGCAAAGATCACGTCCGGGCCAAAATTCTCGGCTATCCATTGAGCGGCATCATACCTTGCAACATACAGCGCTGCTGTAAAGTTTATACTTCTTACGAACATATAGATGGCGACAGCAAAGAGTAGCAGGCTGAAAGCGATAGGTGCCCATGTAGAGACTTTAAAGAGTTGCTTAATCGGCTTGAGATATTCGAATGCAAGGATACCAATCAGAGAGAAAGTAATGATCCAGAAAACAAAGGATGGAGAGCGATACCACATAAAATACAAGGTGTACTGCACTCCGGATATCGCGATGTAAACGTGATACAGAATTTCCCCAACCAATAAGCAAGCCCAGAGATTCAGAAGTACCAGGAGCTCTTTTGACCGATTAAGAATGGCTCGCCGTGCCCCGAGCACAATCAATATACAGGATATCCCAAGTAGAACGAGAGCAGGCGTGGGAAAACGGCCCTGAAGAATGGAAGGCATACCAAGCGTTATCACCTCTCCTAGCTTATCCAGCGCTGCGGTACTCAGACCCCGGCTTGAGCCATTGGTCTTGATCAAGGCAGATACGGGCAGAATAGAATTACCCATCAGCCAAAAGGCACTCAGCTGCGTAACGAGTCCAAAAGCAGCGAACAGACCGGTGCCTGCTATGGCTTTAAGATGCTCCTGCAAAAATGATCTGAAGTTGTTTTGATAGGAAGATGCCAGCATCACCATACAGAACGCATATATAACAGCCGACAGCAGCGCTGAATCTAAACGAGTCCAGACGTTGAGAACAAGGACGATCGTTAAACCCCAAAAATTAGGTTTGGACCGATTCTGTACACGAACCAAAAATGTAATACTCTGCCATATGACGCACCAAAAGACCAGTGCATGCAATGAATTTTCCATTCCTGTCGAATAGATTCGGAAAGGAAGGCTTTGTAGTGCCCACAGGCCAGCCATTAGTAGGGCCACGCTCGATTGCTTTAGGACGGAGCCTATTTTGAGTATTACCAGATAGCATAACCCGTTTAGCAAAAAGCTGACAACCATCGTTGCAAACAGAAGAGCTAGTTTTGTGTTTGCCACCATGGCGAGCAAAAGTATGATGACGAACCATAAAAATTGGACGCCATTCGTAGAATGGAGTCCATCAAACGTGACAAAGCCTAAATGCCTGGTATTCCATGCAGTCTGCAGGTAGTAGTATGTGTCATCAATCATCAGGGAAGTTGCAATATATTCCACCCCTCGACCAAGCAGGCTCACTTGCAGTATGAACTGCCCTATCGCGATGAAGAGCACTACAAATACCGTTCGCCTGAAATTAACATCCTGCCTCAGAAGGACGTTGCCTGTCGTAGACGCGGGCTGAGCCATCAAAGCCGGGTTATTCGACATAACCTAAATCACGCAATCGCCTGATGACTTCCTCATCAAGCTCAAGTTTTGGGGCCGCGGTCACAGGTTCTGTCTGAGCGACGCGACGCAGATGCGTGTCCACTCTGGCCTGGAATTGGCTGGCCTCCTGCGGATGCGATGAAATCACATTTTTCTTTTCAGTGGGGTCAGATCGCAAATCATAAAGCTCAGGCTGATCGGGTCGCTTACTATCCCAGATGTACTTGAACGCGTCCGTTCTCACGGCAATGCGATGCCACGGATCGCGCCGCATTTCAGAAAGCGAGACTGCACCGTCGTATGTAACTTCCTTCCCATTCCAGAGCGGTGTCATGCTGGTACCCATCAGGCCATCAGGCGCAGGACAACCGCACATATCCAGAATGGTAGGCATGAGATCAAGTAAGCGGACTTGTGGCCGAATGACCCGGCCACCAGTCTCACCGGGTATGCGGATAAGGAGTGGGACTTTCAGAATTTCGTCGAAGAGATTGCTCTCCCAGTGACCCCAGCGGTCGTGTTCGAGGAATTCTTCTCCGTGATCGGCAACGACAATAACAATTGTATTCGAACCATGACCCGATTGATCCAGGTGGCTCATCAGCCGCCCGATCTGAGCATCCAAATACTGAAGAGAGCGCTCGTACAACTCAACGAAATGATTTCGCTGCGCCGTTGTGATGGATTTCGTTCGCTTATAGTTCGACCGGCCAGACATAATGGCCAGATCCTGCCATGCTTGTGCAATCTCCGCAGGGCGAATGAGGGTTTCTTCCAAATAATACGGCCAGTGCACATCCATGTAATGAGCCCAGGCAAAGAATGGGCCTTTAATCCCATCCAACCAGCCGCAGACTTCGTCCGTCAATTCGGTCGCCGAGTTATAGAGACGTGCCGGTCGCAGGTTGTGACCCAGCGGGCTCAAAACCGCGTGTGTCAGCGGATTTCTTAAGAGGCGCTGCCCACCTTTGATCTGGCGCAGACGAGGGTCAGCCTCCTCAGGAACCAACTCACTAAAGTGCTGGAAGCCGCGGTCGTAGCTCGTTGCCCGACTCAGGTGGGGATTCGTAGAAAAACCAGCCGTAGCATAACCATTGCTGGCCAACGCTTCGATTGGCGATGGGCGCTCAGCAGAGAGCCGCCCGAGACAACCGCCATACATGGCCGCATAGCTT
>JGI10216J12902_100122215_pt1 | contig 12022 bp, 7 predicted proteins | sample KanNatreferecore_FD_12902 | JGI IMG/M metagenome (IMG submission 12902)
GGGTTCCCGGCGGAGCCGTCGAGCCGATCTACAACGCGCTGGCTCGTAGCGCGCGCCGAGGTGGACCGCGGGCCGTAGTGGCGCGTCACGAAGGAGGCGCCGCCTACATGGCGGACGGTTACGCGCGAGAGACGGGCAGGCTCGGCGTGTGTGTGGCGACGTCGGGGCCAGGCGCCACCAACTTGCTTACCGGCATTGCGTGCGCGCGTGGCAGCGGTGTCCCGCTGTTGGCGCTCACGGGGCAGTCGGCTCTGCCTTTGTTCGGTCGCAACGCGCTGCAAGACTCGTCCTGCGCCGGCGTGGACATCGTGGGCATCTTCGCGCATTGCACGCGCTACAGCTCACTGGTCTCCCACGTCGAGCAAGCTGAAACCAAGATGGCTCACGCCATCCTGCACGCGCTCCGCAAGCCCTACGCGCCGACGCATCTATCGTTCCCCGTGGACGTCTTGCGCAGCCTGGTGATGCCCCGCAGCACGGGCCACGAGCTCTCCAAGCTCTTTCGCGAGAAATCATGCCTGATCGACGAGCGCACGGTGGAGGCGCTGGAGGCAGAGCTGATCGCGGCTTCGCGCATCGTCTTCTTCATCGGTGATGGAGCGGCCGAAGCCGTGGACTCGATCATGACCCTGGTCGAGCTCAGCCGCGGGCTGTTCGTCACGACGCCGGATGCCAAGGGCTTGATCAATCCGCGACACCCCGCCTACCGCGGAGTGTTCGGCCTGGGTGGTCACGCCAGCGCTCAGCAAGCCCTGGCCGACGGCCCCGATCTGGTCGTGGCATTCGGCACCGGGTTCAGCGAGTTCGCCAGCAACAACTGGTCCAAGGACTTGCTCAATCAGCGACTCATTCACGTCGACGAATCGGAAGACAATCTGATCCGTTCACCGCTGTCGAAGCTCCACGTGCTCGGGCACATGCGCGCGATTTGCGACAGGCTGATCGCCGCCTGGCCACCGCGCAGCTACGTCAACCGAAGGGTCGCACCGGACGTGAGCGCGGTCTCTCGCGTGACCTTGCAGGCGCCGGACAAGTACGACTCGGACGCTACGCCGATCAAGCCGCAACGTCTGATGAAGGAGCTGTCCGAGCGCTTTCCGCCAAGCACGCGCTTTCTGGCGGATGCCGGCAACAGCATGATGTGGACCGCGCACTACCTGCAGCCGCCGAACCGCCGCGGCACCGGACCGGGTGGAAGGCCGCGCTCGCGCTCGCGTGAGCGTCGCTCCGGCACCGCGAGCTGGCTGCGCATGACCTTGGAGTTCGCACCCATGGGCTGGGCCATCGGCGCCGCCGTGGGCATCGCTCGGGGCAACCCGCACGGCCCGGTCGTCTGCATCACCGGTGACGGCTCGTACCTCATGAGCGGGCAAGAAATCACCACTGCTGTCGAGGAGAAGCTACCGGTCATCTTCGTGATCCTCAATGATCACGCGTACGGCATGGTGATGCACGGGCAGCGACTGGCCGGAGCCGAGCCGACCGCCTTCGAGCTCACCCACGTCGACTTTCGAAAGATGGCGGAGTCGATGGGTGTCGTGGCGCACGTGGTCGAATCGCCTGCAGATTTCGAGCAGATCGACTTCGACGCGCTGCTGACCCGACGGGGGCCGACGCTGATCGACGTGCGCATCGATCGCGAAGAGGTGCCGCCGATGGTGCAGCGCCTCAAGACCCTGGGTAGCGTGTCAGCCTGAGGGCAGGACGGTGATGGCAGAGACCACCTACTTACACAGCACTATTTGGCTAGAGGAGCCAGAACCGAACAACGCGTTCGCCTGCCGCGCCGCCTATTGCCACGGCTACGACGTGTACGGTGAGATGCTCGGCAACGCCGGTTGGGTGGACATGCTGTACCTCCTGGTCAAAGGCGAAGCGCCGTCTCGTGCACGCGCCGCCGCGCTCGAGCTCCTCGCGGTCGCCCTGGCCAATCCAGGCCCGAGAGACGCCTCGGTTCATGCGGCGATGTGCGCGGGCGTTGGCGGGTCTCCCGCCGCCAGCGCGCTGATGGCTGCACTGGCGGTGGGTGCCGGAGGCTCGGGCGGCGCACGCGAGGTCTTCCGAGCCATGCAGGCGTGGGCAGCGTGCGACAAGGACATCGAGGCCTGGCGGAGCCGCTGGACCGAGCAAGCCACGCCCCATCACGAGCCGATCGACGTCTGGCCTGCAGCAGAACACCCAGCGGGCTTCGACCCTCTCGGTGTGGACACACCCACGCCGGTCAAGCAGGTCCTGGCTCGTCTCACGCAGCTCGACGCTGACTCGCGCTGCGCGTGGCTGCAGGCGAACTTGTCGTCAATGGAGCAGGCCGCTGGCTTTCCGCTTTCCATGGTGGGCGTGGCAGCGGCGGCGTTCGCCGACCTCGGCATGCTCCCGGAAGAGGGCGAGATGCTGTTCTTGCTGCTGCGCCTGCCCGGCGCGGCAGCGCATGCGCTCGAGCAGCGCGCCTCGGGGCACAAGCAGTTTCCATTTTACGAGCTCGAGCTCGAAGGCACCTCGGGATGAGCCACGAACGCAACGGACCGGACCTGCTGCGGCAGAACGTGGGCCGCGTGAAATCAGGCGTGGGTGGCTGCTTCCTCGGCAGCCACGTGATGTTCCGCGGCATGGACCTGCACAGCGAGTTTGCCGAGGCCCGCTGGATGGATCTCTATCTGTTCGGCATCACTGGCCGCCGCTTCTCCTCGGCTCAGTTGCGCCTGTTCGAAGCGATCTGGACGTACACCAGCTATCCCGACGCACGCATCTGGAACAATCGCGTGGCGGCCCTGGCGGGCTCAACCCGAAGCTCCGGGAACCTGGGGGTTTCGGCCGCGCTTGCCGTCTCCGAAGCCGCCATCTACGGTCGAGGCATCGACATCCGCGCCAGCGACTTCTTGATCCGCACGCGAGCCCACGTGGCCGCAGGCGGGGAGCTGGGGTCTTGGGTGCGGGGAGAGCTTGCGGAGCGTCGCAGCCTGGCCGGCTACGGCCGGCCCCTGTCGAGCCGGCGCGACGAGCGATTGGACCCCATCCTGAGCTTCGCGCGCTCCCTGGGCCTGGCGGATGGCCCGCACCTGCAGCTTGCGCACGAGATCGAGCGCTTCCTCGTGGAGAGCCGCCTGCGCATGACCGCGAACTACGGCGCGATCGCCGCAGCTTTGACCGCTGACATGGGCTTGTCAGCCCGAGAGCACTATTTGTACGTCCATGCCGCCTTCGTTGCAGGAATGCTGCCTTGCTACATCGACGCCGAGGCGCGACCGGCAGGCACGTTTCTGCCCCTGCCTTGTGGGAGCGTTGCCTACCAGGGTGCTCCGAAACGCACCTGGCACCGGGCCTGAGCGGGCTGCAGGGCGCAAGAGCTGCGCGGCTTTTCTCCCAGAACGCGCGGCCGGTCGCGTTTTCGCTCCAGTCAATGGTAGTTTGTTACGCAATGGTGCAGTTCACCGGAAGCCGCTTGCTGGCATTTGCGAGGGAGCTCCAGCGCGCGAACACGTTTCAGGAGTTGCTCGAGGTCACGCGCCAAGAAGCAATCGCGGCAGCTGGCTACCCGCACGTCTGGTTGTTCATCGGTGACGACGAGGACGTGAAGGAGGCGCGGCTGCTCGACTACGCGGGCAGCCAGGTCCAGCGGGAGAAGACTTGGGAGCTGGCGCCGGTGATGAAAATCGACGGAGATCCGCTGCTGGAGCAGATCCGAGCTAGCGACGAGCCGGTCGTGGTCGACGACGCCCGCACCGATCCCCGAACGAACAAGGAGCTGGTCGCTGCGCTCGGTAACCGCACCATCATCAATATCCCCCTGCGCCTGCTGGACAAGCCGTTCGGTGCCTTCGGGCTAGGTACCTTCGGCGACGTGGAAGGCTGTCGGCCACCGACGCAAGAACAGCTGGACTACCTGGTCGGCATGGGCGGTCAACTGACGGTCGCGGCCAGTCGCATCCGGTTCCTCGAAGCCAATCGGCGCGCTACCCAGCAGCGCATCGAGCTCGAGCGCCGTGTGCTCGAGCACCAAAAGCTCGAGAGCCTCGGCCTGTTGGCAGGAGGTATTGCGCACGACTTCAACAACCTGCTCACCGTGATCCTGGCCGGCACCGCGCTGGCCCGCCTCGCCGTGGGCGAGAGCCCTAAAGCCCTCACGGAGCTAGATGCCGTGGTGGGTGCGGCCGAGCGCGCGCGCGATCTAACCCGGCAGCTGCTGGCGATGAGCCGCTCGCAGACACTCGAGCTGCGGCCCCTCGATCTCAACGACCGGCTCAAGCAGTTGCTCGCGCTCTTGCAACGCGTCCTGTCGGAGACCATCACGCTGGAGCTGATCGAGGGCGTGCGCCTGCCGCTCGTCGAAGGTGATGCCTCGCAGCTCGACCAGGTATTCATGAACCTGTGCATCAACGCGCGCGAGGCGATGCCGGCGGGTGGCAAGATCATCATCGAGACCGAGCAGGTCCTGCTCGACGCAGGTTTCGTCGCGGCCCACCCTTGGGCGGCGTCGGGCCGCTACGTTTGCGTGACGGTGACCGATACCGGCATGGGCATGCAGCGTGAAGTGATGGAACGGGTTTTCGAGCCGTTTTTTACGACCAAGAAGGAGCGAGGCGGTACCGGCCTCGGCCTGGCCGTAGCCTACGGTGTCGTCCGCCAGCACCGCGGCCTGCTGCACTGTTACAGCGAGCCGGGCGTCGGCACCGTGTTCAAGATCTATTTGCCGGTGTATGTGCGCGTCGCCGCCCATATCAGCACTCGGATCGAAGGCGCTGCGCCGCGCGGCTACGAAAAGATCCTGCTAGGTGAGGACGACCCTGCAGTGCGCGGCGCCACCGTCCGCGTGCTCGAGTCGGCGGGTTACTCCGTCGTTGCCGTGGAGAACGGCGCCGAGGCCTGCCAGGCCGCCGCGCGCGCTCCCTTCGACTTGGTGCTGCTCGACGTGATCATGCCCGAGATGAGCTGCCGCGACGCGCTCCGAGGCCTTCGCGCGGAGCTACCCAACGCGCGCTACATCCTGTCGAGCGGCTACACCGCCGAGGTCAAGATGGACGACCTGCTGAAGGACGGCACCATCTTGCTCGAGAAGCCCTACGACCCCGCGCAACTACTGCGCGTGGTGCGGCGCGTACTGGACGCGCCGCCCGCTCCGCTTTGACCCGCGACCCGACCGGGATCCGGTTGGGCATTTCGACGCGATCGGGCCGCTCGCACTAATTTTACGACGAGAGCGCGGCTCCGCTAGGCCCGCAGGTAGCGCGTCTCCGCGTTGTCGCGACGCCACAGCACGGCGTCCATGAAGTAATGATGCAAGTTCACGATCGTGAACAGCGCCGCAAAGTAAGGCGTCGCGCCCAGATCGGAGAAGCGCGCGACGCGTCGATCGACGAGCGCGCCGTCGAGCGCGCTCGGTAGCAAGTGAAAGAGCAGCGCGCCGAGCAGGATCGAGCTCACGCCCCAGGCGCCCAGCACCAGCGCAACCGGCCGACCAAAGCTCGGCGGGCCCTCGAGAGCTCGCGCCTGGTTCCGCTTCATGAGCCAGACGAAGTACAGGTACTGTAGCGAATGCAGCGCTGGAATCAGGTACATGAAAAGCGGATCGATGCCGCTGTACACGGTCCACAGCCAAACGCTCGCCAAGAAGCCCAGGAGCGGTGCCGCAGGCGGCGCCCCTTCGCGGCGCCATTTCAGCAATAACAGGGCCGCGAGCGGCGCCAGACTGGCGAAGAATGCGACGCGCGTGAGCGGCTCGACCCAACCCGGGTGAGACAGCGTCGTAAAGATGACGCCTTTTTCTTCGACCGTGCGCCCAGGATCGACGGGACTAGCCCAGGCGTAGGCCCAACCCGCGAACGCGTGAGCCAGCAGAGCGCGACGCTCGCCCAGGCCGTAGCTCGTACCACGTCGCGCCGACAGCACCGTCACCACGCCGAAGCCCTGCTTCACGTAGTGCCAACCGACCAGCAGGAACATCAGCTGGGTCATCCAGCCGAGCGAACGCGCCGATTGCAGCGCCAGCGCGCTGACCGCCCATACCAGCAGGGCCAGGGGCACCACGAAGCCGGCGAGCGCGTAGCGCACCTGATGCCAGCGCGAATGGTCGCCCGACCCAAGCCGGCGGCGCACGTCACGATAGAACAGCAGGTACGTGACTGCGAAATGCGGATCGTTGATGACGTGGGCCGCATAGAAGGTCGTAAAGCCCACGGCGAGCTCGGCGCTGTCCAGACCGAACACCCGCTGCAGCAGCCAGCACAATGGCAAGAGCACGAATGACGCGCCGCCCGTGACCCAAAGCTCGGCCTGCGCCGACGCCGAGGCCGTAGCGGGGGACGCCCGCGGGGCGGCTTCCAGGCTCTCGGCTGCTGGCGCGACGCTAGCCATCAGCTAGCCGTATCACAATGCGACAGGAGCGGAAAAATCAGCGGAGCTGCAGGAGCGCCGGTAACTGCTGTCGCAGGCGCAAGCGCAGGAGCTGGAGGCGGCGGCAAGGTGCCCTACAATGGCGCGTGCCCCGCGAACGAAACGCGCGAGTTCGAGCGCCAGCCGCCGACCGGAACAGTTTGGGGCGAGGCCTGGCTGGTGCGAGACGCCTGCCCCGCCTGGTAGCGTTGCTGCTCGGCTTGGCGAGCTGCAGCGAAACGGCCGAGCCAGCGGCGGCGAGCGCCCCGGAGTGCAGCGGAGACTTCGACCGCTTCGAAACCGGCTTGACGAAGCAGGCCGCTCCGCAGCCGCTCAGTATCGAGCTTGCGGCAGCGGAGCCCGCGCCGCCCGCCGTGCGCAGCGACAACGCTTGGCGACTACGCGTGACGGATGAAGACGGAGCCGCCGTAACGGGAGCCGAGCTCTTCGCCACGCCCTATATGCCGGAGCACCAGCACGGCAGCGCCGAGGTCGTCGTGAGCGAGCTCGGCGCTGGAGAGTACGAGCTCGCCCCGCTCGAGCTGATCATGCCCGGCGTCTGGGAGATACCGGTCACGGTGACGCCTCCGGGCGGCGAGACGAGCGAGGCCACCTTTCGCTTTTGCATCGCCGAGCGCTGATCATGCATCCCCTCTCGGCATTTTTGGGACGTGGCGGCCTGCTCGCTGCGCTGGTGCTGGTGGGTTGCGACGGCGAGTCTGGCGCGAGAGAGCCGCGCTACCTGGAGCGCGAAGCCTTGCTCGACCCGGAGACCTGCCGCGAGTGCCACAGCGACCATTATCGCGAGTGGGCGGGCAGCATGCACGCCTACGCCTCCCAAGATCCGGTGTTTCGAGCCATGAACCAACGTGGTCAAGAAGAGACGCGCGGGGAGCTCGGCTCGTTTTGCGTGAGCTGCCACGCGCCGTTGGCGCTGCGCGAAGGCGTGACGACGGACGGGCTGAACTTGGACGAGGTGCCCAAGAGTTTGCAAGGGGTGACGTGTTACTTCTGTCACAACGTCGAGGCAGTCGAAGGGACGCACAACAACCCGCTGCGCCTGGCCAACGACACCACGCTGCGTGGCGGCGTCGTCGACGCTCGCGCGAACCCGGCGCATGGCTCAGCCTATTCGGAGCTGATGGCCAGTCCGCGCATCGAGAGCGCACGGCTCTGCGGCAGCTGCCACGACGTCGAGATTCCCTCCCCGCCCGGGCCTGTCGAGCTGCACTTGGAGCGCACGTTCGCAGAGTGGCGAGGCTCTATCTTCGCGCCGCCGCAGGCGGCCGACGAGACGGCGGCGCTGTCTTGCAACGGCTGCCACATGTTGCCGACGCCCGGGGTCGCCATCGCCAGCGGCCTCGGCGAAAACGCGCCGTTGCGCTCGCGCCACGCGCACACGTTCGCCGGCGTCGACGTGGCGCTCGAGCCGTTTCCGGATACGGGCGATTTGGCGCTCGACCAGGCCAGCCGCGACGTGCAGAGCCGCGAGCTGACGCGGCTGCTCGACTCGAGCCTGCGACTCGAAGTGTGCGTGTTCAATCGCTTCGACGGTGAGGCGTCGATCAAGGTGACGCTCGACAATGCTACCGTCGGCCATCACTTTCCGAGCGGGGCTGCGCAAGACCGACGTGCCTTCGTCGAGGTGCGCGCGTTCGCAGAAGCCGCCGACGTACCGTTCTACGAGAGTGGAGTCGTCGGCGAGGGCCAGGCCGTCGCAACCCTGGACGATCCAGATCTGTGGCTGCTGCGTGACCGCCTGTTCGACGCCGCCGGCAACCAGGTGCACCAGTTTTGGGAAGCAGCGGAGCTGCGCCAAGCAACCTTGCCGGTCGCCACCAGCCTCGATCCTTTGGCGCCCGGCTTCTTGGCAGGCCACGCCAGCAGGCAGTTTCCGCGGCAGGGGCAGCTGGCCGAAGCCCCCGCGCGCGTGACGGTACGGGTACGGCTCGAGCCCATTGGCCGAGAAATCCTGGACAATTTGGTGGGATCCGGGCATCTCGCGGCCGCTACCGCGGCACGAATGCCGACGCACGACTTGCTGCCGAACCGCCATTTGGGCACGACTCCTGGCGCCGCTCCCGAGCTCGCGACGCTCGGTACCGTGTCGTTCGAGTGGGGCGCCGCGACGCGCGAGCACGGCAACTTTCGCCGCACGATGCAAACCACCAACCAAGGTGTCGAAGAGTGCATCGGCATGCCCGGTCGGCCAACGCCGAGGTAGGCATTGGCGAAGCTCGAAAGCGGCCAGCAGGCCCCGCCCTCGGCAAATGCGAGCGGGCTCGGTGCCTTCCTCGTCGTGTCGGTTTCCGCCGCGTCTGGGTGGCCCGGCTGGCATGTGTGGCATGCCTGATGCTTTACGTAACTCCGAAGCGGCACAAACTGCCGCGGAAGCAACGGTGTGCGCCTCCACGCCCCGAGGCAAATAACGACACCGCAGCGTTTCCGACCGATTGCAACCCCGCCCATGACCGCAACCTCTTCACACATCAGCGGCGTCCGCAGTGTCATGCCTGGGGATGCCGCTGGCGCCCGTCTTCATTCCCGCCCTGACCTGAGGGTCGGCTACTTCGCTGGTGCCCCTCACAGATCGCACCTCGTCCAGTTCTACGAAGAAGAAGAATTTCTCTGCGACTCCGTCTGCGAATTCGTATCCACGGGGTTCGCCATCGACGGACCCATCATCATCATTGCCACTGCGCCGCATCAGAAGGCGTTCACCGAGACCCTGCGGGCCAACTCATTCGACGTGGAGCACGCACGAGCCAGTCGACAGCTGACGTTGCTCGATGCCCACGAAACCCTCGCCAAGTTCATGCGAGGTGGCATGCCGGACGGCGAGCTCTTCAAGCTGCATGTGGGCGCCTTGGTTCGGGAGGTGCGAGCAGAACGACAGGAACGCCCTGCGCGCGCCTATGGCGAAATGGTGGATGTGCTGTGGAAAGCTGGAAATCGCCGGGCCGCCATCCAGTTGGAGCAGATGTGGAACGACCTCGCCACGGTCGAGGAGTTTTCGCTGATGTGCGGCTACGGAATGGACGGCTTCCGATCGGCTGAAGATTTCGCAGATTTCCAGCGGGTCTGCTCTTGCCATTCGCATGTCGGGCCGGCAGAGTCGTTCTCGACACTGGAATCGGAAGACGTGCGGCAGCGGGAGGTGGCCGCGCTCCAACAGCGTGCGCGCGCTCTCGAGGCGGAGATCGCACACAGCAAGGCGCTCGAAGCCGACTTGCGCGAAAGAGAAGACGAGCTTCGAGATTTCTTGGACAACGCCGTGGAGGGCATTCATTGGGTCGATGTCGACGGCGTCATCCTCTACGCAAACAAGGCCGAGCTCGCCCTGCTCGGCTACAGCCGCGCCGAGTACGTCGGCAGAAACATCGCGGAGTTTCACGTCGACTCCGACGTGATTCGGGACATGCTAGCCAGGCTGCGCGGCGGCCACACCATAGTCGACCAAGAAGTCAGGCTGCGGAGCAGGGACGGCTGCGTCAAGCATGTCATCCTCAACTCGAACGCGCTCTTCCGCGAGGGAAAGTTCGTCCACACCCGCTGCCTGTCGCGCGACATCACGGCGCGCAAGGCCGCGGAAGAGCGCCTGCGCCAGGTCGAAGCACGCTTTCGCATGATGCACGAAGCAACGCCGGACGGCGTTGGAGTAGCTCTTCCGCTGCGCGATCAACGCGGCATCATCCAGGACTTTCGTCTCACTTATGCCAACCCCGTGGCGGCACAGGACTTGAAAATCCCGGCAGACGAATTGGTCGGACGCACGCTGCGCGAGCTCCTGCCTGGGCTCGCGCAAACGCCATTTTGGGAGGCGTTCTGCCGCGTCGCAGAGAGCGGCCCCCCGGAGGTATTCGAACACCCCTATGGCGAAAACGGCCGGAGCCGCTGGTACCGCAACGTCGTGGTCAGCATCGGCCAAGAGCTCGCCATCACCTACAGCGACATCACTTCGCGCAAGCGAGCGGAAGAGTCTCTCCGGTTCTTGGGCGAAGCGAGCACCATCCTTGCGAGCTCCATCGAGTACGACACCACGCTTTCGTCCGTGGTGAAGCTCGCCGTGCCGACCATCGCGGACTGGGCCGCCTGCGACATGCTCATGGCGGATGGCCGAGTCCAGCGTCTCGCCGTCGAGCACGCCGACTCAGCGAAGGTCGAGCTCGCGCGTGAGCTCTACAAGCGCACACCGCCCAACATCAGCGCGGGTCATGGCGCGGGGAACGTCATCCGAACCGGCAAGGCAGAACACATTCGAGACATCACGGACGCGGTGTTGGAAGCGACCACTGAAGATGCAGAGACGCGCGCCTTCGAGCGGTCCCTCGGCTTGAAATCTGCCGTTTGCGTACCCCTGACGGTCAGGGGACGTGTTGTCGGCGCCTTCACTCTGGCTTGGGACCGGTCCGGACGGCGCCACGCGCCCGACGACATGAGCCTGGTGGAGGAGCTGGCACGCCGCGCCGCTCTCGCCATCGAGAACGCGGTTCACTACAAGGCAGCTGCGGAGGCGAGCCTGGCCAAAGACGAGTTCTTGGCGGTCGTCTCTCACGAGCTACGAACGCCCTTGAACGCCATTCTCGGCTGGGTTCACATGCTGCGAGACAACAGCGTTCCCGAGGGCCGTCAAGGACACGCGCTCGAGACGATCGAGCGCAACGCCAGAGCTCAGAACCAGTTGATCGAGGACCTGCTCGATGTCAGCCGTATCGTATCCGGCAAGTTGCGGCTCGATGTCTCCTCTGTCGACCTTCAATCGGTCGTGGAACGAGCGATTGAAACGGTTCGTCCTGCCGCTTCGGCAAGGAACATCTCGCTGAAGCCGATCCTCGATCCCGACGCCGGCCCTATCATGGGCGACGCCGCTCGTCTGCAACAGGTAGCGTGGAATTTGCTGAGCAATGCCGTCAAATTCAGCCCCAAGGGCTCAGACATCCAAATTCTGCTTCGCAGGCACGAATCCAACATCGAGCTCATGGTGCGAGATCACGGGAGAGGCATCGATCCGCTTTTCCTGCCTCACGTCTTCGAACGATTCCGTCAGGCCGACCCGAGCGCCGCCCGGGGCCAGGGCGGGTTGGGTCTTGGTCTGGCGATCGTCCGCAACTTGGTTGAGCTACACGGCGGCAGTATCAGGGCCGAGAGTGAAGGGGCCGGTCGAGGCGCGACCTTCACCGTATCTCTTCCCATTTCGCCGCTGCGCACGCCTTCCTTCGTGCGACCACCGGCCCTGCACCTCACCGCGATTGCGCCGCGCCTCGAGTACCCATCGGAGGTCGAGGGGCTCGACGTCCTGGTAGTAGATGACGAGGCGGACGCGCGCGAGGTGTTGTCGGCACTACTGGCTCGCTGCAAGATGCGAATCACGACGGCCGCGACGGTCGAAGAGGCCATCGACCTGGTACAGAAGAACCGTCCCGACATCGTCATTTCCGACATTGGCATGCCCGAAGCAGACGGATACGCGCTCATCAAGCGCCTGCGCGCCCTCGGGCCGGAGCAGGGCGGACGAACGCCTGCCGTGGCGCTGACGGCGTTCGCTCGGACCGAGGAGCGAACCAAAGCGCTCGTATCTGGCTTCAACATGCACGTCCCCAAGCCGGTGGAACCCGCCGAGTTGCTCGCCGTCCTGGCCACTCTTGCGGCTGGGTTT
>JGI10216J12902_103361215_pt1 | contig 12021 bp, 7 predicted proteins | sample KanNatreferecore_FD_12902 | JGI IMG/M metagenome (IMG submission 12902)
GCAGGATGCCGGCGCTCCAGGCCCGGTCCGTAAACAATTTTCTCGCCATTCAACCCATGCCTAACCAGTATCGCTGAACTGCCCATGCCGATCTCGCTGTCCATCGTTGAAGACGTCCGTGACACCCGCGAAAACCTGGCCGCGCTGTTGACTGGCGCCGGATTTCGCTGCCTCGGCACTTACCCGACCGGCGAAGCCGCCCTGCTCGGCATTCCCGCTCAAAAACCGGAAGTGGCCCTCGTCGACATCCGCCTGCCCGGCATGAGCGGCATCGAATGCGTCGCCAAACTCCGGGCGCAGCTGCCCGAACTCGCGATCCTCATGCTGACGATGTACGAAGAGAGCGAACTGATCTTCAACTCGCTCCGCGCCGGCGCCCGGGGTTATATCCTGAAAAAGGCGCCGCCCTCGGAACTGTTCCACGCCATCGAACAGGTGCACGCCGGCGGGGCGCCGATGTCGATGCAGATCGCCCGCAAAGTCGTCGACCACTTCTGCCGGACCCAGCCGCCGGCGTCCGAAACCGAGAAACTCACCGAGCGCGAACATGAAGTCCTCACGCTCCTGGCCAAGGGTTACCTGGTCAAAGAAATCGCCGACCAGCTCGGCATCTCCGCCGGCACGGTGCGGACGCATCTGAAAAAGATTTACGAGAAGCTGCACGTCCACTCGCGGACCCAGGCCGCCGTGCTGTTTTCCAGCGGACAGAATTTCCCGCATTGATCGTTACTCCGTAGAAAACTTTAAGCAGACGGATTTAAACGCTCGCCCTCACCCCGGCCCTCTCCCCCAGGGAGAGGGAGAATAGTCGGCAGTTTCTTTTGCAATCGATCATTTCATGCCCCAGTACGAGAAACGGCGAACAGGAATGAAATCGGAGGAGTTTCCGAAACGGACGGGCTGCTGCTCCCTCTCCTGGGGGAGAGGGCCGGGGTGAGGGCGAGCGTTTAACTGAATGACCGGTGAAAAAGTTCCACAAAGCAACTTGTCGCCCAAACAGGGTATATCCGCCCTTCTCCCCTTCTGTTTCAATTCCCTCGCCTTTCCCCCGAAACCGCTCTTTCGGGGAAAATCCGGTCAAACAAAACTCAGAACCATGAAAAACACCTCCAAACTTACCTGCACCGCAGCGCTTGCGCTTGCGCTCACCTCTTCCACTCACGCCCAGATCGGCAGCGGCTGGACCACCGACAGCGCCAGTCACAGCCTGCAGAAAGTCGGCGACGTTTTTTACAGCAACGTCAGCGGAGTCGAAACCTTCCGGCTGAACACAGCGGACGCCTCGCGTTGCGAGATCAAGATCAACAACAACTATTCTTCGGGCAGCCACCAGTTTCAGGGGGAAGTGAAAGTCACCGGCACACCCCGTTCCTCCGGCAATTCAATCCAGCAGATCCTGGAAAGCACAACCGGCCTCGGCGACGCCAGCCAGGTTCGATGGTACAGCTCGAGCGGTGGAACGTTCAAAGTCAACGGCGTCACGATGGCCACCGGCGTCTACAACGTTTATCAGCGGATCAATTGCATTCACTACCGGAGCACCGGCAAAATCGAGCTCTGGCATAATGGCTCGAAGAAAGAAACCCACAATGATTTCGGGTCCGGCACGTATTATTTCAAATACGGAATTTACATCGCCGGCAGCTCGGGTAAACCCCAGGCCCAATGGCGGTCGATCCGCTGCTGGAAAAAGTAGGAGCCGCGCCGAAGGAGCCGCGCCGATTGCGGCGGCCATTTGAAGAGTTGTCCCGGCGTCGCCGAAAGCGCGCCGGGCAATTTATTTCAACACGCCGTCCTGAAGATTTTCGTGTTTGCCTTCCAGCACGGCCTGGGCGAGCCGATACCCTTCCTTGTCGGTGTTGTGATGCAGGTCGTGGAAGAGATGGTCGATCCGCAACCGGGCGGACTCGCAGAAATAATCGACGAGCGCGAGGACCTCGGCCGATTTCTCCTTCTGCCCGATCAACGATTGCGCGCGCAAACAGCTCGCGGTGATGGCAAAAATCTCGGCGCCGATGTCGACGAACCGTCCGAGCAGCACCTGCTGCCGTTCCAGCTTCGGACCGAACCGGGCCATCGCATGAAACAGACTGCGCGCCAGTTTGCGGCTCGTCCTGGCCGCGTAACGCACATGTTTCGCCAACCGCGGATCGAACCCGGACGTGCTCGGGCCGCCGAACGGCAGCCATTGGCGCACGTACCAGCCGGCGTAAAAAACTCCCGCCTTCAGGGCGGCCGGCAAACGTTTGGACCAGCTCAGCCGGGTATCGAGCACGGGCGCGGCAACTTTCAAATGCGGGTCCAGCGCTTCGCGAGCAACGAACAGGCGCATGATTTCGCTGGAACCTTCGAAGATCGTATTGATCCGGCAGTCGCGCAGGAACCGTTCAACCGCCACCGGTTTTTCTCCGCGCGCTTTCAACGACGCCGCCGTCTCGTAACCGCGTCCGCCGCGGATCTGCATGGTGTCGTCCACCATCTGCCACGCCTTCTCGCTCCCCCACAATTTGCACATGGCCGCTTCGAGCCGGATGTCCGCGTGTTTATCGCGCGTCACCAGGCCGGACGTCAGCAGGGTCATGGCTTCCATCGCAAAAATATTCGCGGCCATGCGGGCGATTTTGTCCGCGATGGCGGCGTGCTTGCCAATCGGCGCGCCCCATTGCGCGCGGTCCTTCGACCATTGCTTGACGACTTCCAGGCAGCGTTTGCTCAGGCCCACGCACGCGGCCGGCAGGGTGAGGCGCCCGGTGTTGAGCGTGGTCAAAGCGACCTTCAACCCTTTGCCTTCCGCCAGCACGATGTTTTCGCGCGGCACCCGGACATCCGTGAACCGCACCACCGCGTTGTAAAGCGCCTTCAAACCCATGAACCGGCAGCGATGCGTCACTTCGACCCCGGGCGTGTCCATCTCCACGATGAACGCGGTGATCTGCTTTTTTGATTTTCCGTTGACGACTTTGGGAGGCGTCCGGGCCATCACGATGATCACGCCGGCCTTGGTGCCGTTGGTGCACCAGAGTTTCTCGCCGTTCAGGACAAAATGCTTGCCGTCTTCCGTCGGCTCGGCATGCGTTTCCATCGCGGCCGGGTCGGAACCGACGCCGGTTTCAGTGAGCGCGAACGCCGAGATCTCGCCCTTGGCGACGCGGGGCAGGAATTTTTTCTTTTGTTCCTCGGTGCCGAACAGGATCAACGGCTGCGGCACGCCGATGGATTGATGGGCTGAAAGCAGCGCGGTGAGATTGCCGCAGTAACTGCCGAGCAGCATCGCGGCGCGGGAATAGTTGGTCTGCGAAAGGCCGAGGCCGCCGTAGGACGGTGAAATTTTGATTCCAAACGCCCCCATCGATCCGAGCTTCGCGATCACCTCCGGGGGGATCTCGCCCGTGCGATCGATCTCGTCCGGATCAACGTTCTCGCGCAAAAAGGTTTCCAGCCTTTGCAGAAAGGCGTCGCCCTGGTCGCGGTCTTCGGCGCTTTGTTCCGGGAACGGGGCGATGCCGGACAGGTCGAGTTTGCCCATGAACATCCGGCTGGCAAAACTTCCGTCTTCCGTGACATCGCGCGCGGCTTCGGTCAATTCCAGCGCGGCGCGCTGGCCGGCGGACATTTTCGAGGTATCGATCAGTTGGGCCGGTTCTTCCGGCAGTGGGGCTTTGCTCATGCTGCTTCTCCTTTGTGACTGTAAAATTTCCCGCCTTGATCGGCCTTCGCCTGCAACGAAGCGCACGGCGCCAGGTAACCGACCCCGGCGTTGGCCCAGCTGCGCATGGCCGCGACGATCTTTGCCAGGCCGGCCGAATCGGCATAACGCAGCGGACCGCCGCGGAACGGCGCGAACCCGGTGCCCATGACCATGCCGAAATCCACGTCTTCCGGACTGGCAACCACCTGTTCCGCCAGGCAGCGCGCGGCTTCGTTGACCATCAACAGGACCATTCGCTCCTGCAATTGGTGGCGGGAAAGTGAGCGGGCTGATTCGCCGGTGCGGACGGCGTTCACTTCACCGTTCAGCCGGGGCGTCTTCGCGCCTTTGGCATGAACGTAAAAACCGCGTCCGGCCTTCTTCCCGATCCAGCCGGCCTTCACCATTTTTTCCAGAAGCTGCGGCGCGCGAAGCCCGGCGGGGAACGTCTGGCTCAAGGTCCCCGAAATATGGTGCGCAACGTCGAGCCCGACTTCATCCAGCAATCGCAATGGCCCCATGGGCATCCCGAACTCCAGCATCGCTTCGTCGATGTCGTTCGCTTCCGCGCCCGCCTCGAACAGCAGGCCGGCTTCGATCAGGTACGGCACCAGGATGCGGTTCACCAGAAAACCGGGACTATCGTTCACGAGCAACGGCAGCTTGCCGATCTGCTGCACGAACTGGATCGCGCGCTGCAGCGTCGCCGGACTGGTCTGGCGCGCACGCACCACTTCGACCAACTGCATGCGATGCACGGGATTGAAGAAATGGATTCCCACGACGCGTTCGGGATAAGCGAGGCCGGCGGCGATTTCCGAGATCGGCAACGCCGACGTGTTGGTCGCCAGAATGGTCTGCGGGGCCGTAACGTGCTCCAGCATCCCAAACAGTTCTTTCTTCAGGGAAATGTTTTCAATCGCCGCTTCAATCACCAGGTCTACATTCCCCAGGGGCACTTCGCCGACCGCGGGTGAAATCCGGTCCATTCCCGCGCGGGCTTCCGTGCGGGTGAAGACATGTCGCTTCGCGCCTTCGGAATACAGGCGGGAGATCGTCGACATGCCGCGCGCGATGAACTCCGGCTTAAGGTCGCGCAGAACGACCGGCAGACCCCGGGCGCTCAGCCATTGCGCGATGCCGGCGCCCATCACGCCGGCGCCGATGACAGCGGAGCGGCGCACGGGGGCCTTGCCGGTTTCGACGGCCGACAGGCTCGGGGCCTGGGCGACTTTGAATTTCTTTGCCCGTTCCTGGAGGAAAAAGAGATCGATCAATTGCCGGGTCGCGGGGCTTTGCGTGAGTTCCATCATGCCTTCGACTTCCAGGCGCAAAGACGCTTCGGTGGAACGGCTGATTCCTTTCGTCACCACCTCGAGCGCTTTCGTGACCGAGGGATAATGGCCGCGCGTTTTCTTTTCCAATTGCCGGCGCAAATGGAAGGCGAGCACGGACGCGGTGAGCGGATTGTTCATGAGCGGACGCGCGGAACGGTGCGGTTTGCCGGAACGTATTTTCTGCCACGCGGTCTGCCGCAAATATTCACGGGGAACCAGGGCGTCGATCATGCCGTATTTAAGCGCCTGTTTCGCCACCGGGGTTTTGCCCGCAAGAATGATATCGAGCGCTTTGGGCAGCCCGATCAGGCGGGGCAACCGCGTGGAACCGCCCCAGGCTGGAAGCAGCCCGATCTGCGTCTCCGGAAGTCCGATGCGCGTGGCGCGATCATCCGATGCCACACGCCAGTCGCAGGCAAGTGTGATTTCAAAACCGCCGCCGACGCACGCGCCGTGAATCGCCGCCACCGTGGGGATCCGCAACGCCGCGATCCGGTTGAAGACCGCCTGGCCGAACTCAATCAACTGGCGCAGCTTGCTTTCGTCGGTTTCAGCGGAAATGGAGTGCAGGTCCGCGCCGGCGATGAAGATCGATTTTTTCGCGCTCATCAGGACCAGGCCCGTCAGCCCGGAATGTCCGGCGACGAAATCAACGTGCTCGTTCAGTTCGACCAGCGTGGCGCGGTCGAAAATGTTGGCCGATGAATCCGGCCGATCGAAGGTGAGGACGCAGACCTGGTCCGGCGTGATTTCGCGTTGGATAGTTGGAGCGCCTTTGCTGGTGGAGTTAGGGGATTTAGGGGCCGGGCGCGGGCGCTCCAAATCAAGCGATGAACCTTCAGGCATACGATTCACGTTCAGTTGGGTCATAGGGCCTCCAGCAGAATGGCGACGCCCTGGCCGCCGCCGACACAGGCGGAGAGCAGCGCGTGTTTTGCTTTGCGGCGGCGCAGTTCCTTCAGACTGGTGAGGGCCAGGCGGGCGCCGGTGGCGCCGACGGGATGGCCGAGCGCGATGGCGCCGCCGTTCACGTTGAGTTTTTCGCGCGGGATTTCACCCAGCGCCTGGTCGCGCTTCAGATGTTTACGCGCGAAATCGGTGGATGCCGCGCTGCTGAGGCAGGCCAGCGTTTGCGCGGCAAAAGCTTCGTTGATTTCGATCAGGTCCGCGGCGTCCACGCCCAGGCCGGTCTGCGCCTGGAGTTCGGCCATCGCGAACACCGGGCCGAGGCCCATGCGCATGGGATCGCAGCCGGCATAGGCATAACCCACAACGGCGCCCAGGGGTGAAAGGCCGAGTTTTGCGGCCTTTTCTTCACTCATGACCAGCAGAGCTACGGCGCCGTCGGTAATCTGGGAAGCGTTGCCGGCTGTGACCGTTCCGGTGCGGCGATCAAAGACGGGCCTGAGTTTCGCCAGGGCCTCCATGGACTGGTTGGGGCGCGGGCCGTTGTCCTGGACCAGCGCGGCGGCCGGGCGATGTCCGTTCGTGTATACCGGACAGATTTCCTCCGCGAGTTTTAAATTGGCAGCGGAAGAACGGCGGTGCGATTCCAGCGCGAATGCGTCTTGTGCATCGCGCGAGACGCCGAACTCCCGCGCCAAAATTTCCGCGGTCTCCCCCATGTTCAATCCACATACCGGGTCCGTAAGACCCAGTTGCAGACCGATCCGCGGTTGAAAATCCGATGGTCGGAACGAAGCCAGCGTCCGGACCTTTTGTCCGAAGGTCTTCGCCCGGGCGAGCCGGCCGAACTTTTCCGCTGTCGCCTGTTTGAACAGCAGGGGGACCTGCGACATGCTTTCCGTTCCGCCCACCACAAAAATTGAACCCCGGCCGGCGCTGACTTTTTCCGCCGCCTGCGTGAGCGCTTCGCAGCCTGAAGCGCAATTGCGATGGACGGTCATGGCGGGGACGCGTTCCGGAACACCGGCGCGCAGGGCAATGACCCGGGCGACGTTGGCGGCGTCCGCGGGCTGGGCAACACAGCCGAAGATGACTTCATCGACGATCGCCGGGTCGAGGCCGGTGCGGAGCAGCAGCGCGTTGACCGCGACGCGTCCGAGTTCATCCGGGCCGTAATGCGCCAGGTCGGTCCCCGCCTTGCAGAAAGGCGTCCGGACCCCGTCCACAATGACCAGCCGTTGCGCTTTCATTCTTCGATCTCCACGGTTGATTCCGACGCTTTCGCCGGGGCGGTTTTGCCGTTCAACGACGCCGCCGGACGCGCGCCCGGGCGGTGGTCCACGATCTTTTGCTCCTTCAACTGCGTGCCGACGCCGAGCAGGCGCTGCATTTCCTCGCCGTCATGGAAGACGATCCGGTTCGGCTGGATTTCGGTTTTGCTCGCGAAACAGCGGTGAAGTTCGCGGGCGCACCTGGTGTCATCCAGGGAATCGGACTTGTGAACGTGGAGAATGAGTTCATCCAGTTCCATCGGATCGTCATTGCGTTTCCGCAGTTCCAATTGCCAGGAATCGAGATGCTGCGCGTCGTCGAGGACGTGCTCGAGCTGGTTGAAATCTACAAGCGTGCCTTTGATTTTGTCGAGCCGCATCGTTTTGATTTCCGACACGCGGGAGATGTTTCCGACCAGGCGCGGGACGGAGCGTTTGCAGTGCGGGCAGGGTTCATAAACGAGCCCGCCTTCGATCAGGTCGCCCGTCCGGTAACGCAGCACGACGCTGCCGCGGGAGTCGAGCGGGGTGAACACCAGCTCGCCGGGCTCGCCGTTCGGGACGGTCTCGCCGGTTTTCGGATCGATGATTTCGAAAAGGCCAAGGTCCGGGTAAAGATGATAGCCGGTCTGCTCATCCACCGGGCACGGGCATTCGGTCCACGCCATTTTCGCTTCGGTGAACCCGTACGTGGCCACGATGTCAATCGACGCCGCGCCGAGTTTGCCGGCGAGCCGGGCGAGTTTGCGCCGCGTGCCGGGCGCGACTTTTTCGCCGCCCAGAACGATCCGGCGGAGGTTCGGGCATTTGACGCCTTCCTCGACCGCCTGTTGCATGACGTGATAGAGGAACGTCGGCATGCCGATGAAAACGTGCGGCTGCACCTGGCGCATGAACCGGATCTGTCCGTCGGTGCCGAGCACTTTGCCGCCGCCGCTGCTGATGACGAAGTTGTTGAATTCAGTGCCCCCGTAATGGGTCAGCCAGAACGCGAGGTGCGGCGCGTAAGGGAAAGTGTTCAGCAGCCGAAAATCTGTTTGCGCTTCGCAGACCTCAAAAATGCGCCGGCCGGCGAGCGCGAGATTGGCCAGGTCATGGTTGCTGTAGAGAAACGCCACCGACTCCGCCGAGCGGCCGGTCGTGCAGGTCATGAAGATGGGCCGGTATTCCAGTTCAAAAGCGCGCGTCACGTTCTCCCGGCCCTGCAACAGGGCGCGCAGGATCGTGGAAGGCCGCCGCGCCAGCTCTTTCGAATCGGGCTGCAGGATGAAGTCCCGGATCTTCTGCGGATACTCCGGCGAATTAAACAGGTCGGCCTTCGACGTGAACGGCACCCGTTGCAGATCGTCGAGCGAGTGGAACTTGTGCGGGTCGATGTGATGCTGCTGGAACAGCCGGCGGTAATAGCCGGAGAACGGCAGCACCGTGTTTTGCAGGTAACGGCGCAGTTTTTCCGCCTGCAACTTGCGGATTGTCTTTTCAGACAACTGCTGCCACCGGGTTGTGAGCAGTCCTGTGTTCATGACGTGAAATTGGACGCCGGACGAGAGCTTTCAATTCGTCCAGATGTTGTAGGGCCACCTGCCGCCCCATCGCGATGTATTTGCCGGGGTGATTAAAATCGTGCCAGTGCGAGTCGATGCCGAGCGGCCGAAGGATCACCGACGCCTGCCGGCACGCCTGTTCGGCCACGCGGATCTGCGAGCCGTGCACGGCGCTCATCATGATGTCGAGAATATTGCCCTGGGCGAAATAATTGACCTGCCGGTTCATCAGCTTCAGCGCGTCGGGATGCTTGTGCAGAATGGCCGTCTCTTCCCGCTCCTTCTCCCGGCAGCAACGCAGGAACGCCGCCGGCGGAAGCGCGTTCACCGCGATGATCCGGTCGATGCCCATCTCCGCCAGGACCTCCACCGGCAGCGGGTCCGCGACCCCGCCATCGATGTATACTTCGCCGTCAATCGTCACCGGCACGCAAACACCGGGGATCGCGCAGCTCGCATGGACCGCTTTGGCCACTTCGCCCGCGGAAAAAATCACGCGCTCGAGCGTGTTCAGATCCGTCGCCACAATGCGCAACGGCCGGGCAAGATCCGAGAACCGCGCGTCGCCAATGGTCTTTTGAAGCCGTTTGATCACCGTCTCGCCGCGAATAAATCCCTGGCGCGGCGGAATCGCGGGGTCGATCAGCTTCCACAATCCCCAGCGTCCCTCCACCTCGCGGGCCAGCGTTTCCATCTCTTTGCCGCCGCAACCCATGGCCCACACCGAAGCGACGTAGGCACCCATGCTGCAGCCGGCGATGATATCCACTTCAATGCCGTTTTCTTCGAGCACCTGGAGCACACCGATATGCGCGAGCCCTTTCGCGCCACCGGCGGACAGCGCCAGGCCGATCCGGCAACGGCCGATCTCGCGGGCCAGCCGCCGGACGTCCCGGACGAACCCGCTGCTGCTGCCATTGCCGTTGCTCCCGGCGGACATTGGACAGTCGTGAACAAAAGCATGCGCGTAACCGTTGTTCAATTTGATCCGGTCATCGATCCGTTCATCCGGAGAAAGACACACCACGGATTTTATTTCGGAACAATTGCCCCTTGCCTTCGAACGCAAATCGTCCAGGAAGGAATCAAACGCGCGAAGGTCCTCGGCGTTGGGATGGACGAACAGATAACTCGCGTCCGCCTGGATGACGAATTCAAGCAGCGGGGCCAGCGGGACTTCCTCCAGGTCCCCCTCGACGATCACGTAATCAAAATGGCGGCTCAGGTTGCTGAGCAGCGGAGCGACGTTTTCAGCCTGCCGGGCGTCGCCGGTTACTTTTACATTCATCCGGACCACCGAGCCGTTCGCTTTCGGAATGCACGCCTGAAAATGAAAATCGCCGTCGACAATGCCGTCGAGACTCAGACAATCGCCGCCCGCACCGTCCCGCGCGGCCCGCGTCAGGCGCAGCCAGAGGACGGATTCAGCGGTTTCCGCAAAGAGACTGGCCGCCAACTGGTCGACGATTTGAGGATGGGGAAGTTTCCGCGAGAGCGAGAGCGCAACCACGATGCGCCCGGAATGGATCGGTTCGTCCGCGAGGACAGGTTCGAGGCGATTCTCGGGAATCACCGCCGGCCGCGACTGAACATGTTCCTCGACCACACTTCGCAGTTCCGCGCTGTGGATCTGCTGCAGGACGCTGTCAGTGATGACGCGGGCGGACGTGTGATGATTTCCCTGGCCGAACAGGTCGGGTTCTCCGACGTAATCGCCCGGCCCCAGTGTTTCGAGATGTTTGAACGTGCCATCCGGCATTTTCCGGTAGCACTCACAGCGGCCGCTCAGGATGTGATACAACCGGGTGCAGGGTTCCCCTTCCTGAAACAGCGTGGCTCCTTTGCGGTAAGTAACGATCGGGGAAGAAGAGATCAGCTTTTCCAAAACCGGGCCCGGAAGAATGGAAAATAGCGGGTGTGTTTCTAAAAAGTCATTTCGCACAAATGTTTCCGTCCGCTACCAGCGACGGAAGACTCACCCCACAAGACACCTCTTAGGCCGAAACACGTCTGACGAATGTCCTTCCACCGCCGGCTTTGTTAAATTCTTCTAACTTCATTTGTTTCGCCTAATCCTACTGAAATATATTCACTAGAATTTATTCGTCAAATTACGTGAGCTTGTTTCTTGCCAAATGAGATGCCCTGCGAATGGCCCGTCCGCTTCCCGGCTTTGGCGAAAGTGCCTTCAATGGGGTTAACACCCCATAAATTATCCGTTTAGTTCTCCCCTTGCGGACTTAGAATAGCTCCATGTCTGTGTTAGCCAACGGCGTGGATTCGCTCGAACTGCCTGTAGGTAGAACACTTGAAAACCATCTCGCCTTTTGCAGTGGCCTATGAAAAAACCCGCTTCTCCCGCTCTCGATTCAGCCCCCTCCCATAAAAAATCCCCCGTCGCCCCGCACCGGCCATTGACCGGCCGCAAGCGTCAGCAGGCGGCACCCGGACATGCGAACGGAAACAGAATCGAGTCAGCCCATCTCAACGGTGATAAAGAAACGGTCATTCAATGCACGGAACTTGACCTCAGCGCCATTTTGATCGCCCTCTCCGCCCTGAAAAAGGGCGACTTTTCCGTCCGGCTGCCGGTGACCTTCACCGACACCGCCGGCAAAGCGGCCGACGCCTTCAATGACGTGGCCGAGCTGCTTTCCACCACCACCCGTGACCTGAGCCGGATCAGCCATGTGGTCGGCAAAGAAGGCAAGTTGAACGAACGCCTTAACATCGGCAACGCCAGCGGCGCCTGGGCCGAACGGGTGAACTCCGTCAATACCCTCATTTCCTGCCTGGTCACACCCATCAGCGAAACCTCGCGCGTCATCGGCGCCGTCGCCAAAGGGGACCTTTCCCAGACCATGGCCGTCGAAATCCAGGGCCGCCCGCTCGAAGGCGAATTCCTTCGCACCGCCAAAACCGTGAACCTCATGGTGGACCAGCTCGGCGCGTTTGCTTCCGAAGTGACCCGCGTGGCCCGCGAAGTCGGCACCGAAGGTAAACTCGGCGGCCAGGCCAAAGTCAAAGGCGTCGCCGGCACCTGGAAAGACCTCACCGACAACGTCAACCTCATGGCGTCCAATCTCACGTCCCAGGTCCGTAACATCGCGACCGTCACCACCGCCGTCGCCAACGGTGACCTGACCAAAAAGATCACCGTAGACGTGCGCGGCGAATTCCTCGAACTCAAAGACACCATCAACAAAATGGTGGACCAGCTCCGCTCGTTCGCGTCGGAAGTCACCCGCGTCGCCCGCGAAGTCGGCACCGAAGGC
>JGI10216J12902_103178063_pt1 | contig 12020 bp, 10 predicted proteins | sample KanNatreferecore_FD_12902 | JGI IMG/M metagenome (IMG submission 12902)
ACTGTTCCAACTCTCGGAGCGTTGTCCGGGCTAAGGTACTCATCAGCACACCGGAGATAGGGCGTCTGCGCAACCGAATGCAAGTTGGCGACCGGGATGGGGAAACGGATTACGGCTGAGTACGCAGGTCGGAGGTCACGGTTTCAGTACAGATTTTTCGACGGGGGGGTGGAGGCGTCCGCGGCCAGGCATGTGCCTTCTAGTCGCCCGCCGGGACGTGCGTCCACTGCAGGAACTCGATTTGGGCGACCAGCACCGGCTCCAGCCGGCGATAATCCTTCATCTTTGCCGCTGTAGCCCGGGACCCCATCGAACGTTCTTCGCCTCCGGCGGATCACGAACGCGCAATCTTTCCCGTTCCAGTCACGGAACTCCTTGAACAACTGTTCCCGCAAGTCCGGATGGCACCTCGACTGCAGCGACGTCTATCCTTTCGGCTAGACCACTAGTACGTCGGATAGTCGGGCCGCGTGTGGACCACACATGCACGCCACAGAGCGCCAGTATTCTCAGTGTTAGTCGCTTTGCCGTGATGTCGTGCGATCGGCAGCTGCATTGCTCCGTGTGGACGCGCTAACGCGCTAAGGAGGAAATGCATGACGCGACTCATCGCAGCGACAACGCTGACGCTGGTTCTATTTGGCAATCGAGTGACCGCACAGGAGTCCGCCACAGCCCACGATGGCCCTTTAATCGAGGCAATCGATCTTGGCATGATCTATCCTGGCGTCTCGACGCAACCGAGAGCCGTCAACGAACGAGCGACCGTGGTCGGTGTCGCTCAATTCCCCGACGGCACTCAGAGTGCATTCCTGTGGACACGGCGCAGTGGATTCAGAGAAATCGTTCAGAATGGCGGCGCAACCGACATCAACAAGCGAGGTGAGGTCGTCGGTTATCTGAATAGCTGCGGCTACTATTGCGGCGGGTTTCATTGGAGCGACCGCACCGGATTGCATGACTTGGGCGAATTCGTTCCATCCGCGATCAATGACAAGGGCGACATCGCTGGTCAGTGCGGACAAGAACTCCCGCAACCGTGCGTTCTCATTGATGGCATTCTGCATCACATCGCTGTCGAGCACTATGGGTTAGCGTTAGACATCAACAATCGTGGAGTCGTCGCCGGGTCCGTTTATCGGCCCGTGGAGGACGAAGGCTTTGCCCCACAAGCGTTTACGTGGTCGCTTTCTGAGGGCCTGCAACTGCTCCCAGCTGGCGACGCCTCTACCACGGAAGCGCAAGCTATCAACAAGCGAGGGACAGTTGCGGGGACAGCAGCGTTCAGCCCCGCCACACCGGATCCTGCATTTGTCCAGGCGGCGGTTTGGGAAAAGGGCTCAATGGATATACTCGCGGGCTCTGATTGGTACGCACTTGGATTTGGTATCAACGATAGAGGGTGGATCGTGGGTGTCGTTTCACGCCAAAACGGTACAACTCCGTTCCGCCCTCTCCTCTGGATTCCGCAGAGTGTCGCATTAGAGTTACCAGCACCGGCGGGTTTGGACGGTTACTACGCCGCCGATGTCACGAACTCTGGCCTGATTGTCGGCGCGGCCTACGATGACACCGGAACCCATGCGGTGCTGTGGATGGTAACAGGTGCAAAAAGCCCTAAGTAGCGAGGACGGTCAGTCGCTCTCCTCTGATCTGCCACCGCCACTCCCCCGCCGTGGCCTGCCACTCCCCTGCCATGGCCTGCCACTGGCAAGAACGGGTGTGACGTTCCGGCGGAACGATGAATCATCGGCTTCGGTTGTTCGTCGGCGTCAGCGACCGGTGATCCGTGGCTGCTTCGCAAGCCATTCGAGGGTTTGGCCAGCTCGCTCTAGTAAAGCCGTCGGCACGCACGCATTGGTCTGCAGCGGCTCGCCACTGGCGAACACGAGATAGGTCGAGCCAACGCGAAAGGTGAAGCTCTCGCTGCACAAAACGGCTCGGTCGTCGACACGCCCCCCGCACGTTGTGACGCGCATTTCGGTTGCTGGCACTCCCTTCCACATGTCTTCGACGGTGAAGGTCGTCACGGTGTTGATCTCCTCGACCGCCACCGTGTTCACAACTCGGGTGCGCGCCGCACTCTGTTGGGCCGTCGCACGACCTACAAAAACGACGGTGCTGCCAGTGAACTGCTGTTCGAGAGTCGCCTTTGCGCAGAGAGCGGTCAATGGATCGGATGAGAACGCTACCCAAATTGCCAACAGAAACAGTGTGGTTCGCCTCATGCCCATCTTAATTTCAAATGGCGGGAATTGTAGCGCACGGCACGCGGTTCGACAGCGACCTGCCATTCCGCCAATGGCCTGCCATCATCTGCCACTCGCAACGACCCTTCTCCAGTCCTGCCACTCCTGCCACCACCCCGTAGGGGTGGCAGGATGGCGGGAGGGTTGGCAGAGGGACGGGGGCGCCTTCGGCGGTAGTACAGCCCGGAACGCTTGAAGCGGGTGATTACTCTTCTCCGCCGCCTCGTTACGATTGCGATTGTTCCCGGGCCACTCGGCAGAACGGCACCTTCCGCGCATGACCGCGGCCCGCCGTGCTAACTGACCTTACGTCGGTCGCTACTCATGTCGAGCAGGTCTCAAGATGGTTTAATTTCGCCGGGCAGAGGCTTCATCCAGACCAGCCTGGAACGGTTACGGAAAGTTACGGTCGCCGTGTTCGCCATGGCTGAAAAGCAGTGTAAGCGCAGTCGCCTGCTGTTACATACCGAATTGTTCCTGGCGCGATCCCTCGGCGGCTGACCCCCAGGCCTGCGCGGAATCTATTTCTTCAATCCCCTGATCAGCACGATGTCTCTGGTCTGCGTCGCGCGTGCGACGGCGATTGTGTTTGGCGGCGTTGTCGCCGCGAGGCGTTGATGCCCACTCCAACACCACCGAAACTGGCCACTTGGCTCCTGCGGACACTCGGCTCTGGTCCGCACCTTGGACGCGATTGTTGGCGACCTTCGCGAGCGGTTCCCGACGCATCCTTCGCGCCTTTGGTTTTGGCGGCAGGTCCTGCAGACGATCATCATGACCGCCGTTGAGGAACTCCGCTCGCACAAGGTCCATGCGATTCGAGCTGTTCTCATCGGCTGGCTGGCTCTTGTCGCAACGATGTGGTTGATAAGCGTGCTGCGATACACGCTGTCGGTCGTGGCAAATGGCGGCGTCGATGTCGCCGGTTATTGGATCGTCCTTCCGACCTCCTACTACACATGGACTTGGAAATACCGCCCATACCTGACACTCGGAGGAAATGCCGTCGCCGAAATCGTGAGTGGCTGGATTGTGGGCCGGTTCATCGCTCAGAGGTCGGGACTGATGCTGATGGCTTTGACGGCGTCTGTGCTCTTGTTCCAGTGGTCGATTGGATGCTGCCCCCCTCTCCGGCGATGGCATTCTTGACCACTTACTTGCTCAACACCTTCGCCATCGCACTGTGCATCATGTGTGGCGCATCATCGGCGCTGGCCGACGTCGACGTGCGTCTGTCGCTTGCGGTCGTAGGAGAGTTCTATCGCGATTTGAGGATGGCGCAGGACAAGAGATTCGCGCTTTTGAGTGGTTCATGAACTACTTGATCGCCGCCAGGCTAGGACCCTCCACTCGGTCTGGGTTAGGCCTGACGCTAGGCTGGGCCGGTCTCGTCTTGCCGTTTTGCGCCAGTGGCTGGGTCGCCGTAAAGACGTCGCCCCGAGTACAGCTGGTCTCGCTGTTGATATTCGGCGTGACGGTGAGCACAGGCGTGTTGGTGTGGACGCCATCCTGCTTGAGGATCGCTGACCGTTCCCCGCATTTCGCCGGCGACAACCTTGGCCCCGGTTTGCCATTGACAACGACAGTAAGCGATACCCCTCGATAGCGCGATCTATTCTGCGCCCGGCCGTCACCCCGTGAGTTGCTGCGGCTTTCGCTAACGCCTTGGGTAAGGCACCGGCGGGACGGGATCCGCTCCAATTGCGGATGTCGGCAAGTTGTAGTCTATGCCGGCGGCGTCTAGTAGCCGCGAGACGATTGTGTTGCTGGTGCCATCGTACACGTAAATGCCATCTTCCTTCTTTACCTTCTCCCATGCCCTCCGAACATCGTCCTCGTTGCCTGGGATTGGCTTGCAAATCGGCTGCGTCTCCGGGCACTTGTCATCGGGAGCGTTCTCTTCAGGCTGCAGCCTCCAACCACGCTTGTAACCACCGAGGGTTGTGCCATCGGAAAGCAGAACGTAACAATGCTGGGCGCCGAGCTGCCGAAGTCCCCACAGGTTGACAGGTCGGCAGCACACTGCGAGCAGTCCAGTTGGATCAACATATACAGTCGGCCGATTAAGGACATACGAATAAAAGTTGATCCCGCCCTGCTCCGCCACCGGATCTTCACTGAGAAAACGGTCGGTCGACGGATCGTAGTACCTCGTCCGGTAGAAGTACAGCCCAGTGTCATCGGCTTCTCTACCTGTAAACGCAAATGAATTGGTCGTTGACGTGCCACCAGGGGTCGTCATTCCAAAGGGTTCATACGAGTATTCCGTCTGAATGGTCCCAGACCCGTCGGCCAGGGCGACGCTGCTGCCCAATGCATCAGTCAGGTAACTCCGTACGCCCGCCATGTCGGAGCGGGAGAAGTACTCGTCCACGCCCAGTCCAGTCATCAGCGACGCCGTCGGCACGCCGCCGGACAACTCTTGTACGGGGTTGAACCCGTCATAGAGAAACTGCGTCGTCGTGCCGCCAATCGTCTTGCTTCTTCTTCGACCAAATGCATCATACGCGAAGCTTCCGTTGACGGTCCCTGTCACACTCGCAAGCTCGTTGCGAGCATTCCAAGTGTAGCTGGCAACGCCATCACTGACGACACTGCCATTTGAGTCGTATGTAAAGTCATTGGAGTCCCAGCTCAGAATCTGATTTGCCGCATCGTAGGTAGCCGATGCCATAGTCGCAGGCAAAGTAGTCCGCGCCCAAGTGCCACCAACGGCGGCACGGTTGCCACCGAGGTCGTAACTGTACGTCAACGTACCGAGTACGGTCTGTCCTAAGCTGTAGTTGATGGCGGTGACCTGGTTCGCATCGTCGTATCCATACGCAACGGTGACACCGTTGGGTAGAGTCAATAGCGTCCGCCTACCTGCAGCGTCATACGCGACGTCTGCCGTGAGTGTACCTTTGGTAATTGCCGTGACTCGATTGCCAGCGTCATAGCTGTAACTAACCGCATCCTCTCCGTCCACCAGCATGGTCGCTCGGCGACCAGCATCGTCGTACGTGTAGGCGACTGATCCCTCGGGACTGACTTCTGCGGTCATTTTATCAAGGTCATCCCAGTCTCGCGTGATAACACCGGCCACCGAGTCGTCCACTTCAGTCAACCGATCACCGGAGTCATATGTGTACTCAGTGGTTGATTCATCGTCGTAGGTTGCGAGCGTGAGGCGGTCAAGAGCGTCATACACGTATGTAGTGGATTGCTCCTTGCGGTCTGTGACTGTCGCAATATGTCCAGTTGCGTTATATGTGTAGACCGTCTGACGCGCGAGCGGATCGGTGCGCGTCGTCATTCTGTCCATGTCGTCGTATGTGTATGTGGTGGTGTGGTTCTTCGCGTCCGTTCGCGTCAGTACGTTGCTGTTTGCATCGTATGTGAAGGACGTGGTACCGCCAATCGCGTCGGCAGCGCTGGTCACTCGGCTCAACGCGTCGTAGCTGTACGTCGACGACTGTCCGAGACTATTCGTTGCCCGAACGAGCCGGCCGATCGGATCCACAAACCGGGTTATCGTGCGTCCCAGCGGGTCTGTGATGGAAGTCAGATCCGTCAGGTCATAGCCGAAGTGGGTAGTCTTGTTCAACGAATTCGTAACGGTCAGCGGTAATCCCAAGGCGTTGTACGTTAAGCTCGTCTGGTGATTGAGCGGATCCGTTATCGTTATTAGTCTCCCGAGACTGTCGTATGCGAGTGTAGTTGTATGATCAAGCGGGTCGGTAATGCTGGTCAGTTGGTTAAAGGTGGATTCATACGTAAAGGTCGAGGTCACCTCGTCTGCTGTTCCGTCTAGGCGTGAAATGCTGGTCATGTTGCCCTTGGCGTCGAAGCCATAGGCTGTCTCACGATTCAGGTCATCGGTCACGCGTGTCAGAAAATGCGAGCCGGACTGCCTCGTGAACGTTGTTGTACGTTCAACTGCTGTGCCGACTGCTTCAACTAAGCTAGTAGTGTAGCCACTCGAGTTGAACGACCAGCGGTCGACATAGCCTCGAGGATTGGTCACGTCGGTCTGCGTGATCTTACCGGCGCCGTCAACTGTGTAGGCGAAGTCGAATACGCTATCATCGGCCTGCGTCTGCAGCGTGACCCTACCGTTGGCGTCGTATTCATTGGTCAGATAAACAATCCCTCTAGCGTCTGTGAGCGTCAGCATGCGGTGTGAACTGTCGTACGTATATTCGGTGACTCCATTCAATGGATTGGTCACCTTCCATAAACGGCCACCGGCATCGTATTGATAGCTGACGATTCTACCGATATTGTCTGTCGCCTGCGTTATGCGATTGGTACCATCATAGGTGAAAGCGATAAACCGACCACTCGAAGCGGTCACCTTCAAGATGTTGCGGTAGCCGGCACCGAAAGCATTCGTGTGCGACCAGGTCAGCGTCACCTTGTTGCCAAAGCGATCGCGGATGGCCTGAAGCGGTGCTTCATTTCCGAAGACATACGTCAAGCCGTTGTTCAATCGAAGATCCCAGCCGTTGCCATTCCAAGTGATGATGGACTTGTAGAACCTGGTCGGCGAGGACGCATTCTCGAAGACAGCATCGGCAATGCCCGTTCCTGGAGAAGTGCGGACGAAGTGAATCCGGGCGCCATCTGGAAGAATCAGGTCGGCCTCTTGGTACTGTTGCGCAGACCAGAGAAACATCGCGTATGGGTGGGACGAGCCAATTCCGAACGGACGTGATTGTGAATCGTTTTGACGATAGGTGCGGGTCAGAGCCAAGGGAATGATGTCGGGCACATAGAGGTCTGTCCGTTCTAGTACGAATAGACCCGTTGCCAAGTCCACAGGATCGCCATCTTTGGGCGGCGGAGGCGCACTCCCGGTCTGGGGCGGTGTCCATTCTCCGTTGATCATCGCACCGGTAAAGTCATAAATACCGACGCCTGGCCTGGGGGCGACTTGTCGGCGATCGGGTCGGACGTGCCCCGTCCCGTACACGAACCAGCCCTTCTCTTCCGGGTCGTAGTGCCAGAACTCGATTTCGCTGTCTGTGGCGTAGTTGCGCGAGTTCGGATACACGAGTTGCGCCCCGCGAGGGCCAGAACCGTACGTGTACACGTACGCGCCACCCGGCTGAATCGTGAAGTACACGGGCGGCTCGAAGTACTCGGGCAAAGGGAATGGTGGCCGATCGAGCGGGATCGGCGTGATCGTCAACTCACGCACAACCTCACCCTGCTCATCCCGAATCACGGTGTTGGGCGGGAGGTGGAGCTCGAGACCAGGGATGAGAGGCGAGGTGACCACTGTCTCCTGCCGAGTGGGCGATGGAATCGCAACCGCATGGGCGGTAGCGATCCGCGTCATCCAGACCGTGAATCCCAGTGGCGTGGTCTGGCCAGCGTTTAATGTGACGCGGGCATCAAAACGCCCATACGTTCGTCCGGGCGTGCTGGCGCTGGCACCTTCAATCTCGAGCACGTGAAATCCGCTCGTGGCCTCCGGGACTTCAAGAACGAACCGACCTGTTCGATCGGTTTCCGTTTTGTGCCCATTGATCTCCAACGTCACTCCCCGGAGCGGGGTGCCGTTCAGTTTCAAAACCTGCCCTGCCACCGCCGTGACACCGTCACGCCCGGCCAGCGGCGGAAGCGATTGCCAGGGTGAGGGCGGCCGGTTTGAGCGCCAGCCCTCGCCGTCCGGCAGCCATTCTTCGTCGTCGGCAGTAGCCGCGTCGCCGGTCGCAGCCTTGGTTGTGAATTCCAAACGAGACGGCTGAATGGCTCGACCGCGGCTATCAAGGCCTCCCAGGAGGGTTAGGGTGTAGGTGGTTGAAGCCTTGAGTGCTTCCGCCGGGGTGACAAACGCTAATCGTCCGCTCTCGGCCGGGACAACGAAGATGCTGACGACGTCACCCTCCGCGGTATTCAGCCGAATGGCGTTTTCGGTCAGTGAACGTACATCCAGAGGCGGCGAGAAACGCAGCGTGATCCGCGGTACCAGGTCGACATTGGCCTCGCCGTTTCCTGGGACGGCGCCGGTGAGCAGCGGAACCCGCTCCCCCGCTTCAGGACCAAGCGCCGCGACCCTTTGAAACGATTGGCTCGAGGGGTCGAAGACCTCCACCGCGCTGTCGCGGCTATTGCCGTTCCGTCCTCCGACGAGCGCCACTCGTCCGTCAGCGAGGAGCGTCGCCGAATGCCCGCTTCGTGGTGCCTCAAGGAACGACGAGACCGGCGAGCCGCCGAGGCTTGGATTCCACAGGTCGGCCGTGTCCAGAGGCCGGCTCTCGCCGCCAATGCCGCCCGTGAATAGGATCCGTCCGTCGGTGAGCAGCGTTGCCGTGTGGTGAGACCTGGCAAGAAGGCCGGCCGAAGAAAGGGTCTGGAATGACTGCGTACCCAAGTCAAAACGTTCAATCGTAGAAGCCAGCTTGCCGCTGGCGTCCACGCCCCCAGCGATCAACACTCCACCGTCGGGAAGAACCGTAGCCGTATGCCACGCTCGAGGCGTATCAGGATGCGTAGCGAGGGCCGTTGTGCGCCCAGTGGCCGGGTCCAGAATCGCGACGACCGTCTGCGTGTTCTCCCCACCCATCAACAGCCAACGACCGTCCGGTAGGAGCGTTCTGCTCTGGCCGGAAGACGCCGGTCGTGACGCACTTGGCTGCTGGGCGACAGGCCCGTTCTCGTGAGCCATCGTCAACATCAGGACCACGATGAGCCAGAGGCGACGATACGCGAGACCTTGCACGGACATAGTCCTCTCCAGGAATCTCAATTCGAGACGGCTCCTGATTGTTCGTCGTGCAACCTAAGGGTTCGTCACTCGCACGTCTAACGAACCTGTGTATGTGGTCGACGGATCGACAACCACGGAGTACGTCCCAGTCGTCGGCAGCGTTTGTTGCGTCAGATTAAAGAGCGTCGCTGAGGTGATCGACTGGGTCAACGTGGTGCCGTCCGGCTTGAGCAGCTTGACGGTGACACCCATGTTGCTGTTGTTGTTCGTGACACGAACCGTGATCTGTTGACTCGCCGTGCCACTGAAGGTGTAGGTGGCGTTCTGGCCTGGGGCGGAGAGTGAGACATTCGTAGCCGCGGCGTTCACCGTAAGCGTGCCAGACAAGTCCGCCGGCACGCTGTAGAGCGTGACGACGGCCGTGCCCGTGTTCCAGTCGCTGGGGTCTACCTTGACCGTGTGGGTGCCGGTGTCGGTCAGCGTTTTGGGCTCCATGAATCCGGCAAATGTGCTCATTTGTGCCGATCCGAGGCTTGTCCCGTTTGGCTTCAGTAATGAGGCCGCACCAAACGGGGCGCCGGCATTGACCAAAAGGCTGTAGCGGTTGCCGGACGTGCCGCTAAACGTCAGCAGGCCGTTCTGCCCTTCGCTCGTGATCTGCACGGTGGATGCACTGCCGGCGGTGATGGTGCCTGTTACGTCAGCGGCGACGTTATACGCGGTGAAGGTGCCGGTCCCTGTGTTCACCGACAAGGGATCAAAGACGACGGAATACGTCCCAGTCGATGGGAGCACCTGCGTGTCAATAAACGCGGCAAAAGTGCTCGTCTGCCCAGTCGCGAGCGTCGTGCCGTCAGGCTTCTGAATCGTGAACGACCCTAGAGGGGCGCTGGCGTTCGACTTGACCGAGATGCGATTGCCGCTTGTCCCGCTGAAGGTCCAGAGGCCTCGCTGCCCAGGCGTAGTGATGTTGCCGCTCACCGATGACCCACCGGGCGTGATTGTTCCGGTGATATCCACGACGTCGTACGCGGTGACGGTCACGGTGCCAGTGCTGGTGCTATTGGGATCGACCATCACCGTGTAGGTACCTGTTCGAGGCGCAGCGACGGGTTCAATGAGGAACGTGGCGCCCGTCCCGATGCTGCCGCTGGAACCCAGCGTCGTGCCGTCAGGATTGAACACCTTCACGACGCTTCCAGGACCCGTAACGGCCTTTACGCTCACCCGTTGCCCCGCCGTCCCGTCGAACACGACCAACCCGATCTTGTTGGCGGTTGTAATCGCGACGCCCGTCGCTGAATTGAATCCCATCCTGTTGGTGACTTGAACGTCAGACGCCACATAGGGTGACGGTGGAACGAACAAGTCTGCGCTGCTCAAGGCAGATCCGAACGGGGTTGTCACTTTGATTCGTCCAGACCCGGTGTGCGTTGGAACTGCGGTGGAGATGCTCGTGCTCGTGTTCGACGTCGGAGCGCCGCCGGTTACGTTGAACTGCAGACGATTGTTGGAGGTTGTCGTTTGGTAATTGGTGCCAGAAATCGTCAGACTCGTCCCGGCGACTCCGATGGTTGGGGTGAACGACGTAATGGTGGGCGCTGGAGTCGCTGCCACCGTAAATGACGACGAGCTCGAGTCCAACCCTGCGGGCGCCGTGACTGAAATCAGCCCGGTCGTTGCGCCGCTCGGGACCGTCACGACGAGCTGCGTCGTGGAAGCGCTTGAGACCGTGGCGGTGGTGCCATTGAAGGTGACGGTGTTCGAGGCCGGCGTCGCCGAAAAGCCAGTGCCACTGATCGTAACGGTCGTCCCGACGGGCCCTGTTGGGGGGACGAACGAGATGACGTTCACCGTCGTTGATGCGTATCGGCCAATCGATAAGATGTTGCCGACCGCGTCGTAAGTGTACGTAGCGGTGTCGCCGCCGGTGTCGATCACTGCGACGAGACGACCAAGCTCATCGTACAAGTAGCGGACATCGGATCGAGCGGGGGTCGCACTCAGACCGAGCGCGAGGAGACACACGACGACTCGGCTGACGAATCCTCGACGGGCCATGGCATCTCCGATGAATTGAAGGTTGCTACAAGCGGTTCAGCGCGTTTCGCCGCTTGACAAGTAGCGCGAACGGCGCATGGAGCGAATTGCGGCCCGGACTATACGAACAGTGTTTTGGGAAGACAATCGGCGTTCGTCCTACAAATCGCGAGTTGCCGTTTTGCAATTGCGGTTACAAGAAGGTGTGCAGACCTTCCGAGGTTGTTTCGCATCGAGCCTAGCAATTCAGTGTCGTATCATGGACCATGCGAGGCATCAGGTTTTTCGGCGCTGCGTTGGCCGCAACGTTGAACGCCGTGATCGGTGGGTACCTCCTGCTCAGCGCCAATGGCGTATTCAACGCCCTTATGGAGCGAGGAACGGATTGGGAGGGGCTGACGCCCCTTCCGTCCTACCCGGTGGTGCGTCTTATCCTCTATCTAGCTATTGCTGTGATCCTTCAATTTGTTTCTGGATGGCTGCTGATGCCGAGAGGGATTCACAGGCATACGGCTGGGTTTTGGGGCCAATACACGCTAAGAGTCGTTCTTTGCATGGGAGCGTGCCTCGTTGCGGCATTTGTGATCATAGCTTCCGTGATGTCACTTTTGGACGCAGGCGTCCTATAGGGCATTTGGCCGGGCCAGTTTCCCTTCTACAAACATCCATCGTGCGTGAGTCAGCAAACGTGCCGGCGGTGATCCGACCACGCCCCAAGTCCGAAGCCGCCGTTCCGTGGCTCGATTGATCAACTTGAGCGAAGTCGCAATGGAGCAGTTGCTCGGCGGTTGACAATACACAGATGTCTGACTAATTGGTAACTAGAAATAGAAGGTCAAAGAAACACGTCTGGACACCGCGGGCAGGTCGCTCGTCGTCCGATGAACGTTCCCAGGTCACGGTTTACGCTCGCGACGAGAGCCGGCGGTAGACGCGGCCAGATCCTCTTCAAGAGCTGACTGCACATCGAACGGATCGTGTGCGTCGCCGCGGTATGAATGGCTCCGGTTTGCCATCTGCCACTCGTCTGCCAC
>JGI10216J12902_100925682_pt1 | contig 12019 bp, 9 predicted proteins | sample KanNatreferecore_FD_12902 | JGI IMG/M metagenome (IMG submission 12902)
CGCCGCTGGCATATGACGCTGTCTCGCTTCTTGCGCGACTACGTGTACGTGCCGCTGGGCGGAAATCGCAAAGGCGACTTGAGACGGTACGTAAACCTCATGGCCGTCATGCTCGTCGGCGGATTGTGGCACGGGGCATCGTGGACTTTCGTGCTGTGGGGCGGACTTCACGGCTCTTATTTGCTCGTCAACCATGCCTGGAGCGCGGCATGCGAAAAGCAGCTGCTTCCCATCTCAGCGGTCCGTGCAATCGGACATGCGTCTTGGGCGCTGACGTTCTTCGCGGTCACTGTGGCCTGGGTCACATTCCGAGCAGAAAGCCTGGACGGCGCATTCAGACTCTATCAGGCGATGTTCCTGTTCGATGGCCTCTCGTTGCCGGTCGAAGCCGAGCAGGTTGTTCGCGCGCTGTTGCCCGCGACCTGGGCGTCGACCATCCAGTTCTTTGCGGAGAATTCCCGCGAGCAATTCTATCTCGGTCTGATCTGGATTTTCGTCGCGGCCGGCATCGCGTTTCTGATGCCCAACGCGCTCCAGATCACCGCCGCTGCAAGACCGACGACAGATTTTGCGGCGGTGTCAGCTCAGTGGGCCAAAGCCGCACAGAGGCCGGTGCTCGCGGCATTCTCGCGAACTCTCCCGCGGCTGGCTCTCGGGACATCGGGCGCCATCGCTTGGGGAATGCTGCTGTTCCTGGCCGTCCGCACCATCAATGCGGCGGTCGAGACAGAGTTTCTGTACTTCCAGTTCTGAGGCTATAGGGTGCTCGAGAAGAACGGAACACAAAACGATTCAGGCCGATCGGCGGGCCACTACAGACGATTTCTCTCGATCGTCATGGTCGTGTTCGTGGCCGGCTTGCTCTCCAACGTCGCGCTATCGGCCTGGAGCTTCGGCAGGTTGACGGAAACCACGCGAGCGCTCTGCTCGTTCATCGACAGCAAAGTCACGGCCGCCTCGCGGATCGACGGGCCAAAGCTGCTCTTCATCGGCGGATCGAACCTTCACCAAGGCTTGTCCGCTCAGCGGATTTCCGAAGCGGTCGACGTGCCCTCGTTCAACTTCGGCCTTCAAGCAGGATTGGGACCTCGCCTGGTCCTGTTCGAAGCGAAAAGGGTGCTCCGCCCCGGTGACACCGCATTTCTTGTCCTCGAATACAACCACTACACCGATGATCGTTGGAACGAAGTCTCCAGCGACATCCTCTTCGGCTGCGCTGCCGATTATTTCCGGCAGATGAGCATCTTTGAGAAGATCGAAGCGCTGCTCTCCCTGACACCGTTTCGAGTATTCAATCTCTTGACGCTCGGCGGTAAGGCTGGCCCGCAAGAGCGCAATACGGCGCCGAGCGACGACGAACGGGCCCCGAGACTGCGATACGGGGATCGCGCCGCTTCGGACTCCGAAGTCGTCGATGAAGCAACGCGCCGCCGCCTGCAGCTTTATCAGCCGATGCCGATCTCCATTAGACCTGACGCCGAGGGGCCGAAGGCGATCGCATCGTTCATCGAATGGGCACGCGCTCACAGAGTGAAGGTCGTGGCGACGTGGCCAAACACCATCTACTTTTCCGCCTACGGATCCGCCTCAGGCTTTGTCGGCATCACGAATTTCTACAAAGAGCTCGGCGTTCCTGTGATCGGTAGACCGCAGGATGCGATGTACCCGACCGATCTCTTCCACGACACGCAATATCACCTGAACGCAAAAGGTATCGTGCAACGGACGACGGATATGATTGCGATGATCAACGCGAACCCGTGGCTCTTGCCGGCGCATCTCGTGAAGGCGGAGTACTCGATTGATGCGATCCACGTGGATCCATCGGACAGCCACGGACAGAGCGGGACGTGGAGCACAAGATGACTACTGCAGCCAGTGCGACGATCGAAAAGCGCGGTCATGACTGGGAGTATTGGTACACGCTCCTGGCACTTCTCTTTCTGACAAGCGCGCTCGTGCCCATTCTGTACGACCTTGGCGGAATCCGTGTCGCAGTTCGGGGCGACTCCAACCCGCTGCGGCTAGGGCTCGCTACGCTGCTCTACATGGTGGCGGCGTGGCTTGCACTGAGATCGATCGGCATAACCACCAAGCTTCTTCAGACAAACTCGCTTGTCGTCGTGCTTCTGTTGCTGCCGCCGCTTTCGGTGCTTTGGAGCGTCGATCCGGAAACAACGTTTCGAAGAGCCATTGCATGCTCACTTACGATCGTTTTCTGCATCTACCTCGCGGGACGGCTCTCGCCCGAGGACTTCCTCAAGCGGCTGATGTTCGTTTTCCTGATCGGCGGCGTGGCGAGCCTCTTCTATTCCGTTTTCGTGCCGCAGTTCGGTGTGCATTTCGATGCGGGCAACGCCGGCAGCTGGAGAGGCGTTTACGGCCACAAGAACGATCTTGGACGTGTCAGCGCGATCGCGCTCACCGTCTCCTATTTTGTCCGCCCCTCAAACCAGACCGAGCGCCTCTACCGGCTTCTCACCATCGCCATCTTCCTGTTCCTGCTCGTGATGTCGCAATCGCGAACAAACTGGCTGATCATGATCGGCATGGCGGGGTTTGTGCCGCTGTTGAGCCTGTTGCGAAGCCGGCGGCTTACCCTTCCGCTGAGGGTTCTGCTGGTCGTTTCGTTTGCCATCGCGTGCGTTGCCTTAGTTGTCGCCGGCACCAACGATCTGCTGATCGCCGTGGGCCGCGATGAGACCTTCTCTGGCCGTCAGTCGCTTTGGGAAGGTGTCATCACGGTCGTCAGCGACCGCTATCCGATTCTCGGAGCCGGGTATGGCGCCTTCTTCTCCGAGCTCGGCGGTGTACGCGAGTTGTTCTTCCTCGTTTCCTCTTGGGGTTCGATACCTGAACATGCGCACAACGGTTACTTGAATGTCTGGGCAGACCTTGGCACCGTCGGACTGGTGATCCTCTTGTTGTTTCTCATTACCACCACGGTCCATCTGGCACGCCGTGCGATCGCGGAGCCGCATCGCGCCGCGTGGGGAGCCTTTTGCGCCCTGGTGTTCTTTTTTCTACTGAACAACATCTCCTCGAGCGTCGCGCTCAAGCATAGCGACATTGCATGGGTCGCGATTCTTCTTTCCTCCTTTTACGCTCGCGCGGCGACGCCGTTCAATGTTCGGCTGCGGCCAATCGGTCTTCAGGACCGAAGGCTATCGGCCTGGCCGATAGCCCGGCGCTGGACACCGGGCCGAAGGCACGAGGCAGGAACTCTACTGCGTGAAGAAGTGAGTGACGTATGACAGTCCATCTCCTTGAAAGGATACAGCGTAAAGTCAATTCATCCGCGCGGCGGAGCGCAAAGTACTTGCGGCAGGCGGTGACTTACAGAAGATCGGCGGACTGTGCTCCAACCGCGCTGTTTGTGGTTGGATGTCAGCGCTCAGGAACCAACATGATCACTGCCGTTTTGGACAAGAGTCTCGATTCATGGGTGTATAACGAACATAACCCGAAAGCGTTTGAAAGGTCCCGTATCAAGCCGACCGCCGAGCGCCTGCGCCTGATTCGCCAAGCCCGCTGTCGGTGGGTCGTTTTCAAGCCAATCTGTGATTCTCAGAATATTGACCGTCTACTGGCCGACCATCCGGGTGCCAAGGCGATATGGATATTTCGACGCTATCAGGATGTGACCAACTCGGCATTGCGGAAATGGGGAAAAAGGCAGCTGATCTTGATTCGCCAGGCGGCTACCGGGGATGACGTCAATAATTGGTTCGTTGATCGTATGAGTGAGGAGCGTCGACATCTTATTCGAGAACTTTACCACGAGGAGATGTCCTGGCACACCGCCGGCGCGCTGAAATGGTACATGCGCAATGCGCTTTATTTTGACAATGGCTTAGATCAGCGGCCAGAGGAGGTTAAGCTTGTCAGGTACGAAGACTTCGTCCAGGAGCCGCACGAACAGTGTGAAGCAATTCTTGGTTTTTTGGGTTTGAGTTTCAATCCGGTCTACGTCGCTGATGTTGTTGACACCTCGATCCGCAAAGAGGAATTCCCACCCATCGACCCCCGGGTCGAACGGTTATGTGAGGAGATGACGAGCAAGCTGAACTGTGCCCTGAGATCAATCTCGAGATGTCATGCGTGATATTTGTTTCCCCGGTAGCATGAGTTGGACAGAATGGATCCAGGAAGAGAGGGTTTTCTGGCTCAGTGCGATTGCATTTGCTGCAGAGGTTTGCGTCGGTATGATGGATCGTCGGATGTTGATCGAAGCTAGGAACCGGCGGGAAGGCCCCACCGCTTTCATTGGTGCTAGTGGTTGGTGGCTATACCGCCACGCTCCGCGATAGTCGGCTTGGCGAGGACCGGCGTGAAGATCGTCTGCATGATCTCCTTCATGAATCGGGGCGCGGGCGCGCAGCAGGCGATCATGCGGCTCTCCCAGCAATTGCGGCTGCGTGGCCACAGCGCAGAAGTCTGGTTTCTCTATCGCAGGTCGGACGTTGACACCTTGGACTTGACGTCTCGATGTATCCTTGACGGCAAGCTCACACTTCCGCGACTCATTTTCCTTCCTGTTTATTTGGTGCGAGGCCTTCGCGAGGTGCGTCCCGACGCCGTCATCAGCTTCCTTCCGCTGGCAAATACGCTTGGACTGCTTTCAGCCTGGCTTGCAGGGGTGACCGTGCGCATCTCGAGCCACCGCGCGCCGGCTTACACATATTCCGCTCCCATGCGGATCGCCGATAGGATCCTCGGTGCCGCGGGATTCTATACGGCGATTGTGTGTGTATCGCGCGCCGTCCAGCAATCGTTTCAAGCCTATCCGTCCACCTATCGCACACGACTTGAGGTCGTGCACAACGGGATTGCATGGCAGGGGTCTTCCTCTTCGCGACTGGACGCACGCCGCAAACTCGGGCTGCCTCTCACTGGATTTCTGTTTGTGGCCGCTGGTCGATTGTCGAAGCAGAAGAACTATCCACTTCTGCTTGAAGCGTTCGCGCGCACCAAGAACTCGTATCTTGCGATTGCCGGTGACGGCGAGCTCGAATCGGAACTCGCGGCCTTTGCGCGAAAGCTCGATCTTGGGGAGCGCGTTTTCTTTCTTGGCGCGCTCGATCGTAGGCTCATTCCGGACTTGCTGCGCAGCGCCGATGCCTTTGTCAGCTCGTCGCTTTTCGAGGGACAAAGCAACGCCGTTCTCGAAGCGATGCATGAAGGGCTACCGATACTCGTGAGCGATATTCCCGAGCAGCGGGAAACCGTCGTTGACGAGGCTACCGGGGAAGCATGCGCCTTGTTGGCGGCCGTTTCCGATACCTCCGTCTGGACGGCGCAGCTTCAAAGACTGATCGAGAGCGCTGACCTCAGGCAGCAGCTCGCAACCTCCGCTCAGCAAATGGTCGCTCGGCGATTTACCGTCGAGCGCATGATCGACGGGTTCGAGCAGGTGTTGTTGTCCGCGCGTGCGAGTCCTTCAGACCTGCCGGAGCCGCATTACCCGTAACGGATGATGGAGGATCGCTCCATGACTTGTGCACATCGCATCGCCGCGTCGTTCGCCATTGTTTTGTGCGCGATTGTTGCGGGTGGCCAAGCCGTCGCGACGCCGGCGGCCGTCACCGCGGGAAGCAGCACGACTGGCGGCGTCGTGAGCGGAACACGGATCCTTACGGTGACGAACCTCGACGATGAGGGCAACGGCAGCTTCCGTTGGGCCTTGGCCGCGAAAGGACCGCGCGTCGTCGTTTTCGGGGTGGGGGGCGTCATTCGGCTCAAGTCGGACTTGAGGATCCGCAATCCGGACGTGACGATCGCGGGGCAAACGGCGCCCGATCCCGGGATCACGGTCACCGGGGGCTCGCTGCGGATCAACGCGCACGATGTCGTCGTTCAGCATATCGCGATCCGCCCCGGCCCGGCCAACTCGGCCAAGCTGAATGACAACCGCGACGGGATTAGCATCAACGGTCAGCGCGAGAATGCAAGCTACGCGGTTCGCGTGGAAAATGTGAGCGTCAGCTGGTCCGTCGACGAGGCGCTGAGTACCTGGTACGCGACGACCCGTGACGTCACGATTCGTAATTCGATTGTCGCGCAAGCGTTGCGCAGCGCTGGTCATTCGAAAGGCCAGCATTCTATGGGCCTCTTGGTTGGCAAGCACACAACTGGCATCGAGGTCACCGGCAATCTGCTGGCGAGTAACGTCCATCGAAACCCGGTGATGGGGGCAGGCTCTTCCGCCTTTGTCGCCAACAATTACATCGTCAATCCGGGACTGAACGCGATCCACTTCTACAGCCACGACGGTTCGAAGAAGGTCTCAACTGTTCCGACGCTCGCAACGGTCGTCGAGAACGTCGTCGTGGCGGGGCCAAGCACGAGCAAGGGAATGAACGCCGTCCGAATACCTGCGGATATGGCGAAATTGTCTCCCGACGCGCGGCTGTTCATCGAGGGAAATCTGCTGAAGGGTCGAGATAAGAATACTGCAATCTCTAACGGTAGCCGGCTGCCGCTGTTGCAAGCTCCTGCGATCACGGCGATCGGGTGGAAGGTGATGCCGGCGAGGGACGTCGAAGATCATGTGCTGCGCTATGCGGGTTCTCGCCCATCGAAGCGCAACGCCGTTGACGCCCGCTTGATTGACGACATCGCGCACGGCCGCGAGCGCATCATCGACGATCCCGGCGAAGGCGGTGGCGTTGCTGTTCCGTCCGAAGTGCGCGGCCGACTCGACATTCCCCCCGATCCCGATGGCGCGACACAGCTCGGGATGTCTCGTCTCGCGGCCTGGCTCTGTCTCAAGCACCTCGAAGTGGGGGGCCCGCCCACGCCCGAATGCGCGCTGGACACCTCCGCCCTTTGGAGCGCGCTACTCTAGCGAGCGGAGTTTCGTTTTCGCCCTCGTGCAAAAGATGAATACACGTCATGCGTGCTGCTTTAAGACGGAAACAAGACTTGAACCGAAAAAGTGAAGTGGCAAAGCATTTCGCTGCGTTGCAAAAACGTAATTCGTGTGTTGTGATGCAGTGCATAGCAAGACGAACGAGGATGATCGGGATGCGCTTGCAGTCGAGCGCTGAGCTCCATCAGCTAACTCGAAGCCCTTCACTCTCGCGCTCCATTTGGTCTCCGACTTCGCTGTCCTTTCCGCCGGCGCGACAAGCCCCGCCTCCGAACGTCTAAGAGGCTGGCGATGCGCGTTGCCTATGTGGTCAAGAATTTTCCGGTTCTTTCGGAAACATTCGTCATCCAGGAGATTTGCGACCATCTCGAGGCCGGCATTGACCTCACGGTCATTGCCTTGGGCTTCGACCGCTCGACGAGCTTGGACACGATTCACCGGAGCCTGCCAGGGAGGACCCGATATCTGGGTTTGCCCAAGCGCAGGTCGGCGCAGCTTTGGTCATTGGCCAAAAAATTCTGTGCCAATCCCCGCGCTTTGACGAGTGCTCTGAAGGTTTGGCGCCGCGGGCGATTGAGCGATGTGTTGGTGGCGGCGAAATTATCCGCCATGAAACCTCAGTACGACGTCATTCACTGCCACTTTGGAACCATCGGGCAGACCGCCTCCATTATGAGGCGGCATGGTCTGATCTCAGGCAAGCTCATCGTCACCGTACACGGCTTCGACCTTTCGCAAGGCAAGCTTGGCTTCGCCGAGGACTACTACAAGGAATTGTTCGACCACACCGATTGTCTGCTGCCGGTGAGCGACCACTGGAAGGCGAAGCTTGAAAATATGGGCGCGGACCCTGACAGAATTAGAGTCCATCGTATGGGTGTGGATCTTCAAAGGCTTCGTCCCGTGGCCTACGAAGCCCGACCCGGCGTGTTCCGCCTTTGCAGTATCGGCCGTTTTGTCGAGAAAAAAGGGCACCTGTTTTCGATTCGAGCCTTGGCGAAGGTGAGAGAGAGACACCCCGACCTCCATCTGTCGTTGCAGTTTGTCGGCGACGGTCCGCTGCTGCCGGAGGCTCAAGCGCTTGTGCAAACGCTTGGCTTGTCGGGAATCGTGGAATTCCGGGGAGGCCTGGAACATAGCGCTGCGCTGGCGCTGCTCGCCGAAAGCGATGCTTTCATATTGCCCTCGATCACCGCGTCCGACGGCAATATGGAAGGCGTTCCCGTCTCCATCATGGAAGCCATGGCTCTTCAGAAGCCCGTGATCTCCACATGGCACAGCGGCATTCCGGAGCTCGTCGAACATGGCGTAAGCGGCTTGCTGGTCCCAGAACAAGACGTCGAGACGCTGTCCCGCGCGATCGAAGTTCTCGCGGACAACCCGGCCGAAAGAGCCCGGCTTGGCGCCGCCGGCCGGGTCAAAGTCGAGCGGTGCTTCAATGCGTCAACCTTGGGCCACGAGCTTCGTGCGGTCTATGCCGCGCTCATCGAGGACAAGCGTCCGGGGGCTGGGTTGACGCTCAGCGGAAAGAAAAGCGCGCACTCGCACATGCCGGAACGCGTGTAAATCGGCACTCGCCTCCCCGCGTCACGATCGTGTCGGCACGCCGCCAAACTGGAGGCGTAGCAATTCGGCGAGCGAAATCAGCCAGAGACGCAGCAGCAGCGCTATGACTTCGATGCGCTCGTAAGCGCTCAGATTCTTCGCACGGGCGATCGTCCAGCTTCGCCGCACGAGATTGCTGGTTTCGATTTTCATCCGTTTGAGCAGCCGGAGGCGGCCTGTTGCCGATGCCCAGCGGCCGCCCACAACCCGCCGAGCCTTCGCGGCGATTTCTGCGATTTGCGTTCTCGGAGGATGCACGACGACCGCCGTGGGAAGATATACGGTCCGCAAACCGGTTTTGGAAATCCGGCGAGACAGCGCGTGATCTCCTCCCGACCTCAGCGCGGCATCGAATCCGCCATTCTCGAGCAGAAGGCTCTTCCGGCTGAACCAATTCGCGGTGATTGCCAGACCGTTTCGCACGTTCTCCTCTTGCCGCATCGAGAGATGGCGCTCGTAATTGAGGCATGCACGGTCATACGGTCCTTGGGGCTCGCAGAAGACGACCTGCCCGGCGACGACGCCGACATCGGCTCGTCCCCGAACCGCCCTTAGACCGTGTTCGAGCCAGTCGCTTTTGGGCGTGCAGTCCGAGTCGGTAAACGCCACGTACTCACCGCGCGCACGCGCCAAACCGGCATTGCGCGCCGCATACGAACCCGGACGCGGCTCATGCAGCAGGACGACATCTGGATATCGCGCCGCGATGGATGCGGTCGAATCCGTCGAAGCGTTGTCCACGACGATGAGCTCGAAGAGATCGGACCGAAGCGATTGGTTCCTCAATGCTTCGATGCACGGGCCGATCCGCGTCTCGTCGTTCCACACCGGCACGATGACGGATATCACAGGATCGAGGCGAACAGCCGCGGTCATGCCCGGCCGAGCAATTCAAGACTCGTGATGGACGTCCGCGCCTTGGTGGGCCAAGGGAGCGAGCCCAACGGCAAGACCTCGATGGCGCATCCCTCGCAGCGCAGGCGGTTGATGGCCATCGAAGGGCCGGGAAGCGTAGTCGTATTCTGCTGCAGAATTTCAGCGACATATCTGAGGCGATGTCTGAGCTTGAGCATGACCACCACCCTCTTGGTTCACTGCCAGCACATCGAGCTATTGCTCCAGCATCTCGAGATAAGCATCGACCGCGGACGCCGTGTTGAAGCAACGCGCACGATCAACGCCTCTTCCGCGAGGCGTGTTCAGCGCTTCCAGCATCGCGGCCGCAAGCGCATCGGAATCCTCAACCGGCACGATTGCGCCTTGCGTGCTGTTCTCGATGATCTCCGCGGGTCCGCTTGGACAGTCCGTCGCGACGACCGCGCATCCGCAGGCCATCGCCTCGATCAACGCACCGGGAAGTCCTTCCCATCGCGAGCTCAAGACGAACAACGCGGCCCGGCTCATATAGGCATAGGGATTCTTCACAAAGCCCGGGAACTGAACATACGCCGCGATGCCGAGCTGCTGCGCTTGACGCTCGAGAGTCTCGCGTTGCTCGCCTTCGCCCAAGACGATCAGCCGGCACGATCTTTCGGCCAGAACTGCGCTGAAAGCATCCAGCAGGATGTCGAAACCCTTCTGATGATGCAGCCGCCCAACGGCAAGAACAACAGGCGGCTGCCCCTCGCCGAACCACGGGTGATTGAGGGGTTCCTGCGAGCGACCGATCAGGTCATCGCCAAAGGCCGGGTTGTAGATCACTTGGACGTTCTGCGGCTTCACCCGCGCGAACTGGAGCACATCGTTCGCCACACCTTTGGACACCGCGGTCACGGCATCTGCCAGCGGATAGGCAAAACGAACGCCCGCGTAGACTAGCCTTAGGCGCCATGCCCGCACATCAGCCGCCTTCAGTGAGATCTGATTTCTTTCCGAAAGAACCAGACGTGCCTTCGAGCGGGCGAGCCATCGTGCCGCTGCCACAGCGACGTTCATGTGCGTGAGAGCCGTGAGGATGGAGCTTGGCGCTTCCTTGCGCAGATATCGCACCATCAAAGGAATGGCGCTGGCGACGCTTGGCGAATCGAGATCGACGACGCGAACGCTGTCCGGAATGTCCCGCAGGAACTCGCCTTGGGCTTTGACCAGAACCAGATCGACGTTCCGACCGCGATCGCCCATGCCCTTCGCGATGCGCAACATCATTCGTTCGGCCCCACCGCCGCGAAGATCATGCAGGACGACCGATATTTTTCTGTCCTGCGCGCCTTCGGAACGTGCGGCACCCACTGTCATTCTCGACTGCCCTATTCCTCGATTGCCGTGTCCCGTTTCAGGCGGTCAATCGCGGTAATACTTCGCAAGCTCGCGATACTCTCGTTTCCCGTAGTTGTAATAGTGGAACTGCTCCCAATCGGCTCTCGAGAAAACGACGCCTGCAACAGGCGCCATCGCATCGGTCAATGAGCGCAGCGCATGGAGAGCCGCATCTCGCGACGTCCGTTCCCAGCGAACGACAAACAAGACCGCATCTGCGAATTGCGCGAGGATTCGCGCGTCATTCGTCGCGAGCAGCGGCGGCGAGTCGATGACGAGAAGGTCACAATTGGCCGACAGCCTTTCGATGAGGTTGGCCAATTTCGCCGATCCCAACACGTCCGACGGGTTCGACAGACGCCGCGCCGGCAGAACGAGAGCATCCGAGAGTGGATCCTTGAACAGGCACTCCTCCACCGGGGTGCCGGTCAACGCCTCCGCGATCCCGAACTTGGGATGCGCGATGTTCATCGCCTTGACGACACTCGGTTGCCGCAAATCGGCGTCGACCAGGATCACCCGCTGGTAGCTGCGCGCCGCGAGCCGGGCGAGACTCATCGCAACCGTGGTCTTGCCTTCGGATGGAACCGAAGACGTCACGACCACGACTTTGGGCGGCTTGCCGCTCAGAACCAGCCCGAGCTGCAGCCCGCGTACAGCCTCTGCGAAGGACGACATAGGCTTGTTGACGACGCGGTCGGCGGCGCGTCGTCTTGTCCTGGACGAACCGGTAACCTCCGGAAGAGCCGCCAACACCGGAAGCGACAGAATACGCTCGACCTGCTCTTGCGTGCGGAATCCCCTGCCCAGCGACTCCAACACCATGGCGAGCAGCAACCCGAGGACAAGCCCACCGGGCACCGCACCGCCATAGAACATCATCTTGTTCGGGAAGCTAGGCGACTTCGGAAGCGTCGCCTGCGAGATCACGCGGGCATCGGGCGCTTGGAGAGCGTCACTTCCTTCGATCTCCTTGAAGCGGTTCAGGAACGCCTCGAAGACCGCACGGTTTGAGGCCGCAGCGGAACTCAGCTCGCTGAGTTTCACGCGCGCCAGGTTCTCCGTCTGAGACCGATCGGCCAGATCCGCCACGCTCGCCTGCAGGGAACGAACGCGGGCACGCGCAACGTTGACGTCACTTTGCACCGTCTCGACGATGCGGCGGACCTCCTCGTCGATCTTGCCCGACAAATTTTCCTTTTGCGATTGGAGGTCCTGGATCCTTGGATGAAGGGGGCCGTACTTCGTCGACAGCTCCGCCTCCTGCCGAAAGAGTTCCACTTCCTG
>JGI10216J12902_100811077_pt1 | contig 12017 bp, 1 predicted proteins | sample KanNatreferecore_FD_12902 | JGI IMG/M metagenome (IMG submission 12902)
ACGCTGGATCCAATCAAACGGTGGTGCTGCCCGCTCAAGCGGTTCTCAAAGGAGTCGTCACAGATGACGGTTTACCAGCGCCGCCAAATCTGACCTTCCAGTGGAGCAAAGTGAGCGGCCCTGGCACAGTCATCTTTGGCAATGCCGCCCTGACAAACACTACTGCTTCCTTCAGCGCGCCAGGTGTTTATACGCTGAGGCTGACGGGCTCCGACGGCGAGCTTTCGGCGTCTGACACGGTCGATATTCGGGTGGTGCAGCCGCCATTGATTTCCATTCTATACCCGGCACACGGCGATATCTTTGCTGCACCCGCTCACATTCGCATTCGAACCGAACCGACGGACGTTGATGGGTATATCACCAACGTTCAGTTCTTCAGCAATTCCGTGAGCATGGGATCGGTGACCAACCTGCCATTTTACTTCACTCTCACGAACCTGCCCGCGGGGACTTACACTTTTGGCGCTACGGCCAAAGACAACGACGGTTTAAGCGCAACGGCCACACCGGTCACGATCACAGTGCAAAATTGTAGCAGTGCTTCCCTGGTCAGCATCACACTGGCGACGAATCAGGTGGTGGGGGGAAATCCGGTCACTGGGACTGTGACATTGAATGGTCCCGCGATGACGGGTGGCCAGACGATCACGCTAAGTTGCGCGAATCCTGCCGTGATTGCGCCGCCATCGGTCTTTATCCCAGCCGGCCAGACGAGCACAAACTTTGTGGTCACGACGACTGGTGTTTCTGCGACGAACACGACTTCGATTGCGGCAGCATACCATAACCAGAGTGTGTCGCCAGCATCGCTAAAGCTGCTGCCTTCAGGAGCCGGTGGATCAGGTTCATTCCAGTGTGGGCCTATGGACGTGGCATTCCTCATCGATACCACTGGCAGCATGGGTGATGCAATTGAAGCGGTTAAGACCGGAGTGACAAATCTCATCAGCCAGATTGCTCAGGCGTCAGGCGGAGACTTCCGTTTGGGGCTGGTCACATTCGATGGATTCTATGATAGGGCACCGTTCAACTGTGCGTGTAGCTGCACAATCAATTATGGTGAGTTTGTTTGTGTTAAACAGGCATTTACCTCCAATGAAGCTGCCTTTCGAGCGGCGCTAAGCGGTGTAACAAAGGGAGATGGCGGAGGCACTCCGGAGCCTTCGGACGAGGCGCTGAATACTGTGATCCACGGGTTAAGCGCGAGAAAGGATGAGTTCGATCAATGGGTCCAGTATGGGGATTTCAACACGCCATTCCGTCCGGAGGCCCGCAAGATTATCATTCTGGTTACGGACCAAACGCCCGGCGGCTTTGACGATGTTTTCATCGAGGGTGTGCATGATATCAACTCTCAGAACCTGGCCATCGAGGCCCTTCATTCGAATATTGTGATTTCGGCAGTGCAGGTCTTCAACGACGCAACGGCGGGAGCAATTTTGGAGAACCATGCCGTGATAACGGGTGGAGTGTTCGAGCAGACGTCGGATGGCTTTGGGGTCACAAATGCCATCCGTGAAATCTTATCACAATGTGGCGGGACGGTGGCAAACATGGTTTTTGTTCGCGATGACAGCGCCGTAAACGACTATACAGCCTTCGCCACGAGCGACGTGCAAGGATTGGGCAGTTCATTGGAGAGCGCCACCTTCGACCTTCGCAGCGTGGATGGCATCATTACGGCGGCGACAATGGAACGGCGTGGGGAACTGCGACGGAACGCAGGAACACGATTCGATTTCGAGTGGGGTGTTCGTTCGGCCTCAAGCAGCAACCTTTATTCGTTTGGGAATCTCGCAACGAATGCCCATTTACTCGATGCCTATCACCTCTACAGCTCGACCTGGCGGCTGCCTTCCTCTTTCTACACGGATATAACAATGGGGCTCGATCGAATCTACCCCCTAAAGTTGGCGGACCGTATCAGCAGCTTGTGTGGAAACACGATTGAACTGCGGGATCGACCACAGTCCGGATGGCCCGTAGACAAGAACATTCTGACATTCGTATCCGCAACCGCGCCGGAAATTCCGCAAGGGCGTGCTCGAGGGATGATTCTCACAGATACGAATGCCCCTCTTAATGGTGGATGGGACATCGTGTTCAACGGATTCGTAGTCGCTTCGTCGGGTCGGAATGTCGGCTGGAGCGTTGAGACGAACCATACAACCTATGGTGGTTACAATATTGGGGTGCCTCCGGGCGCTTTGGTGTATCCGGGCTATCAAGTCAGGATGGCTACTCCCGCTGGTCCGCGATCGGGATTCTTTAGCGTTGTCAGCTCGAATGTGCTGAACAGTGCTCCTGTCCTTCTTCCTCTCACAATGAATTTCAGGACGGTCACGGGATCGGTGCCCGTCGTGGTGACGGTTCGCTTGGACAAACCGGCTTCGGGAGACGGAGCCTTTGTTGCCGTGAGCTGGGATGGCGCATCTGGCGGCACTCTGCCGACACACGTGGTGGTGCCCGCTGGCCAGCGTGAGAGGCAGTTCTTTTTCAATACTCCGGCGGTTGGATCGAGCACGACGTTTACGCTGAAGGCTTCGTACAATGGCTATCGCAAAAGTGCGATCAGGGTGCTTTCCACGGGCGGGGCAAAGCCTTTGGCACCAACGGGTCTTGATGCCATTGCGGAGGTCAATCAGATCCGCGTACAGTGGAATGCTTCGGCGGGCGCTCTTTCTTACAACGTGAAGAGATCTCTAGTGCCGGGCGGCCCCTATACTCTTCACCACGAAGGACTGACCTCAACCACATTCATCGATACCTTCGTCCAGGAAGGCCAATCCTACTGCTACGTCGTTACGGCGGTGAATGACAACGGGGAAAGTCCAAATTCCAATGAGGATTGTGTTCAACCTCTCGTTCCCGAGATAGTCGCAAGACCGTTGATCCAACCCGCGAGCGGGACGTTTTACGAAAGTGTCAACGTCACGATGAGCATCGCCACAGCCGGCGCCGAGATTTGGTACACCGTTGATGGTTCAGCCCCGCAGCAGGGCTCGAGCATTCAATACACCGTTCCATTTGCGCTGACCAGCAACGCCATAATTCGGGCAAGAGGATTCAAAATGAACGCGACATCAAGCCCGGTCGCAACTGCAAACCTGATTGTTCTCGGGTCAACGTTGCTGTCTTGCAATGTCACGAATGTCGGCGCGCTGACTATAGCGAGTGGATACTCAACAAACCGCGGTCCAGGGTTTTACGCTGGTCGATACAAATTTACCGGAGTGGTCGGCCGTCAGGTCACGATCGCGATGAACTCCACTAACATCGACACGTATCTATACCTCGTCGATCCGTCTGGAGTCATGGTCGCCCAAAATGACGACGAGAATGGGTCCAATGCCGGAATTACCCATACGCTTAAGAATAATGGCACCTACTTCATCGAGGCCACATCGTTTTTGGCGAGGAACATCGGCGACTACACAATCTCGCTGCTGTGCCAGGATCTTGCTGAACTGAATGTGCTGCGCAATGGAGTCGTGCTGGAAAATAACAGGCTCCTGGATTTTGGCGCGACAAATGTTGGTGTCAATCTGACCAACGTGGTCTCGATTACAAACTCCGGGTCCGCTCCGCTGATTCTGAGCAATCTGGTCATAACGCCGCCAGGCAGATTTACGTTTGCGCCGGCTACATTTGCACCAATCGCACCAGGCGCAGCAGTGAACGTGAGCATTGGGTTCGTCGCTTCTGCTCCCGGTCAGGTCGCCGCATCTTTCTCGTTCCGGAGCAACGATGGGGACAATGGCGACGGACCCGAAGACCCATTCGTTCTCAACCTGACCGCGCGCGCCAACATTGCGGGCACGCCGCCCTCGGTGGTGCTGACAAGTCCAGTGAACGGGGCAACGTTCACAGCACCGGCGTCCATTAACATCACAGGAGCCGTAACTCAGGGTGCGTCACCCATCGCTGAAGTCGCTTTCCATCGCTTAACTCCCAGTGGCTCGGTGCCGATCGGTGTGGATACGTCTGCCCCATATGGGATTACCTGGTCCGGAGTGACAGGAGGCAAATACCTCATTCAGGCGATCGTCACGGACACCGCGGGCCGGGTCGGCATCTCGGGAACGGTTTCAAACTTCGTCAATACTCCGCCGTTAGCAAAGGCGGACGAGGTGACAGTAGCGATAAATAGTGCGAACAATCCCGTCATTGTGTTGCCGAACGATACGGATGCGGACGGGCACACGCTTAGTGTCACCGGCAACTCGTCGGCCGCCCATGGAACGGTCGTTCGAAGTGGGAATACATTCACGTATACGCCGCAGTCCGGATATGTTGGAAAGGATTCGTTTACCTATACGGTATCGGATGGAAACGGAGGCACTGCCGTTGGAACGGTCATTATCAAGATTCCGCCTTCTACGATTCCGGGCATGCCGGTCGCCAGTATTACCGCGCCGACGGACGGCACGCGCATTACGTCGCCAACCAACATCGTCGGAACGGCTCAAAGTACATACCTCGATTATTATGAACTTCAGATCCGCCCGGCCGGTGACGAATCCGCTCCGTGGGTAACGTTTGCTACCGGCACAACGTCGGTCACGAGTGGAACGCTGGGGACGCTCAACCCAACCATGATGCTGAATGGTATCTACGAGATTCAGTTGGTGGTCGTGGATTTGGTAGGTCAAAGCCAAACATCATTCCCTGTAACGATCGCACTCACGGACAAGTTGAAAATCGGGCACTTCACAATTTCGTTCACGGACCTGCAAATCCCCGTCTCCGGTTTGCCCATCAAAATCACGCGCACCTATGACAGTCGGAATACCACGATGGGCGACTTCGGCGTCGGGTGGACACTCGACGTGTCCAGTGTCCGTTTGCACAAGAATATGGTGATCGGCGAGAACTGGCAGGGATCCCGGTCGGGACTCAGCTATTGCTTGCAGGACGCCGGACCACATGCACTTGCAATTGTCTTTCCCGATGGTCGCGTCGAACGATTCCGCCCGGTGGCGAAGGTTATTGGTGCAAGCGGCGAATGCGGTGTTTCCATAAGCAGCTTGATAATGGTGCGGGTTGACTTCGAGGCGTTGCCGGGAAGTTCCGGAACTCTGAGCGCGACCTCCCTCAATGATCTGCTCATTGCGCCAAGCGGCGGGAGCTACGAAGGCTTGGTTACCGTCAACGAAGATAGCGGTGATTTATTCGACGTGTTCGGTCCGGTTTATGATCCCTCTGGGTATATCTACACCGGTCGCGACGGCCGCCGATACGAGTTCAACGCGGAGGGCCGGGTCACTCGAATGATGGATCGCGCGGGAAATAGCCTTACGTTTGGTCCTGATGGGATAACGCATTCGTCGGGTAAGAGCGTTAAGTTTTTTAGAGACAATGGCCTAATTCGACGCATCTATGATCCAAACGGCCTAACGACGGGCGGTGAGACCGATGGACCAGCCGCCCTGGTATACAAGTACGATGAAAGAGATAACCTCGTTGATGTGCAACGGCTGACAGATCGCAACGCTTCGGTTTATGTTCGCACTTCATTTATCTATACCAACGCCGACCACCCACACTACCTCAGTGCAATTAAGGATCCTCGCGGTGCGGTCGGCATGCGCAGTGATTACGATTCCGAAGGTCGCCTCATCGCCACGACCGACGTCGAAGGAAAAACTACGACGATCATACATGACACCGCTGGTAACCGGGAAATCGTAGTCGATCGTCTCGGCAATACCAATATCCACGTCTATGATGTCCGTGGTAATATCGTATCGAAGATCAATCCCCTCGGAGTCGTCGAAAACTACGCCTACGACGACAAAAACAATCAGACGAATATAGTCTTCGGAAATCTACAGACCAACAGCTTCCAGTACAACGGAACCGGTTTCCTGACCGATGCAGTCGTCGGCAACCTGGTGACAAACAAGTTTACCTACAACGACTTTGGCCAAATTACGGCGGGTATCGATGGAAGGGGCTTCGGAAGCACCAATGAGTACGACGCTTCTGGAAACATGACGAGGTCCACGAAGGCCTTCTCCACAAACGTCTACACTTACACCGCGACTGGAGATCAATCGTCGGAAGTGCAGTTGAATGGGCTGATCGTCACAAACCGATTCGACGCCTATGGCCGAGTGACCAACGTCGCCGTGCTGAAGGCGGGCGGTCAGCTGCTGAAGAGTTCTTGGTATGAGTACGACGAAAATGGCAATCAAACCAAACAGACCACCTGGCGGACATTGCCCAGCGGTCAAAAGGAAACAAACGTCACGAGATTCGTCTACGACGCCCAGGATCGCCTTATCCACACGATTGATCCGTTCGGCTATACCAATTCGAGCGTGTTCAACGACCTCGGTCTTAAGGAGGCGACGATTGACAAACTAGGTCGCATCACACGATACGATTACGACGTCCATGGCCGCGTTGCCCAGGTAACTTATCCGGACCAGACCTACGAAAGAAACTTTTACGACGCCGAAGGGCGTTTGTCGGCAAAACTTGATCGTGCCTTTGGCACCACTACCTACATCCACGATAGTGTTGGCCGATTGACTGGTGTCGTTCACCCGGATGGAACGACTAACACTACAGTCTTTGACGCGCTGGGGCGGGTGAAATACACCGTCGACGCGCGCGGGATCACGAACGCGTTTGGTTACGACTCGGCTAGCAGGCGCGTCGCTGCGACCAATGCCTTGGGCGTTTCCGGAGTGCAGTCGGCCTTCGCCTACGTTTACGACGCCAGCGGAAACATGACCAACATGGTGGACAGTCTTGGTCGCTCGACCACAAACGTATTCGATGCTGAAAGGCGTCTTGTCGAGGTGAGGCTGGCAAATGGGACAAGCGCCAAATCCAAATATGACGCGGTCGGCCGAGTCTACGAGACCATCGACGCCGCGGGCATTATTACACGATTCGGGCATGACGATTCCAGCCAGTTAGTCGCGGTAACGAATGCCTTTGGCACCCCCGACCAGGTCGTCACGCGCTTTACCTACGACGAGATCGGAAATCGCCTGACGCAGGTCGACGCCGAAAACAGGACCACACGTTATGAGTACGATGCACTCGGGCGGCGCACACGCCGGGAACTGCCTTTGGGCATGTTCGAGCTGACGCGTTACGACCCCGTGGGTAACCTCACTAATCGCACGGACTTTAAGAACAAAACCACGCGCCTTGTTTACAATAATATGAATCGGCTCGTGAGCAAAATTCCGGATCCCTCGCTTGGGCAAGCGACTATTCAATTCAACTATTACCCGACAGGCCTTCGGTCGAACATGGTCGATAGCAGTGGCACGACCGTGTATAACTATGATGTTCTTGGATCGTTAAAGCAAAAGATCACTCCGCAAGGCACTCTCCAATACTCATACGATGCCAATGGCAATCTTACAAATCTTGCTTCAACGGCGGCAGGAGGTGCATCCATGCGTTACACGTATGACGCATTGAATCGAGTCAAAACCGTCACCGATTCCCGATCGGGCGTGACGACATACGATTATGACCTGGTTGGCAACCTGGAGCGAATTCGACTTCCGAACGGTATTACAAACACCTACCGTTACGGCCTGGTTTACGAATTGAAGGGGCTGGCCATCAGCAACAGCACCGGACGCCTCCACAGTTACGATTATCTTGTGGATCAGAACACACGTCGCACGAACACGGTCGAGAGCGATGGACGAACGATCAGTTATAGTTTTGACTCGCTCTACCGGTTGCGGCAGGAGCGAATCCAAAACTCTCCGGTCAGCCTTAACGGAACAGTCGATTACTTATACGACAAAGTCGGAAACAGGACAAATCGAACGGCTTCGGTGGCTCTCACGTCCATGCTCCCCAATCAGACGTTCCAGTACGACACGAATGACCGGCTCACGGTCGATACGTATGATAACAACGGAAATACTCTGCAGACGGCCGTCAATAATCCATATGCGGGTATCCAAGGTGTGGATGAGTATGATTTCGAAGACCGGCTCATTAGAAGGACGAGCGGCGCTGACAGTGTTGTCATCGTGTATAACGGAAATGGTCACAAAGTGCGAGAAACTACGACGAAGGCGGGTCAGGTTACGTCCATTTCGTACCTTGTTGACGAAGCCAATCCGACGCGTTACGCGCAGGTGCTTGAGCAATGGGTGAGCGTAAATGGGGGGGCCGCACAACTTGATCGCGTTTACAATTACGGCCTTGATCTAATCAGCCAGGTCTTCCCGGCTGGGTTCCTGCCGAATAGTGAACGCAGCCGCTATTACATTCACGACGGGCACGGCAGCGTCGCATTTCTGTCAAGTGAAACCGGTTTACTAACGGATGGATATCGTTACGACGCATTCGGCCATTTGCTCGAAGCCAAAGTGCGCAATCAGGGAACAGGCGTGTTTGAGCCCGTCAGCCCGGCAAATACCCAGTATCAAGCGCCTAATTCATACCGGTACGCGGGTGAGCAGTTTGATGATTCCCTGGGTTTGTATTACCTGAGAGCCCGGCTGATGAATCCGCTCACTGGACGCATGTGGACTGCGGATACATTTGAGGGCTCAGCTCGCGAACCGATGTCCTTGCACCGTTATTTATATGCGCACGCCGATCCAGTGAATCGCCTTGATCCATCCGGCCACGAGTCTTTGATCGGCGTAAGCGTCGGGTCATCAATCGCCGGGAGCCTAAGCGCGATGTATAACGGGATCGTCACAGCGGTCGGAGACGCGCTACAAGCCACCATAATAGGTGTCGCCGAGGGTAAATCCGTTAACGACATCGTTATAGGCTTCGTTCTCGACCAGACCGGTCTTTCCACGGTTTTCATGCTTTGCGATCTCGTCAAAGACCTCTTCGGCAGCGGTGGCTACGATGCCGAAACAGCAGAGATGGTGGGTTATCAAATCTGGCGCGAGGAGGTCCTTTTGACCTTCGCGTATGCCATCGACGACGAGGAAGAAGGAGACTTCACGTTTGCATTTGAAGTCGAACTGGAACCGCAGCCACAATGCTTTGTCGCCGGCACTCTCGTTCAGACCGATCGCGGTCAAATAGCAATTGACGAGCTCCGTCCGGGCGATCACGTCTTGGCCTGGGACGAACAAAGCGGCGAAATCGGAACGCGGCCGGTAGTGCACAGGTTCGCACACTTGCGGGACGAGATTGTTGTCATTCAGGTGGGCGAGGAATCGGTGAAGGCCACCGTGGAGCATCCATTCCTTACTGTAGAAGGTGCCTGGAAGAGTGCCGGTGAACTGAAAGCAGGGGACTGGTTACTCGACTTGAACCTTCAGCCGCAGGCCGTCCAATCAGTCGACCGCGTCTACGGACGATGCGTTGTCTACAATGTCGAAGTTGAAGGGGCACATACCTATTTCGTCGGCCCTTCTGGCATCCTTGCTCACAATGCATCGGCAGCTCAACTGCGGAAGATTCTGGGGATCCTGGATAAACCGCTGCTGGATGCGCACCACATTGTAGCGCGATTCTCAAGCAAAGCCGACGGCGCCCGAAAGTTGCTCGGGAAGGTCGGTATTGAAGATCTGGACTTTGCGGCCAACGGCGTGGCCCTGCCACGAACAATGAAGGCAAAGAAGAAACTGAAACTTAGCGCAGTGCCTCATCACGGAGGCGGCGTTCACAGTCAGAAATACAATGATGCTCTGAAGGAGAGGCTCGAAACGGCTTACAAAGCAGGTAGAACCAAGGCTCAAAAGAAGGCCAAAATGATTGCCGTGCTTGAGCAAGTTGGAGAAGATCTTAAGGTGGGAATTATGCCTTATGATTGAGCGGTCATGAAGATTTACCGTGTCCGAGCCAGCATTGAACATCCTAAGACTGGAAAGGAAATATATGCATTGGTGGAACTCGAATCGGCTAAGGATCGCACTTGGATCAACATGTCCGACACCTTTGATGGAAAGCCTTTCCCGAAGAAGTGGCGACCGGTCACTCTGAAGTGGGTTCACCCGGAGCGACCTCGGCCGGACTTCCTCAACTTCGACAACAAAGTGCTCACGTTCAGTGAAGGGGTGCTTGATGCGTTGAAGGGGTGTTTGGCTCCAACAGGCGAGTTGCTTCCGGTCGCCATTGCGCGGGAATCCGGTATGTTTTACCTGCACAACATCGACGGGTGCCTTAACGCTTTGGATGCAGCCAAGTCCGAGTGGAGAGTTGTGACGCCCGATTGGAAAACGCTACGTAAGCCAGCCTTTCGCCCCGAAAAGATAGGCAATGAGAATCTCTTCAAACTGCGTGAAGATTTTGGGTTAAAGATTTACTGTGTCGAACGGACCGGCAGCGCTGAGGACGGAGAGTTCAAGGCCCTTGTCGATTCCCACCGATTCACCGGATTGCAGTTCGAACTCGTCTGGACGGACGATGCAATCAGTAAATCAGCGAAAGAACGCTCCACGGATGCCCGTGCCACTGTCGCGAGGCAGGTTGTGACGAAGAACGCCTCGGCCACTGATCGCGCGCTTACGAAGGGCGAAGAGAAAGAGCTCCAGACGCTCATCAAGAGCGGATACGAGGACCTTCAATTGGATCCGGACAAGGCTTCGGCCGTCGAGGTCCAGAAGGCTATTCGGGGAGCGGTCGACGAGTTCTTGCGTTCTGCTAAACGGCCCACGAAAGGCAAGGCGATCGACTTGGGAACCACTCTGGGAGCAGCCTGGGGACATTCATTTTGCAAAGCACTGAAATGGGAGTGGCGAGTTGTAACGCTGGCTGGCAAAACCTTGCTAGTAATAACACCGCGCGATAGGGCTCACGTTATCGCACCAATCGGCTTTATGACGCAGCAAATTCAAAAAAAGCCTCCTGAGGAAAACACGAGCTTGCTTTTGTTTCAGATGGCTAAGGCTCGTTCGTTGCAGAAGGCGAAAGCGGGGGCTTACCTTCAGGTAGGCTGAAGTCGCAGACGATTTTGTTTAAGGCATTACGCCAAAAAGTCATTGTTGCAGGCTCTGAAATGCTCTAAAATCTGCATTGTGGATTCCAAGGAAGAACTCGGTAATACCTCGCCGCCGTGCTCATTGCCACTGTCGCCATCTCAGGAGTGTGCGAGGATGGGTGAAACAAGGATCAGGCTCCCTTTTGGTGGATATGCCAGCACCGTAAACGCGGAAGTTAAGCGACCCAGTCCGCTACTCTTTTATTTTCTGATGATTGGATGCTTAACGCTGCTCGTTTTCTGCATCCTGACGTAATTGACCAAGAGCTGATGAATCTGTGGAACCTCAGGCTGTATCAGAGGCGCTGGTTGACCGTGCTCGGCGCTCTGCTGCTCACGTCATTGGCGTGCGTGCCGCTGCTTCAATCCTTTGTTCTCGGAAACCCTGACACACTTGATTGCCTGGCAGCACTGGCGTTCGTGCTTATCATGTTGGCGGGCACCTTCAACCTTTGGCTGTATGTTTTCGGTTTCTTCCTTTCCAAAGCCATAGATGATCCGACGCGAGTCCTGAACGGCCCAATTACCACGCGAACGGCATTGGTGATGCCCATATTTAATGAAGACGCTGAGCAGGTCGCTGCTGGCGTCAGGGAAATCTGGTCGAGTCTTAGAGCGGCCGAGCTTGCCCCGTTTTGCGATTTCTATTTACTCAGCGACACGGTTGATCAGTCAGGACGTAAGCGCGAAGACGCGGCCTATGCTGCTCTCCTTCCGCTTTTTAACGACAACCGGGACGAAAGCGGACGCATTCACCTGGTCCGAAGGAAAGAACATGGCAAATTCAAGGCGGGAAACATAGCAAGCTTCCTCAGGAATTACGCGACGAGCTATGACTTCATGGTCGTGTTGGATGCGGACAGCGTCATGCTTGGACCTGCGATCAAGCGCCTCATTTACAGGATGCAGAGTGATCCCGCTGTGGCGCTCGTCCAAAGCCTCATTGTGCCCATACGCGCACACAGCCTTTTTGGACTCGTCATGCAGTTCGGCGCTTCCCGCGGCTTACCGGTTTTCGGGTGCGGTCTGCACTGGTTCTGGGGACCCGATTCGGTTTATTGGGGACACAATGCGATCG
>JGI10216J12902_100217843_pt1 | contig 12009 bp, 8 predicted proteins | sample KanNatreferecore_FD_12902 | JGI IMG/M metagenome (IMG submission 12902)
GTCAGCCGTCGGATCTCAGCATCATCCTCGGGCGAAACGAACACCTCCATCAAGGTCTCGATCCCGAAGTCGCGGCGACGGAATTCCACCCGGTCCGAGTTGAACGTAACCGAATAGCGCCGTTCTGGCCGATCTATAGGATGGTAGCCCGCTGACCAAACCTGGCCACCGGCGAGGTCCCGAACGTACACAAAGGTTCCATAAGCATCGCGAGTCGCATCTGCCCTCCAGCGTGTTATGTCGAAGTCGCGCCACCGGCTATAACCTCCGCCGGCATTGGTAATCATCGAGGAATAATTGCCGTTGCTCAAAAGGTGTGCCCTGGGAATCAGCGTATCTTCGGTATTGACACGAACGATGGGCAGATCGCTCGAGCTGACTTCAATCCTTCGGGAGGCTGGCCGGTCAGGATTGGGACTCACAAACGTATCCGACAACATCGGAGGAATGCGCTCAAACAGAAGTGGCTCGGCAGCTCGGACCCGTGGATCCGCGTGAAATCGCTTTTGCATCACCTCACCTTGAAGCACGTTTACCAGGGCCATCAGGCTCATTCCCTGATGATGTGCCATGTACGCATAAACAATCACACCGCGCTCACTTGGGCTGCGCTGCCGGGCGTAGTCTATGGCTTCGTAGAAACCCTTGTTCCCGCGCATGCCATAGCGTTCAAGTCGCCGCAAGTTTCGAACAACCTCCTTGGGCGCAACGGGAAGCGCCAACAGGGTGGCATAGGGCGCCACAACAACGTCATCTTCAATCTCATGCTTCAGCCCCAGTCCCGGCACGCCGAAGGCTCGATACTGGTAGGTTTGATGGGAGTCCAAGGCGCTGAATGCAGATTCAGAAATGCCCCACGGGACACCGCGTTGATTGCCATACTCTATCTGGCGTGCCACGGCTGCCTGGCAGGCCTGATCGAGCAGAGAATTTTCGTAACTGCGGTTGAATAGCGCGGGCATCATGTATTCGAACATCGAGCCACTCCAGGAGAGCAGCGTCTTTTGGCCCGACAGTGAAGCGTACGGCCTTCCGAGAGCGAGCCAATGTTTTACTGGAACTTCCCCGCGTGCGATCGCCACCAAGCTGGTGAGGCGGGCTTCGCTAGCCAGCAGGTCGTAGTACGAGGTATCGAACGAGCCTGCACTGACGTTGTATCCAATCGTAAAGAGGCGCCGGCTGGGGTCATAAAGATAGTAGAGGTTCATCGCCTCTCCCAACCGGCTCAAACGGGCCCGCAATGCGCGAATACTCTCCAACATCCCCCTCGCTTGTTCCCGGGCTTTGAACAGCTCGCCCTTGGTCTTTCGAATCAGCGGCCTGAGGTTCTCGGGGAAACGCTCTGGAAAGGCAACGGCTTCGAACAGAGCAGCCATCGCCCCTGAGTTCGGTTCGGCAAGTTCGCGCAAGGAAGGAGCGCAGGTGAATCGGAACAACGCGCTTTCGGGCGTGGATTTCCAGGAGCGTGCGCTCTCCAGCCATGGCAGGAACTCATCCAGGGTTACTTGCCACGCATAGATTCCTCTTTCGAGACGAAGGCACCAGTACATCAACTCGGTCTGCGGCTGCACGCCATCGCGGACGGCCTGGATGAGCTGTTGTGCCGGGCCAACGGCGGCGGCAAGGCGCCGGGCTAGTTCCGTGATGGGCATCTCAGGTGCGGCAAAGAGCCCAGCCAGTGTGCTCGTCGCGTTGCGCACTGCGGCCGGCATGGACAGGTCGCGCAGGACCATTGAACTGATGACTTGAACCGTATCCCCGAGTCCCTGCAACGTCTCGGCACCGAGAATGGGTTTTTCCTCCAGATCGAGACACCCTTGCTCCAGCAGCCACAGACTGGCCAGCAGGTTCCCGCTGTCCACCGCGGAAATGTACTGGGGGCGCAAGGGAGCGAGCGTTTGGATGTCATACCAGTTGAACAGGTGTCCTTCGTGGCGCTCCAAGCTTTCGAGTGTATCGAGGGTTGCCAGACTCCGCTCCACCATCTGCCCCGTAGTCAGGTAGCCCAAATCACGCGCTCCCAATGCAGAGATCAACCACAAGCCGATGTTGGTCGGGGATGTTCGCTGCGCCAGTTCAATCCTCAAAGCTTCCTGGGAATTGTCCGGCGGGAGCCAATGCGTTTCGGGACCGACAAAATCGTCAAAGAAGCGCCAAGTCTCGCGCGCAACTCGGCGCAAGTAAGCACGGTCTTCCCTTCCCATCTCCGGAATCAAGCGAAGTCTCTTGTGTCCATTCATCAAATGGGCGACGAGAGGTGAGATCAACCACACGAGGAGAAATGGGACAGCTTGCCGCCAGGGAGATGGATTGCGATGATCCAAAGCAATCGTGAGTAGTGCGGTTACCAGCGAGACGATCATCGTGTGAAACACGATGGGGCTAACCTGGCGCGTGGCCCGCCAATGGGCGACCTGCGCCGACTCCCATTCCAGCAGATGTCTGCCGCTGACGAGCCTGCGAAACCAGACGCGTCCGATGGCATGCAAGGAGATATAGGCCAGGTGGGGAAGAAGCGAGGCATTCACCAGCACTCTCAGCAAGTCATAAGCCTGGTCGCGCCATTCCGGTGCCCCCCGCTTCAAGACCTGAATGAGTCGTGACGGCAGAGCTAGCAGACTGGGCAAGAGCAGGCTGGCGCCGGCCAGTAGGCTCCACCCCGCGAGGTTCGGCGCCTTGAACCAGCCTATGACGAGCAAGGCCAGCGACGCCGCCGGGACCAAGCTGCGTCGCAGGTTGTCAAAAATTTGCCAGCGATTGATGAGCGAAAGGGGGTTTGGAGCCCGCCGCCCGTCCTTTTGCGGCACCTTCGGGAAGATCCAGTCAGCGATCTGCCAATCGCCCCTGAACCAGCGGTGTTGCCGGGAGCTGAAGGCCTGATAGTTGACCGGAAACTGCTCGAATAATTCGATGTCACTCGCGAGCGCTGCCCTTACGTGGCATCCCTCGATCAAATCGTGGCTTAATAGTGTGGCATCGGGAAAACGATTGGACAGAACGCCGTGAAACGCCTGCAAGTCGTAGATGGCTTTGCCATGAAAGATGCTTTCACCAAAGAGATCCTGGTAGACATCGGAAACGGCCTTTGTATAGAAGTCTGTTCCTTTCGCATCGGCAAAGAGCGAAGTAAAATACGTCGCCATGGCACCAGGCAGTGTCGTGCTGACACGCGGCTGAATGATGGTATAGCCGCTGATCACGCTGCGACGGTCAGCGCTGAGGCGAGGACGATTGAGCGGGTGGGCCAGGGTTTCGACAAGACGTCTGGCGGTATCATGCGGAAGCTGAGTATCGGAGTCCAGGGTGATTACAAAACGTATGCGGCGCAGATCGTCAGAGCTCCCGACCAAAAGTATGTCATCCACACCATTGGGGACGCCGGGAGTAACGTCCGGCGTTTCTACGCTATTGACCCGATTTAGAAAGGCATTGAGCTCTTCAATCTTGCCTCGCTTTCGCTCCCAGCCCATCCACCGCTGTTCGGTCTCCGACCACACCCGTTGACGGTGAAAGAGAAAGAATCTGTCGGCACCATACCGCTCATTCAACTGCTCGATGCCACGAACCGCCACTTCGAGGAGCCCGGCATCCTCAGGCGTCTGTTGTTCCATTGCATCGGCAAAGTCCGAAAGCAGGGAAAAGTAGAGATTAGGGTCGGCATTGGCCAGATACCGCACCTCCAGCTTCCCCAATTCATGCTGAACGGAATCTCGCGTCAGCAGCATCATGGGAACAACTACCAAGGTCTGATAAGTGTCTGGAATGCCCTCTTTGAACGAGAGCTTGGGCAGGAGACGGGGGGAAAGCGTCAAGCTGACCACGTAGTTGACGAGCTGAAGAGCGATCTCGCTTGCTGGAAAGAGTGCGAGAATTCCAAGGACAAGCAGCGGTGCCAACGAAACTTCTCGCGACGAGACGATGGCCAGGGACAGAATAACGGCCGTAAGGGTCGCAACACTTCCCAGATAGAAGAGAGTCGGATGGCTCCGGACCCATCGCGCGGTTCTCTTCCTAATAGGAAGGCGGCAAGCCACCCGTGATTCCAAGGAAGTACGTCCTGCTCCGAGCAGGTAATAGCCGGTGTGATGCCGCTCTCCCTGCCCTCTTCCTGCCTCAGCCAGCTCTACAGCTTCTCCAGCAACCTCCAACTCAGGCCGCTTCGAATACCGCGCCACTTCCTCTATGACCTGCCGACAACTGTCGCGCGTCGCAAAATCTGACAAGGAATGGACGCCCGCAGGATCGTTTTTTAGCAGCAGTTCCACATGATTCGTGAGCTCAAAAATTTCACGCCAGTCAATCTGAGCCAGCAGGCGGAGGCTGCCGATGGCGTTGGATATGGAAATTTGATCGGCAGCCTGTCGGGCCTGTTCGTGCCGGATGACGTCGTGCAAAGGAAGACGGGATTTCTCCTCCAGCCACTTGTGCACTGCGGATGACGTTTCCTCCTCGTCCAACAATTGTCCGGCGAGCCGCACTGCGAAGTGAGCGGGGACAACCGGTTGAGCATCTGCTAACTCGGCGAGAATGTGCTGGAGCTGACTGGTATTACTGCGAGCAGCACTCAACAACCGGTTTGCCCAGAAATCGGCCCTCTCGCGCTCATTCTGACGGCGGCTGACCGCAAGTCCCTGTCGGGCTAGCTCTTCCACAAGGGCAAACCGAAGCAGGAGAGGAAAGACCCAGAGCTCTGCAATCGTCAAGGGAACCCGCTGCTGATAGGTTTGAAGGAACTCGATGAGAAGGTCGCGGGTAAATCTGGCGTCAGTCCCTTGAATCAGCTCCACTGCCAAATGATAGATACGCAGCGTCCCGGGGCCGACCTCGCGGCGGCCACGCTGGAGTCGATACTGTGAAAGACGCCAAGGTGGACCCGTGGAGGTTGAAGTCTTAGCTGTGAGTACCGGGAGCACCTTGTGATATTGCCGCGGCAAATTGCGGTGAATGTCCGCAATGTGGCCTTGGATAATGTAGCTGTTGTCCAATAGCCATTCTGCCGCCGGAGTAATCGGCTGCAACAGGCGAGCCGACTCATCGAGGTTTTCACGCACCTGTTCCAGGACCCGTCCGTTTGCTTTCAAGCGGCGAAGCAATCCTTGTGCTTTGCCGGAGGGAGGCCCAACCTGGTGTGTTTCCGTCAAGTGCTGCGCCAACTCGCGAAGTTGTTGCCCGGTCAGCGGTCCCGTTCGTTCTGGAACGTTGGCAGGCTGCGCAGGAGTGGGACGGTCGAGAAAAACGGCCGGAGTCCCCTCACCACTGCGCAAGACATCAAGAACCTGTCTGGTATCACGTCGGCCCGTTACTTGAACCATTAACAGAGATTCGCCATCAAGGACCCAGGGAACGTATTGGGCAATCAAGGTTGCCGGAATTCCCAGGCCCAAGTGCCGGGCCGACCAACTGCCGGCAACAAACCCGACCGCGCCAAGCAACAATAGCGCGACGGTGTTTAGCTGCAGCAGCATCCCCAGAACCAGGACCACGCAGAGAGCGGCGAAAGCCCCCAAGAACTTTGCTGCGTAGCCTTCTTTGACGCTGATCACTCCGTCATCTGACCTGCGAATTACAGCCGACCGCAGGTAGCGTCTCGCTTTGAGGAACTGGAAAGCTGCCTCCGACGTGTCATCGTTCTTGGAATAGAAGGCCAATATCAGAGTCATCGTTATCAAGGGGAATTTGTCGTTCGCCCGCGGCCTGAAGAGAAAGGGAACATTCCCGCGGATGTGTGAGTTTTGCGGTTCAAATCCGGGATGGCAAGGTAGATCGGAATTCTGACCACCTTGCGCTGGTGGAGCTCAGATCCCGCCTCAGCGGGGATGGCGGCAAACAGTTATCCGGTCAGAATTCTCTAAGAAACCGAAGGCAGGGATTTCGCACCCCGGAACTGCAGCCGCCTCTCCAAATCACGTTCCTCATCAGTTCTGGGACGACGAGTGACGTCGAACAAACCAACCGAGACAGAACCCGGCGCCGAGGCCGATCAGCAAGGGAGCGACCGGCACTCTCGCCGCCTTCCCTTTCAGTTCAGTCCAACCCTCGTCCACCAGTTGATGTACTGAATCCTTTAGGGCGTGACCCTTCTCTCTGGTGTATCCGAGGGCGGCGTCGAGCTTTTCTCCAGCGACGTTGGCGACATTTCCGATCTGCGACGCCATGCGGGTGCCAAATTTCTCAGGGTTTGTGGCTTGGGACATGATCGTTCTCCTTTCGTGCAAAGTTGACTCTACGCAACTCAACTACGTTGTGCTGTATCGTTTGCAACAGCGGGGCCAAAAGTCGGGACAACTTCGAGATTTCGGCCAGTTGCAGGAGAACACCTGGTTCCTTCACATTCCGGGGTACCAGTCCCATCTAAAAAATTACTGAGACAGGTATTATTTACTGCTTTTCCGTGGGTGAATGGGAGAACTTGCGGGAGTGGCCGCCTCAGGCGGCCCGTGAGCTTTTCGCCGCTCCCGCGGTCTGCTTGAAATTTCTTTCCAGCACCAGGTCGGCCGTGTCGACCACAAACGAACGACCCTTATAACGCACCAGCGAACAATGATTCAACTGACAAAGGAGATCGACTTCGACGCCAAAGTATTTGGCTTTCATCGTTAGAGTGACGTTCATCGCTTGACACCTCATACACGGCTCTGTCCTTTGCATCCTCAATGCCAAACAGGACCACGTGCCGGGCTTACGCATTCTTATGATTGAAAATGTTGAAGCGCCGAAACGAATCATCTAGAGATAGAGACCGCAAGGGTCGCAAGGTGAAGCTAGCTTCTTGCGGTAGAAAAATTACCTAGTCCGGGACTTCCTACTTGACCGCCGCACGCTTTTCCGTGTGCCTCTCTAGATCAGTCCTTACAAACTTCATTTGGCAGGGCACTTGCACCTTCGCTATGTGTGATCCGCTTTCCCACCAAACATCATCGGGGAGGTTAGGTCATTGAGCAAATATCCTAAAGGAAAGGAGGCTGCAAAATGCTCTGGACCATCTTTGTCGTTCTCATGGTGCTATGGCTGCTCGGGGTCGTGAGCTCCTACACAATGGGAGGATTCATTCACCTGCTGCTCGTTATTGCCCTGGCGGTGGTTCTGATCCGGGTGATATCAGGACGCACGCCTGTCTAATACGGCGAAAGGAGAAGCGCGAGAATGAAAGCCACTACATTAGTTGGCATTCTCTTGATCATTCTTGGAGTCGTCGGATTGGCTTACCCGCGGATCAATTACACCACGCGGGAAAAGGTCGTCGATCTTGGCCCAATCGAAGCTAGCAAGGAGACGAAGAAGTCCATTCCACTGCCTCCTGTCCTCGGAGGCCTCTCGCTGGCGGGCGGCGTGATATTGCTTGTCGCTGCCGGCAAAGGCCGGTAGAGACCACAATAGCCATTTCAAAAGGAGCCGTTATGAACTGGGATCGGATTGAAGGAAACTGGAAGCAGTTTAAAGGACAAATCAAGGAACAATGGGGCCGCTTTACCGACGATGAATTGGATGTGGTCGCCGGCAAGCGGGATCAGTTCCTCGGAAAGCTTCAGGAAAAATACGGGATCACGAAGGATGAAGCTCAGCGGCAATTGCTCGAATTCGAAAAGAATTGCAAAGACGTTCCGCAGCGAGCTGCCCGGTAATCAAAAACCAACTTATCTAAACTGCAAAAGGGCGCACTCGGGTGCGCCCTTTAGTTTTTGGATGAAGAAAGGATCGAGGCAAAGAAGGTCGGTCCCCTCGCCCCACCTTGGGGAGAGGATGAAGGCTTGAGAAGCGGTCATGGGGCGAGGAGGGGTTGAAGGTCGCGTGTGTGGGTGGTCCGAGACCTTGATCAGAGCTGAGTCTCGGGAGTAAATCAGCAGAGAGAGATCCCCTCACTCCCAACCCCGGTATTAGACGCTCGCAGAAAGCTTCACTATGATCGACGAATCCGATGTCAGTATGCGACCGCAGTTCGCCGACTTTCGCGTGTCGCAAACATCTTCACCAAAAGACAACCGGCGACAAAACCGCCGATATGCGCCGCGTAGGCCACGCCTCCGGCTTGAGAATCTGCGCCTAGCACCCCCAGTCCATTGACCACCTGAAACAGAAACCACAGACCAAGCGCCATAAAGGCTGGCACCTCTGTGACTGTGCGCAGCATCAGCACTCTCACCCGACGATGGGGAAAGAGGAGGAGATATCCGCCAAGAACGCCTGAAATCGCTCCTGACGCTCCCAGGCTCGGAATCAGCATATTGCCGTTGAAGAAGCTCGTGGCAGCGACGTGAGACAAGGAGGCCACCAGCCCGCAGAGGAGGTAAAAAGTTAGATACCGTCTCCTGCCTAAGGCGTTCTCCAGGTTATCGCCAAAGATCCAGAGAAAGAGCATGTTCCCGAAGAGGTGGGCCAAGCCGCCGTGCATAAACATTGCAGTCAGCAAAGTGAAATAGACCGAACCGGGCGTCGGTTGCAGTCCTGGCAGGGTGAAGCGGTTGCCGCTGAGCGGATCCACCACGGTGCGGGGTGCAGTTACTACATCCCTGCCACTTACGATTTCTTGCGGTATTGTTGAGAATGAATATGTGAAGGCTTCATTCGTTCCCAACCCTTGTAGCAAGACAAAAACCAAAACGTTCGCGACGATGAGCAGATAGTTCACAAGCGGCGTCATCGTACGATCTCGATTATCATCACCAATAGGAAATAACATGGAAGTTTCCTCGAAGGTCCCTTGGTCTGCCAAGGGGCTGAATGACTCAAGCTCAATCACGCGCGCTCTCAATCACACGCGCTACTGCCTCTGCGCTAGTGCACTCCCCGAACCGCATGGTTCCCGTGTAAAATCTGTCCCGTTTGGCTGCTCGAAATCCCATACCCTTCCGGAGCATGTCCCGGGCAGAGGTCTTGCGGGGAATTTGACTGAGTAAAATACTCTGAAATCACGTTGCATTCGGGGGTTGCCAGGAGCCCTGTTTCGTCACAGATCAACTGCTCAACAATTCCGGCGGGTCTGACGAACTTCTTGTTCGAAGGAGGTATCTGTTTCATGAACGCCGTCCAGAGCGGAACGGCCAGGCGGGCACCGTAGGCTCGCCGTGCAATTTCTCGAGGTTGGTCATAGCCGATCCATACGCCGGTAACCACTTCTGGAGTGAATCCGATAAACCACGCGTCGCGATAGTCGTTAGTCGTTCCTGTTTTTCCTCCGACAGGCATCTGAAACCCTCCGGCTCGCACTCCCGATCCCGTACCGCGGTTAACAACATCCATCAGCATGCTCGTCATCAGAAACGCGACTTCGGGACTCAGTACCTGATGGATTTCCGGCTGAGCTTCATAGAGTACGCGACCCCGCTTGTCTTCAATGCGGCGCAACAAGACTGGGTGAACCAATTTGCCCTGGTTGGGGAAAACAGAGTAAGCCCTCACCATTTCGAACAGAGTGGCTTCGGCGGAACCCAGCGGCAATGAGATAACCGCCGGAAGCGGCCCCTCCAGGCCCATCGCTCGCGCCAAAGTCACGATCCGATCGACCCCCACGGTTTGCCCTGTCTGCACAGCGACGGAATTGATGGATTTGCGTAATGCGGTACGCAGAGTTACCGCCCCTGAAAACTCGTGGTCGGAATTCATGGGACGATAGAGGCCTTGCTCCGTCTGAAACTCAAGGGGTGAGTCCTCAATAACGGTAGCTGGGGTCATGCCAGCGTTCAGAGCGGCCGCGTAGACTATTGCCTTAAAGGCAGAGCCCGGTTGACGCTTCCCATAAAGAGCGCGGTTAAACTTGCTTTCCACGAAATTGCGCCCCCCCACCAGGGCCATAATTTCCCCGGTTTGGGCGCTCATCGAAAGTAAAGCACCCTGAAGATTGTTTGCCTTATTGTTGTCTGTCCCAGGAGGGACCCTGGAGGCATCCTGTCCCAGGAGTTTATAGTCCCTTTCGATCCGGCTCAAATGACTCCCCACAGTTTCTTCAGCCGCCAACTGCATCTTCGCGTCGATGGTGGTATAAACACGCAGTCCGCCTGCAAAGGTTTGTTGGTATCCGAGAGTGTCGAGGACCTCGGCGCGTATAGCGTCTGCAGCGTAGGCCAGCCGATTCGTCTGTTGGGGTTTTGGCCGGATGACCACCTGCTGCCGTCGGGCTGCCTCGACCTCGTCGGCCGTAGCAAGGCCGTGGCGCAACATTGCCTCCAACACCACCTCCCGTCGTCTAAGGCATAAGTCGAGTCTTGCGTGGGGTGAATAGACGGAAGGAGCGGCGGTAATGCCTGCCAGGAGGGCCGCATCGCTCAAGTTCAGTTCGTTGGCCGACTTCCCAAAGTAACCTTGCGAAGCCTCTTCGGCTCCATAGAAACCCGAGCCCCAGTAAATGCGGTTTACGTAGAATTCAAGAATCTGAGCCTTGCTATAGCGCTTCTCGATTTTTCTCGCCAACCAAAGCTCCCGCATTTTTCGCCAGTAGGACTGGCGCGAATTCAGGAGAGTGTTTTTGGCAAGTTGCTGCGTCAGCGTGCTTCCCCCTTGCTCGATTTTTCCCGCCCTCAGATTGGCCCACGCCGCCCGGACAATTCCAGCCACATCGTAGCCATGGTGCCGGTAAAAGTCGTGATCCTCCATCGCCAGGATTGAATCCACGAGATGTTGGGAAATCCTTGAGAGAGGAACGACCGTTCGTTTTTGTCTCCAGAATTGACAAAGCTCTTTGCCGTTGCGGTCATAGACATGGGAACTTTCTTCCATGTCCGGTATTAAGTTCACGTCCAGGCGCCGAATCTGCCAATCTGCAATCGCTGCTATCACTATTAGAATGCATGCACCGCCGGCGAGACCTGCCGTCACTCGCGCACCAATCGTTTGTCCCTTCACCGAACCCCATAGCCGAACGGCGTGCTTTCGTATGAACTTCTGCCACTTGTTATAGGCACTTGTTGTATTTGTCATTGCTAGACGGACAAAGCAAGATCTCTGCCACAGCGAACACCTGTCGCAACTGCTCGGAATTTGGAGAGCTTTAGCGGATGTAATTCTGATTTGGTCAAAACAGACGAGTTATCGTCGCGCAGTTGGACTACCTAGAAATAATTACCCGCTCGCGAAAAAGTTCATTTGAGGGCAGCCCCTGCTGGATGTCTTTTCTCCTTAAAATTCCGTTTAAACACCATTCGGGAGGGTTTGGCGAAGCGGTTGCAAAGGAGGATGTGTCCGAAGCAAAGGTATTTGATCTCAGGGAAATTGCCCCACCGAATCTTTTGAGGGTGGCAAAAGAGGAGACCGAAAATGAACGCAACAGCAGAGGTGGTTTCAATCAGTGAGAGGCTCAGTCAAAGAGAAGCTTCCGACCCGATCGAACAAGCCCTGAATTCACTGTCGTTCGGCAAAAGGGTTCTCACCCTCCGCAAGAATCAGGTTGTGTTCTCGCAGGGGGAACCGGCTGATGCGCTCTACTACATCCAGCGCGGTAAAGTGAAGCTTGTGGTCGTATCCTTTGCCGGGAAGGAAGCAACTCTCTCCGTGATGGGCAAAGGAGAGTTCTTCGGGTTGGGAAGTTTGCAGCAGCGCTCACTGCGGTTAACGACAGCAACAACGCTCGAACCTTCGGTGATCGTTCGCGTTGAAAGGGACATCATGCAACGCGAGTTGCGCAGCCACCCGCGACTTAGTGACGTACTGATGACCCAATTGCTCTCGCGCACGCTGACACTGCAAAAGGATCTTTGCACGCATATTTTTGATCCCAGTGAAAAGCGTCTGGCACGTGTTCTTCTCAAACTCAGTCGGCTCGGGGAAGAGAATCAGCAGCAAGTTGCAATGCCGAAGATCTCTCACGATACTTTGGCCACCATGGTAGGCACAACTCGTTCCCGTATCACTTATTTCATGAATAAGTTTAAGAAATTGGGATTCATAGACTACGGGAAGGAGATGTTGATTCATCCGTCCCGGTTGGCTACTGCCATTCAACAGGATTGATGTCTCAAAGACCCGGCTGCTCGTTGGGAGAGGATCTGCCGCGTGGCCGGCAGGGAGGATCGCTCAGGG
>JGI10216J12902_100970623_pt1 | contig 12009 bp, 9 predicted proteins | sample KanNatreferecore_FD_12902 | JGI IMG/M metagenome (IMG submission 12902)
TGCGTTCGGCCCCGCGAGGCAGGGAGATGTGCGACGGAGCGCCTTGGATGCGGCGCTCGCCGCAGAGGCGCTCGGCTGGCGACCTTGGACGCACCTCGAGGACGGCCTCGCTGAAACGATCGCGTTCATGAATGGATAGCGTTCCGCACGGCTGAGGAAGCAGGAGTCGAACGGGTTCCGACGTGGTCGGGTCTTCGGAGGTCAACGCCGCCGGGACGCTTCGGACCCGAGGGGTCTGGTCGCCAGCGCCGGCTCGAGATGCTGGAGGAACTCCTCGAGCTGACGCCCGCTGACCGTCGCGAGCACCTCGAGGTCCTGGATCCGGACCGTGATCGTCTCAAGGTTCGAGTTGCCGCGCAGGCGACAGACCTTCTCGATGAAGCCTCCGACGGCCTCCGCCTCTTCACCTGGCAACTCGGGGATCTTCGAGCGGTCGATGGTCGGCTCCGGGCCCCCAGCTATGCGCCACGTGATCTGCAACAAGAGACGCTCGGGCGCCATCCCGTAGATCTCGGCCAGTTCACAGAATCGCTCGAGGGAGATAGCTCGCTCCGCCCTCTCGTAACCGGCAACCGCCGTTGCCTTGAAGCGCCCGATCGACCGCCTCCCGACATCGGCGAGCGTCATGCCTCGGGCCCGGCGAGCCGCCCGCAGCGCCCGTCCAGTCTCGACGAGGATATCTCCGCGCTGGACCATCACCAGCCTTGCTTGAGGACTCGACCAATCGCCGTTGGGGGCGGCGTGTGCCATCCTGCCATCCATCAGACGCCGCGCGGAATACCCCATGCAGCGTAGGTCCACTACGCGTTAGCGGTCGGAGACGGTATACGACGATCGGGGGACAATTCTCATGAGAATTCCGTAGGGGGACTGCCCTAGGCCGTTGACAGGAACACAGAGCGTGCTCCAAACTTCGGCCTAGGTTCGCTGGGGAAGAACGGACATCGAGGGCGCGTCCGCGCGATACCACGGAAGGTTCTGTTTGGGCACATCATCCTTTGCGCTGCAACGGTCCGGATTGGTGGGTCCCGCGGCCTCCTGTGCGCGATGGATCCGGGTTGCGGCGGGTGGTGGGTCCGCCATCGTCCGCGTCGCCGTCCCCGATCGTTCGGGACGGCTCCGGGTGATCGCGTGTGAAGGCTCCCAGGATGCCTCAGGCCGGCTGAGATCGAGCAGGCGCAGGACCGTGTTCCGGACGGGACACGCCATCCACGTCCCGATCCATGGATCCGCCGGCGTTTCGCTCGGGATCTTTCCGCTCACCCACGATGAGGACACCCTGGGAGTGGTCGAGGTGCTTGGGCCAACGGCGATGGTTCAGGGTCGTGTCCACGTGCTGACCGCGTTGGTTGGCCAGTCGGCACTCGTGCTGAAGAGCGCACACATCCAAAGCGAGGCTGAACGTGCGCTCGTGGGGATGAACTCCCTGCTGCAGCTGGCCTCCGAGCTCGTATGGGCGGCGACCGCGACTGACGTGATCCGGCTCGCGGTGAAGGCCTGTCATGATCAGGTCGGCGTGCCGATCGTGGGGCTGCTCCCCGACCGGGACGGCTGGGGATGGTTCGTGGCGGCGGCGGAAGGCGTTGGCAGCCGGCGACGAGCGATGCTTAGTGCGTCGGTGCGAACCTCGCAGGATGAGGTCAACGCAAAGAGGCTGCGTCTCCCATCGCTGCGCGCTCGGTTCCGAGGCGCGGTCGGCGGTCGTCAGGTCGTGGCTCTCCGGGGCGATCTGGCGGTGTTCCTGCTCAGCGACGTGCCCGATGGATACGACGATTTCCTGAACGGGATCGAGTCGCTCGTGAAGGCGTTCATCCCTCGGCTCGGACGCCTCGGATTCTCCCGTCGTTCGCCCAGCGAGCTGGGGATCGCATGGACCGCGCATGAACTGAAAGGTCCGCTCATGGGGGCCAGGGCAGCGCTCGACCGGGCGACCGCGGGGACGGCCAGGGAAGAAGAAGGCCGCGAGTTGCTGCGCCGCACGAAGGAGGAACTCGGGCAGCTCTCTGATCTGATCGACCCGCTCCTCAGATGGTCGACCGGTGCCGAGGTGCTGAAGCGCCGTCGCGTCGATCTGGTGGAGGCGACGCGTGAAGCGGTGGCGTCATCCTGCTTGGGCATGCCTCCGCACCGCGTCGTCGTCGACGCTCCGGATCGGTTGTTCGTTCGTGCGGACCCACGGCAGCTCAAGAGCGCGATCGCTAACGTCGTGAGGAACGCTCTCATGTACTCACCACCGGACTCGCCCGTGAAGGTCCGTGTGGAGTTCGAACACCGATGGGCTCGGGTGGTCGTCAGCGACGGGGGTCCCGGCATCCCGGATGAAGAGAGAGAGGCGGTCTTCGACCCGTTGCAGCGGGGTAGTGCTCACGGCGTGGCTCGGACGGGCTCGGGGCTTGGCCTCTTCATCGCGCGGCGGGTGCTTGAGGCGCACGGCGGCTCGATCGCATTGCGCTCCTCGAAGGCGGGGGCGTCCTTCATCCTCGAGCTACCAGCAGAGGGGTGGCAGCTATCCGCATCCTGATCGTCGACGATCATCAACTGTTCGCCGAGGCCGTCCGGGCGGCGCTGGAGGACCTGGGCATGTCCGTGGTCGAGGTCGTCTCGCTGGGGTCGGAGGCGCTCGAAGCGGTGGATCGCTTGAAGCCCGACGTCATCCTGATGGACATCGGTCTCCCGGACCAGAGCGGCCTGGCCATCGGTCGGCTGATACTCGAGCGACACCCGGATGCGAAGATCATTGCCGTCACGGCGCTCAGCGAGCGCTCGGCGGTCGACGAGGCGCTCGGGATCGGCTTCGTAGGCTACCTCACCAAGGACACGCCCATGGGGCAGTTCGTCAACGCCCTGCGATCCGCGATGGATGGACATCTCGTGCTGCCCCTCCGGCTATCGGCGAACGCACGCCCTTCCCGGCAGAAGGAGGAGGTTGAGCTGCTCGCATCACAGCTCACGCCTCGAGAGCGAGAAGTGCTCGCGTTGTTGGCGCGTGGCGCCAACGGGAAGGTCGTCGCCGCGGAGCTCGGCATCAGTCTGAATACGGTTCGAACGCACGTGCAGAGCATCCTGACGAAGCTCCAGGTGCGTTCTCGCCTCGAGGCAGCCATGTTCGCGGTTCGTCATCGCGTGGTCGAGATCCCCCAGCCGGGGGATGGCTTCGGCGACGCATCGGGGGGCTTCGCCCGAACCTCCGGCCTCTGAGCCCGGCCGACTCCGCCCGAAACTTGCGACCTCTGAGTCGCGTGCGCATCTCATCCGGTTGTCGTAGACCGATTACGTCGTCGGTCGCGTGCGCACACGACGTGTGCACCGGTAGCGTCCTTTATGGCCCGATCGAGGCGGCTATCGAGCTCGAGCACCCGAGGGACGGGGGGATTCAGGGATGGGAGGATCACCGATCCGGATCCTTCTCGGGGATCAGCATGCATTGTTCCGAGAGGCCCTGAGAACGGGTCTCGAGGGTGAAAGCGATTTCCAGGTGGTCGCTGAGGCGAGGAACGGACCCGAAGCGGTCGCGGAAGCCGAACGCACGATCCCCGATGTCGCGATCCTCGACATGGGTCTGCCCGTCACTGACGGCGTTCGCGCCACGCTTCTCATCGTCGAGCGGAGTCCCCACTGCCGGGTTCTCATCCTCGGGCCCAACGATGACTACCGACGCCTCGTCGAGGCTCTGGATGCGGGGGCGAGCGGCTACCTGACGAAGGAGGCGCCTCTCGCCGAGCTCGTCGACGCCACGCGCGCGGTCAATCGCGGGGAAACGCTCGTCCCTGCGCGGATGCTCGGTCCCCTCCTCGTGAACCTGCTCCGCCGCCGCAAGGAGCAGGACCGCGCTCACAACCGTATCGCTCGGCTGACTCCTCGCGAGCGCGAAGTCCTCGCGTTGCTGGCGGATGGGGCGGACAACGGCGACATCGCACGCGTGCTCGTCATCAGCCCGCAAACCGCCAGGACGCATATCCAGAACATCCTGAGCAAGCTCTCGGTGCACTCTCGGTTGGAGGCCGCGGCGCTCGTGCGGCAGAACGGGATCCTTCCCGATCTGCTCGTGGCCGAGCGGTGATCGGGGGCACCGCCACCGGCGTCTGCGGACGGCGATCCGCCGTCCGAGCCGCCCGCGCGGATCCTCGCAACTCTCGCGTGTGCCTCATCCGCACGTCGTAGGTCGGAGACGGATCCGGATACCAGAGCCATCGATCTCAAGTCGATCCGGGGAACGAGATTCCACAAGAAGACGACACCTGCAGCGCCTCGCCATCCCTTCTACGTAGCCAGTCTACGTTGGCCTACAGATGTCATCTCGTGTCCCTCCGGGCGAGGATGCGGAAGAGCATGTTCGAGAGGTCTTGTCCGCCGTGCTGCTGTGCGGGGGTGGAACGCCACCACATCGTGATGGCAAGCGCATGAGACTGCGTGAGAGGAAGCTGTCGTGGAACTAGGAGAGGCAGTCCATCGCGTCTTCGTCGGACACCTGAAGCTCATCGCGGGTTGCCTGTTGTTGGGTGCAACGATCGGCATCGCCCTTCATCTCGGCGACCAACCGATGTACTCATCGACAACCCGACTGGTTCTCGATGCTCCCGACCCCGACAGCCTGGCGGCGTCGCAGGTGCTTTCCGACACCGCCCGCGGCATCGCCACGAGTGCCGAAACGATCCGCACGGCCCTGAAGCTGTCCCAAGCGGAGGTCGCGGACACCGCGCAGCCTGATCGAGGGGTCGCGCGTGACCCCCTCGACCTGGCCCTGCATCACATTCAGGTCGAGGCGCTCGGGAGCTCCGGCGTCCTCGCACTCACCGTGACGGACCCGGATCCGGATGTTGCCGTCGCCTTGTCCAAGGCACTCGCGCAGGCGGTGGTCGAGACGCGGAATCAACTGAGCGGCGGACGAGGCGCCACGGTGCTGAACGAGCTGGATGTCCAGATCGATTCGCTGACGGCACGGATCACGAGGACGAACGAGAAGATCGTGGGCATCGATGTGCAGATCGACGGTGCCACGACCCAGACCCAGGTCCTCGGCTACGAGTCACAACGAAGCGACCTCGTCCGCAGCCTCATCGACCTGACCAACCGTCGGTCGGTCCTCGTCACCGAACGAGCGAAGGTCGCCTCGGATCAAGCGCTTCGCCCACAGGCGGCGATCGTGGATCCGGCACGGGGTCCGGCGGAGCTGGTTCCGTCGAGGATGCTGGCCGACGCTGCTCTCGGCGCCCTCCTCGGTCTGGCGCTGGGCGTTGGCCTCGCGGCGCTCATCGAGACGATCCGCCCCACGATCGCAGGCCGATCATCGTTCGAGCGCGAGATGAGCGCACCGCTGCTCGGCGAGCTGGCGGACACGCCCGAGCACGTGGGACCTCAAGATCTGAGGCCGCTCGTCACGAACACCGCCCTGGCCGCCCAGACCGCTCGAGTGAGCCGGATCGAGCTGATCGGTACCGACGCGAGGATCGATCTCCATCTCCTCGCCGAGGAGCTCGACTCATCGATGGCCGCGCCGATGAGCAGCAACGGCCGCGGAGTGATGGTCGCCCCGTTCGATCCGGTGGCTTCCCCGAACGACGCCGGTCCGAGTCACGTAACGAAGCGTCGGAACGACCGGCCAGGGCTGATCGTCGTGGCACCGTCGATCACGAAGCGAGCCACCCTTGAGCCGATCCTCGACCTCCGATCGATCTCCGGCATGCCGATCATCGGCGTGATCAACTACCGCCAGCCCTGGCTGCTCGAGCGATCGCACGGCAACTCGGGCGGCTCCCGGAACTCGTCCAACGGTGCGTCGCTCCGACACGACCGGTCCCATCGCGCTGATGTGGAGGGACAGGTTTGACCCACCCGACCTCGACGCGGCCGTTGAACCGAGACTTCCCGAGGACGAATGTGGCAGATGTCGTCACGGCGTTCGGCGGGGCGCCTAGCCTCGGCGGCCCCTGATGCCCCCGCCAGCGAGAACCGACCAAGATGAGGGCCGTGTCCGGGGTGTGATCCCCACGGCCGGGGAGCTCGTCGCCGTCACGTGCCCCGCTGGTTCGATCTCGCGACTCATGCGCGAGTGCGCCGATGGCACACTCGGACTAGAGGACGAGGACCACACGATGCGCGTGGAGATCGAGGAGACGCGTCGGCCGTTCGACACGCAAGGGTGGACACATCTCAGCCGGGGCGCGTGGAGCAGCGGAGGACGCGTCGTCATCCTGGACGTTTGCACGTCCGGGTTCGATCTCCTCGTCGACGTCTCGGGCAGGGTCCCGGGATTCACCTACCGCCATCGCCCCCCTACCCGGACGCGCGCCCTGAGCCTTGCTCTCCCTTCCCGGGCACGCCTCCTCGCTCGAGCCGCCCTCCTCCAGTATCCGGCGATGTGGTTGGCCGGGACGCGGGGTCGTGCCCCGTTGCACGCGTCGGCCGTGAAGGCCGGTCGGGTGACCGCTCTGGTCGCCGGCGCGAGCGGGGTCGGCAAGTCGACGCTGATCGGGCGTGAGGCCGAGGCCGGCGGAACGGCCACAGGGGACAACGTGTCGATCGTCGACGGGACCGCAGTATGGGGCGTGGTGGAACCAACCCGAGGGGAGTCGGGCTCCGGGCGGGTCATGCCGCACGGCCGACGAGAGGGACACCTCGCGAACCGAGTGGCGCGTCTGGATCCGGACCGTGTGGTCATCTTGCGTCGCAGCACCGAGGAACACGTGGCACCCTGCGATGCGGACGTCGTCACGCGTGTGCTGGTCGGATCGACCTACATCGCAGGCGAGCTCCGCCGCTTCTGGTCCTTCTCGGCGCTGCTGGCACTCGGGACTGGCATCGGCCCGGCGCATCCCCCCGTCGCGGAGGTGGCCGCCGCATTCGCCGAACGGCTGCCGCGCGTATCGATCGCGCTTCCGTCGGTCGACGGGGTCCGGCTCTGCGATCTGCTCTCGGGATCGGAGGTCCAGTCGTGGACGTGACGCTCGTCTCGGCATCGGACGGTGGGACGTTCAACGAGCGGCCGCGTGTGTTCGACAGTGACGACCTTCCGGCGGATCCGGATGTCCTATCCGAGATGCGGCTGGGACTGGCAACCGCCGACCTTGCAGCGCCGCCAGTCGTCCTCCCGGACTTCCATCACAAGTCGGACATGGAGATGCCGTCCAGCGTCGTCGTCGCGACGAGGAACTCGATCAGACCTCGATTGACGAGCGCTTCCGTGAATTGCGGCATGGCGCTCATCGCGTTCGACATGGATCGTCCTTCGGAGTCGGCGATCCACGCCTTCTTCGAAGCCGTCCGGACCCGATATCCGCACCCGCCCGGCTGGCGTCGAGAGCTGACGATGCGCGACGTGCTTCGGTGCGCCGATGAGGGTGCCGAGTTCGGGGTCGATCGGTACGGCCTGGCGCCGGAGGCGCTCGGCCGGATCGAAGAGGGGGGGCGGCTCAGTTTGGAGCCTTACGGAGGGATCGAGCGCCTGCTGCGGGAGCTTCCTCGGCTCTCGTTCCAGGTCTCTCGGCTCCGTTTCGGGACCGTCGGGCCGAGCAACCATTTCGTGGAACTCCAGCAGGTCGAGGAGATCTTGGAACCTGAGGTGGCGGCTCGCCTCGGCGTACGTGAGGGACAGATGACCCTCCAATACCACGCAGGCGGCGGACAACTCACCGGACAGGTGGGCCGGCTCTTCGTTCCGAGGAAGAAGATGAACCGACCCGTACGTCTCGAGATGGCCGTCGCCAAGCCGCTCGCGCACCTCGCTTCGGCGCGCTCTGTCTCTCAGATCCGTGAGCGATTGGTTCTCTACTTCGGTGAGGGGAGCCAGGCCATCGATCGTGACGGGGCTGAAGGGAGGCGTCTGCTGCTGGCGAACCGTGCGGCGATGAACTACGGCTTCGCGTTCCGCGCCGCCACCTACGCCAACCTCGTCGCCGTTGCCGAGCGGTCCTTCGGCATCCGCGGGTCGGCCCTCGTCGTCGACTCACCGCACAACTCGATCTACGAGGAGGACGTCGACGGCGAACCGGCCGTGGTCCATCGCCACAACGCCTGTCGCGCGTATCCGGCCACGAAGATCTCGTCCGGCACGGTCTTCGGCGACGTCGGGCAGGCGCTCCTGCTCCCCGGCACGCATCGGACCTCCTCCTATCTGTGTGTCGCTTCCGACGGCGCGTCGAGGAGCCTGTACTCGGCCTGCCATGGAGCTGGCACGGTGATCGATCAGCTCGAGCGAGCGGGAGTCTCTCGGCCTCACCCCAACCGCCCGGCGACGCTGCGGTTCGCCTACTCCGACGAGGCTCCCTCGGTCGTTTCCCACCTCGACGATCGAGGAGTGGACGCAGCTCTCGGCATCCTCGCGGATGCGGACCTGGTGCACCCCGTCGCCCGCATGCGACCGATGGCGGTGCTCAACTGATGGGACGGATACCAGCTGATATTCGGTACGTCGACCTCGGCATGGACTCGGCCGAGGCATCCGCCGGGATCGGAACGGGGTCGTCGACCTGGAGACGGTCTCGTCGTCCTGAGGCGATGTTCGCTCCAGCCATCGTCGCCGGCGGCATCGCGCTGCTCCCCATCCTGATTCCGCCCGGTCCGGGGAACGTGGCGCCCGTCGACATGGTCCTGCTGGGGGCCATCGGGGTCGTCGCCCTCTGGGCAGGCACCACGGGGGCTCGGCTCCGGTTCCCGTACGTCGTGCATGTGACGCTGTTCGCGATCGCCGGTCTTGGGGCCTCACTCCTCGGTCCGCTGCCGATCGCCGGCCTGGTCGCCGTCGCGCAGGACGTCTTCCTGTTCCTCTGGTGTCTTGCGGTCGCCAACGTCCTGCGGACACCGAGGGCGATGAGGCTCGTACTGGGGGTTTGGTCCGTGAGTGCGACGGTGTGGGCTACTGCTCTCGTGCTCTCGGTCTTGACCGCAGCGACCGCCGGCATCGACCAGTCGAGCTCCTCTCGAGCGTCATTCTCGTTCGGGGAGCAGAACGGCGCAGCGTTGTATCTCGCGATCTCGCTCATGGTGATCCTGGCCGCCAGGATCCCGGTGAACAGAGCTGCCAGGTTCCTAACCGTGACGATCATCGCCACGGCGATCGTCTTAACCGGATCACTGGCTGGCCTGGCCGGGCTGCTCGCCGGCGTGGTGGTGACGATCCTCTTCTCGCTCCTTAGTCGTCGCGGGCTGGCGGCGGCCCTCCTGGTGCTCTTCATGTTCCTCGTCTTGGCGGCAACGATCGCCGGCCTCGCGGAGACCCGCGGCTGGATCGAACGAGCTCACGAGAGTCCGAACCAGGTCATCAGGGATTCGATCGGGCGTCTGCAGCAGAGCTCGAGCGAACGAGCGACGCTGGCGAGCGAGATCACCGGCCTCTATCGGACCGACACCTTGTTCGGAGTCGGACCGACGGCGACGGAGTACACGTTGCGGTCCAACCAGTCGCCGTATCCGAAGGAAGCCCACAATGATTTCGTCGCCGCGTTGATCGAGCGTGGGCTCCTCGGAGAGCTGGCCATCATCGCTCTCGTCGGCGCCATCATCGTGTACGTGGCGGGCGTCTGGAGGGTGGAGAGGTCTGCGCCCGACGTCGGCTTCCGAACCGTCCTTCCCGCACCGCTCTTCCTCGTGGGGGCGACCATCGTGATCGCCGTTGGGAGCCTCACCCATGAGGTGCTCCATGATCGAACGATCTGGACGCTGCTCGGGCTCGTCGCAGCGGTCGCGCTGTGGGCGGGGACCCGAGATCCAAAGGGAACGGAGGGGACATGGGCGTACTCGTGACCGGGGCAGCAGGGTTCGTGGCCTCACATCTGTGCGAGATGTTGCTCGCCTCCGGCGATGAGGTTGTCGGCGTGGATGCGTTCACCGACTACTACCCTCGTGCGATCAAGGTGCGCAACCTCGCGCCGTTGCTGGACGCACCCAGCTTCACCTTCCTCGAGGCAGATCTCACACGGATCGCCCTCGGGCCGCTCCTCGAGGGCATTGACGTCGTGTACCACCTGGCAGGGCAACCGGGGGTGCGTCCTTCGTGGGGCAGAGACTTCGAGATCTACGTTCGCCAGAACATCGAGGCGAGCCAGCGCCTGCTGGAGGCCGCGCGTACGGGCAACCTCCGCAAGCTGGTGTATGCGTCGAGCTCATCCGTCTATGGGGATGCCGAGTCGTATCCGACCTCGGAGGAGGTCCGTCCGCGGCCCGTGTCGCCGTACGGGGTTACGAAGCTGGCCGCGGAGCACCTGTTCGAGCTGTATCGAACGACCTTCGGGATCCCGACCGTCTCGCTGAGGCTGTTCACCGTCTACGGACCCCGCCAGCGCCCCGACATGGCCTTCTCGCGGCTTGTGCACGCGGCGATCCAGGGGGGGGAGTTCGAGCTGTATGGGGATGGCGAGCAGACGCGCGACTTCACGTATGTGACCGATGTCGTCCGCGCCATGCGGGACGCGGCAGCCTCGGGATGGTATGGCGTGGCCAACATCGGTGGCGGTGCCCGAACGTCCATGAACGAGGCGATCGCGATCGTCGAAGATCTGTGGGGTCCTGTCCGGATCACCCGCAGCTCCGGGGCGACCGGTGACGTCAGACACACCGCCGCCGACACGAGCGTCGCGGCTCGCGCCTTCGGCTATGCCCCGCGGACCGATCTCACCGCGGGTTTGGGGGCGATGGTCGACTGGGACCGCCACCTGACCGAGATGACGGTCGCGTGACCGAGTCGTGGCCCCCGCCGCCCGCGCCGGTCGTCCCGCTCTCCGCGCTGCCGCCTCAGCCGGACCTCCCGCGGACGAAGGTGCTTCACGTGATCACCCGGTTCGAGGCCGGCGCGGGTGGCAACACCCTGCTCTCGGCGATGGGCATGGACGCCGAGCGATACCACGTGTGGATCGCGGGGTGCGATGGCGGTTCTCTGTGGGAACGAGCGGAGCGGGCCGGGATCCACACCGTCCGTCTCGGCAGGTTACGTCACGAGATCTCGCCGGTGAACGACGCCGCCGCGCTGGTCGAGCTCGTCCGATTGATCCGGCGGGAGCGATTCACCATCGTGCATGCGCACTCGGCCAAAGGCGGCTTCCTCGGCCGGCTCGCGGCATGGCTGTGCCGTGTGCCCGTCGTCATCTATACGCTTCACGGCCGCGACCCCTGGTGGCCCGGCGCATCGGAGGCGTCCGCCGATCCGATGGCCCGCCTCATGCCCCCCTTCAAGAAGCGCTCGTTCCTTGCCCTCGAGCGCTCGCTCCGGTCTATGACCGACGGTTTCATCGCCGTCGCGCCGCAGGTCGCTCGCGCCGCGATCGATGGGAGGATCGCTCGAGCCGGCTCGGTCGCGCTGGCGCCGTCGGCGATCGATGTCGACTCGATCCCGATGGACGCCGATCCGACCGTCCGAACCGAGTTCGGGATCCCGTCCGATGTGCCGGTGGTCGGCATGGTGGGTCGACTCGACGAGCAGAAGGCTCCCCTCGACTTCGTTCGGATGGCTGCCATCGTCCAGTCGCTTCGACCCGATGTCCGGTTCGTGGTCGTGGGTGCGGGCCAGCTGGAGGACCGGGTCCGGGATGAGGTGCGTCGCTCCGGTCTGAACGCCCTCTTCACCGGGTTCCGTAGCGACGCCCCTCGGATCGCTTCTGCGTTCGATGTGTTCGTGGTGTCCTCGCTCTACGAAGGTGTGGGAAGATCGGTTACCGAGGCGCTCGCCTCGGCTCGCCCCGTCGTGGCGACGGCCGTCGACGGGATCGTCGATCTGATCAGGCCGGGGGGGAACGGCCTGCTTGCTCAAGCAGGCGACCCCGAGGCGCTGGCCGCGTGCGTGCTGTGGCTCCTCGACCACCCCCACGACGCCCGCAGGATGGCGGAGCAGGGGCGCGCCTACGTGCGGAGACTCTTCGATCCCACGCAGATGTGCGCGACCCTCGACAGGATCTACTCGCGGTTCCTTGGCTCGGAACCGATTTCACGTCCGCACGATCTCGAGATCCCTGGCCCGTCGGGTGCCGGGTCGAACCCCGTGCCGATCGAGACCGGATCGGGCTCCTCGTCTGCCGCTCCGAG
>JGI10216J12902_100632183_pt1 | contig 12007 bp, 8 predicted proteins | sample KanNatreferecore_FD_12902 | JGI IMG/M metagenome (IMG submission 12902)
CCGTTGGCGTCGATGTCGAACGTGACTTCGATCTGCGGCACGCCGCGCGGAGCGGGAGGAATGTCCGTCAGATGGAATTTGCCGATCGTCTTATTGTCACGCGCAAACTGGCGTTCGCCCTGTAACACGTGGATTTCCACGCCGGGCTGGTTATCCGAAGCGGTCGAGAAGATTTCCGATTTGCGGGTCGGGATTGTTGTGTTGCGCTCGATCAACTTCGTAAACACACCTCCCAGAGTTTCGATGCCGAGCGACAGCGGTGTCACGTCGAGCAGGAGCACGTCTTTCACGTCGCCCTTAAGGACACCGCCCTGGATCGCAGCCCCGACGGCTACGACTTCATCCGGGTTAACGCCCTGATGCGGCTGCTTGTTGACCAGCGTATGCGCGGTTTCGACCACACGCGGCATCCGCGTCATCCCGCCAACGAGAACCAGTTCGTCGATCTTGTCGGAAGAGACGTCGGCATCCTTCAAACAGCTCTTGACCGGACCGATCGTTCGCTCGAACAGATCGTCGCAGAGCTGCTCCAGTTTGGCGCGCGTCAGCTTCATGCTGATATGTTTCGGGCCGCTGGCATCGGCCGTAATGAACGGTAAATTGATTTCGTATTGCTGCGAGCTGGAGAGCGCGATCTTCGCCTTCTCGGCTTCCTCTTTGATGCGCTGCAACGCGTCCGGCTGCTTGCGCAGGTCCATGCCGTGCTCCTTTTTAAACTCGTCCAGGATCCAATCCATGATGCGATTGTCCCAGTCGTCGCCACCCAGGTGTGTGTCGCCGTTAGTGGCTTTGACCTCGAATACACCGTCGCCGATTTCGAGCACGGAAATGTCGAACGTGCCGCCACCCAGATCGTACACGGCGATCTTTTCGTCCTTCTTCTTGTCCAATCCGTAAGCGAGAGACGCCGCCGTCGGTTCGTTGATGATGCGCAGGACTTCGAGGCCGGCGATGCGTCCGGCGTCCTTGGTAGCCTGTCGTTGCGAATCGTTGAAATATGCCGGAACCGTGATGACCGCCTGTGCGATTTTCTCTCCGAGGCGCATCTCCGCATCGGCTTTTAATTTTGACAAAATCATCGCGGAAACCTCGGGTGGGCTGAATTGCTTCGGCTTGCCCTCTACTTCCACTTCCACCGTCGCATCGCCGTTGGAGGCACGAACGACCTTATAGGGGACTCGCTTGATCTCTTCCTGCACTTCGTCGAATTTGCGGCCCATGAAGCGTTTGATGGAGTAGATGGTGTTGCGCGGGTTGGTGACTGCCTGGCGTTTGGCGGCGTCCCCGACGATCCGCTCACCTGTCTTGGTAAACGCGACAACGGAAGGTGTGGTCCGTTTCCCTTCAGAGTTTTCCAATACGACCGGCTCCCCGCCTTCCATGATTGACATGCAGGAGTTCGTCGTTCCTAGATCGATGCCTAATACCTTGGCCATATAAAAGCCTGTTCTAAATTGATTACAAGTGGTGTTCAGCACCGGGAATGCCACGAGCGGGCAGTTTTTGCAACCGATTCTCGCGCAGCAGCTTGGTAAGTACACTCGAGCCTCGTGACTCGCAAAAAAACGTGCCAACCGCGCCACCCTGTCACATCGAACTCCGTGGTGGCACGGCGGGCGCTGGCACACCAGGAGGTTCGGCGAAATAAAGCCGAGGAGGCGTACGTGGCCTGCTTCGCGGTCTCTGAAAAGCGCCTGCTTGAAAAAGAACGTGCTCAACTTCGTCAGCTTGTTTAGAGTATTGGGCAGATTCCCTTATGCAATTGGAACGCTTGCAAGAAGCAAGCGGGCGAAACACAACACAACTAAAAAACGACAACTATGGCAGAAAGAATTGGATTCGTTGGAGTCGGCCGGATGGGAGCGAACATGGCGCGTCGGTTGAAGGAAGTGGGTTATCCGGTCATGGCGGTCTATGACGTCAACACCACCGCTGCGCAGTCGCTTGCCCAGGAGTTGGGCGCTGAGGCCTGCACCGAACTCAAGCAGGTGACGAAGCTCTCGGACCTGATCATTACGGTGGTGACCGATGACAAGGCGATGAAAAAGATTTACACTGGCGGCCTGCTGAGTCGCGCACGCGGAAAACTGTTCGTCAACTGCGCTACCATTACGCCGGCGGTGCATGTGTGGGTTGAAAGCAAAACCGAAAAGGCCGGCGCTCAATCCCTCGAAGCGTGCATGGCCTCCAGCATCACCCAGGCGCGCGAAGGGACGCTTTATCTGATGTGCGGCGGCAAACAGGAGGCATTCGAGCGGGCGAAACCGATCCTGGAAAAGCTGAGCGCCTCTATGCGTCACGTCGGTCCCGCAGGAAAAGCGGCTGAGGTCAAAGCGCTCGTCAACATGGTCATGAATATCAACACCGCCGCGCTCGCTGAGGGCCTTGGATTAGGCGACGCGCTCGGATTGGACCTGACCATGTTGCGCGAGGTCTTCTCGCAAACCGGCGCCAATTCCCGGGTGCTCCAAACCGACGGCGAGGACATGCAGAACCGGGAACATTCCTGCTTCTTTTCCGCGGCTCACGCCGCCAAGGATTCGGGAATCGCGCTCAAGCTGGCCAAAGAACAGAAGCTCAATCTGCCGTTGGCCGCCGCGACCCGGAAGCAATATGACCGAATGGTCAAGGATGGCTTCGGCGAACTCGACAAATCGGGTGTCGCCGAACTGACGTTCAAAGGAAGAGGCAAAGCAGCGGCCCATTGAGGTCGGATCCGATTCGGACGCTTGGGGAGGCCTGGAGCGGGCCCATGAAGTCGCTGTTTTGTTTGCGCTTGGGAACAGCACTCCTTTTGTTTTTAACATGGGTGAGCGGCCGCGCCGGTCTTCCATAGAGATCACCAACGTTCCTCCTTTCGGCTCCCTTCACAATCTCGCTGGACACGCGTCTTGAACGCGGCCCCGGTGACTTTCGTGTGGCGGTCTTTATCTACGTGCCCGGCGCTGGCTGGTTCACCAAACCGACCCGCGCCCGACCGTTGACGGCTATCCAGCTGAACGGAGTTGGAGCGCCGACATTACAGACCGACCGACGTTATGAAATTCAGCCCTCCACAAGCCTGACCGACTGGCGCGTGTTTGAAACCGTTCTCGCCACGAATGACGTCTTCGAGGTAATCGCCCCGAATTCTTCTCTTTCAACCCGACAATTCTATCATGCGGCTAACGAGCTTCGATCGATCGTTGCGGCTCAATCCCGGGTCTCTCCGGATCCGAAGCGCGAGTGCGCAAGGAGTCTCGCTGCGTTGACACTGGCGAGCGCGGTCTGTTCTATAGGGCCACGAACGAGCCGTATGTTGCATTGCCTGGAAAAATCCTGGAAAGACCGACTCAAGGCCGCCATCCCTTTCGGGCTCGGCCAAACCAAACCCAAACACTTCCGCGATATGGCGAAGGTGGTGTGGAACAATCGCGACAACCTCACCTATTCGTGGAAAGTGTTGAGCAGGGGTGTCTGCGATGGGTGCGCGTTGGGCGTCGCGGGTTTTCATGACTGGACCATCAAAGGCGTGCATCTGTGCATGACGCGGCTGAATTTGCTTCGCTTGAACACCATGCCGCCGCTCGACATGAAGCGGCTCCAGGATATTTCGAGACTCAAGACTCTCGACAATGCCCAACTTCGCGAACTCGGACGTTTGCCGCACCCGATGGCAAGAGAGAAGGGCGCGCCGGGCTTTCATCGCATTTCATGGGACGAGGCCTATCGCCGGATGGCGGCCAGGATCCGCGCTTCCGATCCGAAACGCTGGGCGGTGTTCGTAACCTCGCGCGGCGTGACCAACGAAGTCTACTACATGGCGCAGAAAGCGGCGCGGTTTCTCGGCACGAACAATATTGACAACGCCGCCCGTCTTTGTCACGCGCCGTCAACAACGGCGATGAAACACGCCGTTGGCGTAGCGGCGACGACATGCAGCTACAGGGATTGGTACGGCAGCGATCTGATTGTTTTCTTCGGCGCAAATCCCGCCAACGACCAGCCGGTTACCACCAAATATCTGCATGAAGCCAAGAAGCTGGGAACCAGGGTCGTGCTGGTGAATCCATATCGCGAGCCGGGAATGGAGCGGTATTGGGTGCCGTCCACGTTGAGCAGTGCGATGTTTGGGACCGATATTACCGATTATTGGTTCCCCGTTTCGCAGGGTGGCGACATCGCGTTTCTCTATGGAGTGCTGAAAGTCATGCTCGCCAACGGGTGGCAGGACGATGGGTTCGTCCGGAACCACTCCGTTGGCTTTGAAGAACTCAAGCAGACTGTTGAACGCTTCGACTGGGCGATCCTCGAAAGTCAGTCCGGACTTTCCCGACGGAGCATGGAGGAATTTGCGGCGCTGATTCGCGATGCAAAGACGGCGGTTCTCGTCTGGAGCATGGGAATCACTCAACACGCTTTTGGCGGCGACGCCGTGCAGATGATCCTGAACCTCGGCCTCACTAAAGGCTACGTGGGACGCGACAAATGCGGGTTGATGCCGATTCGCGGCCATTCCTCCGTGCAGGGCGGTGCGGAAATGGGCGCATATGCGACGGCGTTTCCGGGCGGGAAGCCGGTGAACGGTGAGAATGCGCGGGCGCTGTCCGGGCAATACGGCTTCGACGTGCCCGACTGGATCGGTCTGACGGCTCCGGAGATGGTTGAGGCTTGCGCGCGCGGCCAGCTCGACTTGCTTTACTGTCTTGGCGGAAATTTTCTGCGGACTCTGCCAGAGCCGGAGTACGTCCGCGCCGCGCTCGCCAATGTGCCGATGCGCGTTCACCAGGACATCATCCTCACCGATCAGATGTTCATCGAGGCGAAGGAGGAGGTGATTCTCCTCCCGGCCAAAACGCGCTACGAGCAGGACGATGGGGGCACTGAGACCAGCACGGAACGTCGCATCATGTTCAGTCCGGAAATTCCGCGCCAGGTTGGCGAAGCGAAGGCCGAGTGGAAAATCCTTCGGGAGCTGGCGGCCACGGTCTGGCCCGAGCGCGCGCGCCAGCTTGGCTGCGAAACGGGCTGGAAGATGCGCGAAGAGATCGCACGAGTCGTCCCGTTTTACGAGGGCGTCCAAAACCTCAAGCAGACTGGCGATGCCATCCAATATGGCGGCGCGCACCTTTGCGCCGGCTGGAAGTTTTCGACTCCGGACGGCAAGGCGCACTTCCGCGCCGTGCCGTTGCCCGAATCGAGCCGGCCGCCATCAGAGGTTGTCGGCGCGAGCAGCGCGGCGCGGCGCGAATCCGAATTCCGGGTCTCCACCCGTCGCGGCAAGCAGTTCAACTCGCTCATCTATGCCGAGGTGGACCCGCTCAACGGCGCGCCCCGCGATGCTGTGTTAATGAATCCTGCCGACGCCGCGCTACTGCATCTGGTTCAGAACGATCGGGTGGTCCTCAGGAATGATTTGGGAAGCTTCGAAGGTCGCGTTTTTATCGCGCCGATTGCCCGTAGCAACCTGCAAATCCACTGGCCTGAAGGCAACGTCATCATTCGCCGCGGCGTGACTGATCCTGCCGGCGGCGTGCCGGACTACAACACCCGCGTGTGGGTCGAAAAGCCGGCCGGTTGAGTTGCCCGGTAAGAGCCCTGTTTCTGCTAATGATCCTTCCACCATGATCCCTGCAACCAAACCCGTCATGCGCTGGCGTTCCGGCGGCAAATCCCGAAGCGTACTGGACGAATTGGCAGTCGAAGAGCCGCTGGAAATCCGCGTGGACACACGCCCGGTGAGCGTCACGATGCGGACACCGGGAAATGACGATGAATTGGCGGTGGGTTTTCTGGTAACGGAAGGGCTGGTCAGGCGGCGGAAGGACATCGCCCGGATCCAACCCTATCCGGGAAACAAATCGCAGAATGTGCTCAACGTGTTTCTGTCAGCAGGGGTATCGGTCGATTTTGAGCGGCTCACGCGACACGTATTTGCGTCTTCCAGTTGCGGACTTTGCGGCAAAGCGACCATCGACGCGGTTCACCAGCACTTCACGCCGATTCGCCGCAAGCTGAGGGTGAGCCCTGAGGTGCTCCTGGGACTGCCCGGGCAAATGCGAGGGCGCCAGCAGACATTCGAGCGGACCGGAGGTCTGCATGCTGCGGCGGTGTTTGACCGGCGCGGCCGCCTGGTGGTTCTGCGCGAGGACGTCGGCCGACACAACGCCGTGGACAAGGTGATCGGATTCGGTTTTCTGCACGATCGCCTTCCTTTCGACGCGCATATTCTAATGGTCAGCGGCCGGGCGTCGTTCGAGATCATGCAGAAGGCGCTCGCGGCGCGAATGCCCATCGTCTGTGCGGTGTCGGCCCCAACGAGTTTGGCCGTGGAATTCGCCCGGGAGAGCGGGCAGACGCTGGCCGGATTTTTGCGCGGCGAATCGATGAACGTCTATTCCCGCCCGGAACGGATCATAGTGAATGCGTCGTCCGGAGGTAAGGCCGCAGTGAGGCAGTTAATTCGGGCGGCAGGCGCTTCGGCTTCTCGGCGGTAGATGTGCAAACGTGGTAGGAAGTTCCTTCGAGGATCAATTGATCCAATTGGTTTATGATTCGGTAACCGATGCGCAGTCGTATGCGATCGAGTTCCTCCAGCCAAAGCTCGACATCGAGAGCGTCGTCGTACCGGGCAGGGGACTTGTATTTCAAGTGACACTCGATGACCGGAAAAGCGGTGTCCTGCTCCTGCAAACTCGCCAGCGGGACCCCCAGCGCGCGGAAGAATTCGCCACGAGCTGCTTCGAGGATATCGAGATAACGGGCGTAGTAGATGTGGTTGCCGAGAGTGCATTGGGCATAGGTGACGCGATGTTCGTGTCGGAAGGTCTTGCCGGACATAAGGTGAGCCTAACCGACGGGAAGTCGGAGCGCGAGAGAGGACGTGTCAAACATCTTTGTTGATAACCGGCACGGTTGGACTATCTTGCCGTCATGGATTGGCAAGAAGCCGCAGCCCTTCTTATTGTCGCCGCGACCGCCGGGCTCTTTTTGCGAGCTCGATTTCGCCCGCGCAGATTCAGTTTCGAGCGGGACACGCATTGCGGCTGTTCCGGTCCAACCGCGGCGTCCAAAGGCTCGGTCGTCTTCCGCGCGCGCAGGGGGGAGCGACGGCAAATAGTGGTGAAAACAAGTTGACCCACTTGTTGCGCAACCCGCTGAAATGATATAATTTCGCCTTGGTCATGGCCCTGAACAAAGTTTCCACGTCCTTGTATTTCGTTAAGCGACCGCAAAGTAGTGGTCTGGACTCCTCCTCCGAAACCTATTGGGTTCCCAACACCGATGTCTACGTGAGCGACGGCGGGCTCGTCATCAAAGTCGAGTTGGCCGGGATGCGCAGGGAGGATCTTGAACTGACGGTGGATGGCAACCGGCTGAAGATCAGCGGCCATCGGCCCGATGGCTGCCGCGCTCCCAAATGCACTTTCCTGGTGATGGAAATCAATTACGGCGTGTTCGAGAGCATCATTGAGCTGCCTCCGGGTTACGATCTCAGCCTGGCCAAGGCGGCTTATCAGAACGGGTTCTTGCGTATCGACGTGCCGGAGCAGAGCCAGACATCCCAAAAAACGTTCTCAGTTTCAGTTACAACCGGAGAGGATTAGGATTTGCTGAACTTTTTGGCCGGCTCCTGCATCTAACCTGAAAAGGCGCGGCAAAATGACCTCACCGGACACTGAATTCATCAGCATTCTCGGAACGACGCCGGGCGGCGGAGATACCACGATCACGCGCGCCGGAAAATCGCTTCCGGACATTCTGCCGATTCTCGGCCTGTCGGACATCGTCATCTTTCCCGGAATGGTCTCGCCGCTGCTCGTGGAAACGGCGGGCAGCATCCGGTTGATTGACGATGTCGTGGCGGGCGACCGGTTCATTGGCCTCGTGCTGCAGAAGAAGGCTGACGTCGAAAACCCGAAGCCGGACGACCTTTGGAGCCATGGTTGCGCGGTGCGCGTGTTGAAGATGCTGAAGTTTCCGGACAACACCGTGCGGGTCCTGGTGGAAGGATTGCGGCGCTTTCGCGTCGCCGAATACGAGGCGCATGAACCGTATCTCCGCGCCAAAATCGAGGTGATTCGGGACGTGGTCGAGGACTCGTTGGAACTGACCGCAATGCGTCGCAATGCCCAGCGCCAGTTCCAGGAGATCATCAATCTTTCGCCGGCGATGTCCGACGAAATCAAGGTTGCGGCCATCAACACCGAGCACTCGGGAAAGCTGGCCGATCTCATCGCGGCCAATCTGAATTTGAGCCTGGAAGAGCGCCAGCATCTGCTCGAAACCAACAACGTCCGAGAGCGGCTGACGCGTTTGTTGCCGCTGCTGGGCCGCGAACTCGAGGTGTTGACACTCGGCTCGAAAATCCAGAAGGAAGTCGCCTCATCGATGAGCAAAAGCCAGCGCGATTTCTTCTTGCGGGAACAGATGCGGGCCATCCAGCGCGAGTTGGGGGAGTCCGACCCGGCGACCAGCGACATCAACGCGCTGCGCGACCAGGTTGACAGGGTGCGTTTGCCCGACGACGCGCGAAAGGTAGCGCTCAAAGAATTGGAACGGCTCCAGCAGATCCCCTCGACGACTCCGGAATACACCGTCACACGGAACTACCTCGACTGGATCATCGGTCTTCCCTGGTCCTCGTCGACGGAAGACAAGCTCGATCTGGACGTGGCCGCGCGAATTCTCGACGAACAGCACTACGGTCTGAGCAAAGTGAAAGACCGGCTGCTGGAATTTCTTGCCGTCATCAAACTGAAAAGCAAACTGAAGGGCCCGATCCTCTGTCTGGTGGGGCCACCCGGCGTCGGCAAAACTTCTCTGGGCAAGAGCGTGGCGGATGCGCTGGGTCGGAAGTTCGTCCGAATCGCGCTGGGCGGAATGCGCGACGAAGCGGAGATTCGCGGTCATCGGCGGACTTACGTGGGCGCGATGCCGGGCCGTATCATCCAGAGCCTGCGTCGCGTCGAGAGCAATAACCCGGTCATCCTTCTCGACGAAATCGACAAGGTCGGCTCGGACTTTCGGGGTGATCCCGCAGCGGCCTTGCTCGAAGTGCTCGACCCTCAGCAGAACAGCACCTTCACCGACAATTACCTCGACCTGCCGTTCGATCTGTCGCGCGTTTTGTTCATCACCACAGCGAATTGGCTCGATCCGATTCACGCGGCTTTGCGCGATCGTTTGGAAGTCATCGAACTTCCGAGCTACACCGCGGCGGAGAAGCTTCAAATCGCCCGCCGCTATCTTGTCCCCCGCCAGTTGGAAGAGCACGGATTGAAGTCCAAGTTGGTGAAAATCCCGGACGCAACGGTGAAGCGGGTAATCCAGGATTACACACGCGAAGCGGGTGTTCGCCAGTTGGAACGCGAAATCGCGTCCCTGGCGCGCAAGGCCGCGCGAAAGACCGTGAGCCGCCGCAACGTGTTGGAGACGCTGACGGTGAGTCCCGCGGAACTGGCCGACTATCTCGGGCCGGCGAGGTTTGAGACCGAGACCGCCGAGACGATCACCGAATCGGGCGTGGCGATCGGTCTGGCCTGGACTCCTGTGGGCGGCGACATTCTGTTCATCGAAGCCACCCGAATGCCGGGAAACGGCAAGCTCCTGCTGACTGGCTCATTGGGCGACGTGATGAAGGAAAGCGCGCAGACGGCCCTGACCTATTTGCGAAGCCAGTCGAAGGCGTTGAAACTCGACCTCACAGATTTTGACAAGTTCGACATTCACATCCACGTACCGGCGGGAGCCACGCCAAAGGACGGCCCCAGTGCCGGAGTATCGATTGTCACCGCGTTGGCGTCGTTGCTGACACATCGGCGTGTTCGTTCGGATGTGGCGATGACCGGTGAAATCAGTTTACGCGGTCGGGTGCTGCCGATTGGCGGGCTGAAGGAAAAGATTCTCGCGGCTAATCGCGCCGGGATCAAACACGTGATTGTGCCGGAGCAGAATCGTAAGGACATTGTGGATGTTCCCGTTGAAGTCCGGAAGAAGGTCAAGGTGCACTTTGTGCGTTACATTTCTGAAATCCTTCCGCTGGCGTTGCGTCCAAAATGATCCGTCCGCGATATCTCCCGGTTGTTCTTCTGGCGTTATCGAGTTTTTCAGGGTGCGCTTTCGGGGCGGACCGGCCGAGCGATGTCGCGATTGCCGAAGGGCAAAAACTGGCGGCGGAATTGCGGTCGTCGAGGCCGGAGGAGAACCTCGCGGTGAATGGCCTGCTGAAGATCCGGGATGGCAACGGCCGGCGGAGCAAAGTTCCGTTCCACTATCAAATCGTTTTGCTTCGCGATGGCTGGAAGGCCATTTACGAAACGCAGCCATCCGGAGCGCTGGCCGGGGAGAGGCTCATCGTCGTCCATGCGGAGGCCCAGCCGACGCGCTACTTGAATTCGCCCTTGAAAGAGACAGACAACCGGTCGGCCGACCCGGTTTCGTTGTCCGGTGACAAGGCCATGGTGCCGTTTGCCAACTCTGATTTCTGGCTGGCCGATTTCGGTTTGGAGTTCCTGCACTGGCCGCAGCAGCGAATCGTCGAGGAGACAAAGATCAGGATGCGGAAGGGTCGTCCATGCAAAGTATTGGAGAGTGTCAATTCGCAGCCGAACGCTGCCGGATACACACGGGTTCGTTCCTGGATCGACAAAGAAACGGGCAAACCGATTCTCGCCGAGGCGTATGGTCCGGACAACAAACTCCTGAAGGAATTCGAGGTGGGAAGCCTGACCAAAGTGGAAGGCCAGTGGGAACTAAAGAATATGGAGATGCGAAATGTCAGGACCGATTCGCAAACCGTCCTCGAATTCAAATACGACGCGAAGAGCCGCGATTGACCTGGAGTCAGGTCTGGATCCCGATGTGGGCTGGGAGCCTTGTGCGCGTCGGGGCCGTCAGGAAGCCGCTGCCTGGAAAGGCATGGCCTTGCGCTTGTTCGTGATTTTTTGAACGAAGTCTTGTCCAACGGTTGATGGCCTCGCCCTACTCACCTCTTGCCCGGCCGGACGCAGAGTCGACAACACCGGCCGAATCGTCCCCGGAGGCCGTGCCGTCCAGCGCCCGAAGACCCGTTTGGGAGTCGCCGGAATTCGGGGCGATTTACGAGGAGTATTCGCGCCAGATTTACTATCTTGCATTGCGATTTCTGGGAGATCCGACGCAGGCCGAGGATGCGACCCACGACGTTTTTCTCAAGGCTTATCGCAAGCTGGGTGAATTTCGCGGCGAAGCGGCGCTGCGGACGTGGCTTTACCGGATTACGATCAACCATTGCCGCAACCTGCTCCAGACCTGGCACCGCCGGAACATGGTCAGCAACGCCGACGACGGTGTCTGGGAAACCGCCGTCTGCAGCACGGACAGCCCGTTGCGAGTGCTCGAAACCAAGGAATTGGGGCAGCGCATCCAACGGACGCTCGACGCGCTCCCGGACGAATATCGTCTGCTGCTGTTGCTGGTGGCCGATGAGAAGTTGAGCTACGACGAGATCGCCGCGTTGACCGAGCAAACTTCCGACGCGGTGCGCGGCAAACTACATCGCGCCCGCAAGGCATTCATCGCCCATTTTCAAAAAACCGCCTGATACGATTATGGAACCGAATTCTTCACGACTGCGGCATCGGCAGGAAATCGCCGAGCAAACCGCCCGGCAACCCGCTAAACACGAGTTCGAGACGGTTGAGGAGATGATTCGACACGACGCCTCGCAAACGGAGCCTCCAGCTGCTGTTGGCGAGCGGTTGGCCGATTCGATTTCCAAGGAGCCCAAGTCAACGAAACCCTGGTGGCGACGCTTCTTCTCCTGACTTAGACCATCGAAACAAACAGAGCCGAAGCGGCCTGCTGTTCTTCACTCCTCGAAACGCGGACATCGTCACGCTGTTTCGGGGAGGGGCGTTTTCAGTGCGCTGGCGGCGGGGGCTGCAAGTTTTTGGAGAGCGAACACCTTCAAGATTTTGACGTGAGTTGGGGCCATGAACCGGTTCGAATCCCCCCTCACCCGTCCTGCGGACACCCTCTCCCCCAC
>JGI10216J12902_102412564_pt1 | contig 12002 bp, 14 predicted proteins | sample KanNatreferecore_FD_12902 | JGI IMG/M metagenome (IMG submission 12902)
GAAACATAAATGTTCATGTAAAAAAATTAACTTTTAAAAATACTTGAGAAAAACGCACGTAAAGAAGACTAACTATTAGCAGGAAATGCGTAGCAGAAAAAATCGTTCACTTACTAAATGCTGTCGAACTCAAATTAACTCTGCAAATATAGGCTTAAATCGCCATTTTCGCGCTTTTATTTTGAGAACCTGTTAATTCGATGGCTCGGTGTTGAAATCAGTAGTATTCTCCTCTTTCTTACGAATTCCAAAGTTATACCGGACATTAAGTCCGAAACGACGGGTGTCACCCTGGCGATAGCCGGAAGCTTCTACAGATCCCTGTTTTATATGAAAATTGTTTCGGTTTGTGGCAAACATATCGGTCAGGCTGAGTGTAACTACAAGTTTTTGCTTCAGGAATTGGCGATTGATACTTGAGGTGAGTGAACCAAACGTAGTAAGCTCGTAGAATTGTTGCTGGCCGTTGAGCCGGATAAATCCATTTACAGTGAATTGTGAACGTTTGTCCAGTTTTAACGCCTGGTAAGTGAAAAAAGTCCAGGTTCCTTTTTTAAAAGACAGGGGTTTATTCTCATAAAATCCCTGATAAAAATTATGATTGTACTGTGCACCCAGCACTATGAAATAAGTTCCGCCGGGTGGAATGGCACCCAACCCGCGAAAATACCATTCTTTGTTTTTGCCAAGATTGTCATAAGTCCGGTAAGCTTGTTTATTACTGGAGTCAGACTGGTAGATCACATTGGTGAAAATATCCCTTGTATCATTGACGCCAATCGCCAGTATCGGGCGTTCATCCACGCTGATATTCGCTTCATAATTCTGTGTGAATTGAGGCCGCAGCGATGGATTCCCCGCTTCCGTGAGAAATTCATCTACATAGCGGGGAAAGGGGTTCAGTTGTTCATACACCGGCCGGCTGGTGGTGCGGCGATATACAAGATAAGCACGCAGGTCATAACCGAAGATCTTCATCACGTTTTTACTAAGGTAGATAAATGGGAAAAGATCGGTTCGGTGAATAGTAAAAGTGGTGTCATCTGGTATCACTTGCCGTCCTTTCATATTCGTGTTCTCCAGCCTGGTGCCGATCTTCACCACAGCATCCCTGCCGAATGTTTTTGAACCCTGCAGGTACATGGAATTAATATTTTCATCATAGTGGAATGTATTGGTCCTCCCGATATCTTTCTGGCGAAGACCTGTCACATCGGATTTGAAATAGTCTGTTATACTTTTAAAACCCAAAATGGAAGTTTTAACGCCTGCTTCAAGCGTGAATTTGTTTTTCATTTTCAGTTTCAGATCTGACCGGGCTGTAAAAAGGTTTCTCTTATTATCACTGGTGCCGTCGCCACCGGTGATATAAAAGACAGGAGAGTTAGGATAGGTATTCGAGAACACCTGCTCGGCCTGGTTGGTAGTATAATTATGAAACAGGTCATTGTCCCATTGTGATCCGAGACTATCCAGCTGCCGGGTAAATTGAAAACCATTTCGCACATTCAGGGAAAAACCGTCATTACTGACCCTGTTCATAATACTCGAACTCTCCTGGCCGGTACTGATCTTCCTGATCTGGCTCGGGTTGCGGGTCCTGTTATTGAAATCATTCAGGCTTACGCTCCCGGCAAAATCTATATTCCATTTTTTTTTCAAAGCGAATTCAAGTCCATAACCACCAAAATAAGTAGTAGAGGGATAGTTAGTATAGGCATCCTGTGATAACATGGTATCGGGAGCGAATACACGATCTGTTTTAATTCGCTCATAACTTTCACGATTACTGATATTAAGATTGATAAAGGAACTTTTTTTCCCGTCATTGTTGTTCAGGGTAAAACCGGCAAATTCTGTTGCATATACACCTTGTTGCCAGCCGGCGTTAACGCTCCCGGTCATACCTATCTTCACTCCTTTCTTCAAGACCACATTCACAATCCCACCGCCGCCGGTAGCATCATATTTGGCAGAAGGTGTACGCACGATCTCGATCCTTGAAATAGCACCCGGCGGCAGACTTTTGAGCATGGTAGCCACATCTGAGGCACTCATTTTCATTTCCCGCCCATTGATCTGTACCGTGGCTGGTGTAAGACTGCTTATATAAATATTTCCATCCTGGTCCACGAAAAGTCCCGGCGTTTTTTCAATCACTTCATATCCGCTTGTCGAAGTTGCGGCAAGGTTCTCGGGTTCGATAATGGTCTTGTCATCTTCCTGTCGCATCAAAGGCCGTTGTGATTTTACAACAGCTGTTTCCAGTGTTTTACCTGCCGGTTCAAGTGTAAAGCTGAAATGAGTTTGGGTGCCTGAAATACTGATTCCTTTTTCCAATGGCTGGTAATTCACTGCAGTTATCCGGGTGGAGTATAACCCACTCCTGTTTAACCGGACTACCGCTTTACCACTACTGTCGGCCACCGTTTGCATAGTTTGCGAGCTATCAAGACGATTGATGATAGTAATGGAGGCAAACGAAACCGGATCTTTCCTGGTATTACTGACCTTTATTGTGATGGGGACATCCTGTGCTGTAACAGTTCCTGAGATGACCACCAGGAAGGGGAGGAAAAGCGTTTTCAAAAGGGGTAGAAAGGAATTTTTTTTCATGGAATGCGCAGCGTTAGTTCGGCGCGTCAAAAATACTGAAATATAACTGCGGCAGGGGTTGGGTAAGGCAGCTTTCATCATTTTTGAAATCTTTTAACCTTTCTCCGGCCCGGGTATTATCTGCGTGCCTTCTTTTTATTGTGGCTGCTGGTTGCCTCGTCAATAGAATGCGTGGAATGGATATCCAGTTCTTTTTTAGCCAACTCGGAAAGTCGTGTATAAAATTTTTTAAGAGTGTCCAGTTCATCTGACGTGAGTTCTTCCACATCCACAAGGCGGTTACTGGCTGTGGAAGTGGCAGCGATCAACTCATTTAGTTTTAATTGTATCGCTGCGGTGTCTTTATTCTGTGATTGCTGTATCACGAAGACCATGAGGAATGTAATAATAGTAGTACCTGTATTGATCACCAGTTGCCAGGTATCCGAGAAATTAAAGACAGGCCCTGTAATAGCCCAAGCTATGATCACTGTAAGTGCCAGGATAAACGCCATAGGGCGACCGGTGGCCCTGGTGATCTTTGCTGAAAATTTTTCAAAGAAGTACCGGAACCCTTTTTTTGATTTCTTTTTCATTTTTAAATTATTTACGTGTTGTTCATATCAATATCAATACCGAAATTTAAGCACACAGTTTTAAGTATGGTCAGGTTTACGGCAACGATACACCGTTTTGAGAAACAAGGCGAGAAAACAGGCTGGACTTATTTTGAAGTACCGGCAAACGTGGCGCAAAAATTAAAACCGGGGAACCGCAAGGAATTTAAAGTTAAGGGCAAGCTGGATGATTTCCCGATAAAAAGGGTATCATTATTCCCCATGGGAGGAGGCGGTTTTATACTGGTGTTGAATGCGGCCCTTCGAAAAGGTATCCACAAAAAGCATGGGGCAATGGTGAAAGTGCAACTGGAAGTAGACGACAGTCCCTTCATCTTCAATAAGGATTTCATGGCCTGTCTAGCCGATGAGCCGGCTGCGAAGGAGTTTTTCCAAACATTACCCGGTTCCCACCAGCGTTATTTCAGTAAATGGATCGATGCGGCAAAAACTGAACCTACCCGCACAAAGCGCATAGCTATCGCCGTGAATGCACTCGCTAAAAAATATGCGTACGGGGCGATGCTAAAGGATGGAAAAAAAAGTGAAGGTTAAATACCTCCTGAACTTACTTAAAAGGATTCGAATATTTAACATCTGTTGTTACAGATACGTCAGTCAGTGTTTTCAGGAAGGCTACCAGCGCTGCTTTATCCAGCACGCTTAAATTCAGTAAACGCGGTGTTCCATCCAGTCGTTTCATCTGCTGTGAAAGATTGGGATGATTCTTAACTCCCGTACTATAATGTTCGATCACCTCTTCAAGTGTAGCAAACCGGCCATCATGCATATAAGGTGCGGTCAGTTCTACATTGCGCAGCGAAGTCACTTTGAAGAGTGCATCATTTGCAGTGTTGCCGGTAACTGCACCGAAACCACGGTCAATAGTGACAAGGTCAAGTCCATTGTTTTTTTCCTGTGGTGCTGTAAAAGTTTCTGAACCATGACAGGCAACGCAACCGTTTTGTGGTAAAAGGAATAATTCTTTTCCCCTGTTCTCCTGCGGGGTAAAATTGGGAAATACCGCATTGGGCGCCGGCGGTGGTGCAACTGGTAATGTTTGCCGGCCGGCATCATATTTTGACTGGAAAGAAACGATAGAGCGGACAAATTGCGAAAGCGCACGGGAAATACGGTCACTGGTAATGGTATTATCACCAAAAGCTTTCGAAAACAATGAGGGGTAATAAGCCAGTGAGCGAAGTTTTGTCTCCAGCCCGCTTAATGTCATTCCCATTTCCACATGGTCCTGGATCGGCATCAGGGTTTGTATTTCCAATGTAGCAGCCCGCTGATCCCAGAAAAAACTTCCATTCGGGTAATAGCGGGCATTGATGAGTGACATGGAATTCCGCCCGGTCGAACCGCCATTGAATCCCTGGCTCAGCACTACATTATCTGAAAAACCGCTCGATTGTTTGTGACAGGAAGCACAGGCGATAGTATTGTTTATCGAAAGATTCTTATCATAGAAAAGTACCCTGCCAAGTGTCGCACCATCATTGGTAATGGGATTCGTACCCGGTGTATTGATCTGTCCCTGGACCGGTGGAGTATTCAGGTATGGGGGCAGGATAATATTTGAATAATTAAAAGGAGTAGAAGGTAAATTCAATACGGCGGCAACCGGGTCATTGGCTGGAGTAGTATTTATGGTGCCGGTACCTTCGTCTTTTTTACAGGCTATAAATACTAGGATGGCAACAACCGCAATGGTGATGATGATTCGGATCCTGGCAAGCATAGTGGTTTGATTGTTCGGCCTATGACCGGGGTCTAAGTTAAAGGTTTAAAGGATTAAGAAGTTTAATGATTTAAGAGGCTGGGGATCGGGGTGTTTAATTTCCACTTTTGCGATTTCAACTCCTCAACCCTTAAACCTCTGAAACTTATTTCCTTTATTTGCAACATGATATCCTCTATCAATGATTTTCAGCGACCTTTTTTTATCGGGGTAGCCGGTGCCGGCATGAGTGCACTCGCCCAATACCTGAAAGGCATAGGAAAGAACCCATCCGGGAGCGATCGGTTTTTCGCCGAAGGTGAGTATAACGAGATCAAACAGAAACTGGAAGAAGCGGGTATAGACTGTTTTGTGCAGGATGGATCGGGAATAACAGCAGAAACCGATCTGGTTGTTGCATCGGCAGCCATCGAAGATACCGTGGTCGAGATACAAAAGGCGAAGCAATTGAATATCCCCATAATTAAAAGATCGGAATTACTATCGCTCATTGCCGCCAGTAAAAAAACAATAGCAGTTGGCGGTACAAGTGGGAAAAGCACTACCAGCGCAATGTTATTTGATATCCTGGAATATGCAGGTAAAAATCCCAGTATTATCAGCGGGGCCGGGTTGATAAGTATTATAAAACAGGGAAAGATCGGGAATGCCAAAGTGGGTGCCGGCGAGTGGCTGGTGATCGAAGCAGATGAAAGTGACGGATCCATTGTTCAATATAAACCGGAGATCGGGTTATTGCTGAATGTCGATAAGGATCACCAGGAGATTGACGAACTCATGAATCTATTCAGCACTTTTCGGGCAAACAGCAGAAAGTTTGTTGTTAACCAGTCGCATGAACTGGCCCGAAAACTTTCACAGGATATCAAAAATGATTTTTCAACCGATCCTGCAATACCGGCGGGATATATTGCTTCCGGGTTTATCCAGCAGGGTTTATCTGTAAATTTTATGATCAATGGCACAGCTTTTAGTATGCAGGTAATCGGTATGCATAATATGGAAAATGCATTGGCGGCAACAGCCATTGCCAACCAGGCAGGGATAGCTCTTAGCACTTGTGCTGAAGCTTTGAAGAACTATGAAGGTATTTATCGTCGTCACCAGGTTTATGGAAGAAAAAACGGCGTCTGGCTGATTGATGATTATGCCCATAACCCTGTAAAGTGTGCTGCAGCTATTGCAGCCAGCCAGCCGGTAGCAGGAAAATGTATTGCCTGGTTCCAGCCGCATGGTTATAAGCCTACCAAATTTCTCCGTGAAGATTTTGTAAAAGAGATAGCCAATGTGATGAGACCCCAGGATGAAATATGGATGAGCGAGATCTTTTATGCAGGCGGCACCGCGATAAAGGATATTTCAGCCAATGATCTTATCAATGACCTGAAAGCACTGGGAAAGTCAGCTTACTTCGTAGAAAACCGGGATGAGTTTTTAGAAACTGTGCGACCGCATTTCACTAACGACACGGTTCTGTTATTAATGGCAGCGAGGGATCCTTCATTGGAGGAATTTGCTAAAAAAGTTTGGGAAGAATTATAGTAAGGAATCCAGGAAAAATAATGGATGAAAAAATTGGAATTAACAGGTATGTTCCCCAATTACTAATTAATGATTATTGCTTGTTGAGTAGTCTTTTCCTGGTTCCTGTGCTAAACTTTAAGATGAATACTCAACCATGTTCTCCTTCGCCACCGGCAGGAACATATACCAGCACAGTGCCATCAGCAGGAAATGCTGCGAAGGTTTTAGTTGATTATTTTTATTGAATTCAACACTGTGATTTCCGTCTTTGGCTTTTAGGCCACAAACGACGAAAGGATGATCTTTTGTTTCCTTGTAGATCACCAGTTCATTATGGGGATTATTTTGTATGCTGTAAAAGAATTTCTCACCTTCCAGGTCTATCGTGCCCTCGGATGCTTTGTTCTTATCGAATCCAAGCTGACCAATCCGGATCCCATATTCGTTGCGCAGTACTGTTTTGTTGCGCAGGAATCCTTCCTTCCTGATCAGGAAGACCCTTTTCTCCCGGGCATATTCTATCCGGGCCGAGTTGGTAAATGGATGAAAATCCAGGGTTAACAATTTCTTTTCATTGTGCCACAACTCGTATACTTCCTGGTGTTCGGTTGATAAAGCAATTTCCCATTTCATAATACTGGTAGTTTGAATAGCGGGGAAAAATTACGAAGCGGAATGCTGGAAACACAGGGTTAACTTAGAATTAATATTAACTTCATATTGGAAGGGATTTCGTGCGTAAGCTGTGGAAAAACGGGGATTAATCCACATTTTTGCTTGTATAACAATTCATTCGGCAATGGACACGGCAAGACAAAAAAAATTCCTGGAAAGAGCCATCGAGCTCTCCAGGCAGGGCATGCAAAACAGCAAGGGTGGGCCCTTTGGCTGTATCGTTGTATTGGGTGATAAGATCGTGGGGGAGGGCTGTAATATGGTAACCTCATCCAATGATCCGACCGCCCATGCAGAAGTCGTGGCGATCCGTGCCGCCTGTGAAAAGCTCGGCACTTACCAGCTAACGGGATGCGAGATCTATACCAGTTGCGAACCCTGCCCGATGTGCCTGGGCGCTATTTACTGGGCAAGACCGGAACGGGTAATTTATGCCAATACCCGGCAGGAAGCCGCTGCAATCGAATTTGATGACGATTTTATTTATAACGAGATCAATGCGGCTATGGCTGACCGTAAGATCCCGTTTATACATATGCCGCATCCCGGTGCGAAAGAAGTGTTTGATACCTGGCGAGATTTTGAAGGGAAAACAAAATATTGAGGTAATATCTTCCCCCGGGCCATAATCAGTAATTATTAACTATTTATTCAGCATTCGATGTATCACCACGTATGAAATCACGATAAGTAAAATAAGGATCAGGATAGAAAGATATAACCAGGGTTGATTTTTGAATTTCATTTTTTCGCGACGCTGTTTTTTCTTCTCCGTCTTCTTTTTCAGGTCGCGGTTCAGCATTTCCACCATGTACATGATCTGTTCCTTGTCTTTGATCGCCAGCAGACCTTCCAGGGCTTCATCTGCAAACTCGTTTTCGATAAGCTTTTTCTCTATTTCATGTTTTTTTTCTTCTGAAAGCTTACCCTGAAGGTATAACAGCAGTGTTTCCTGGTCTACCTCGGTAGACAAATGGGATAATATGTCTTTGTAATTCTCAGGCATTTATTTCCTGTTGGATTCGTCTTCTAATTTTTTTTCGATCAGTATTTTCAGGTTACGCTTCCCGTTCTGGATATAGCTTTTTACCTGCAGCATGGTGTAACCGGTCGCCTCGCTTACTTCGTGGTAGCTTTTCTTCTGAAGATAAAACAAAGTTACACATTGGCGCTGCTCCGGGCTCAGCTCTTTTAATGCGGATTCCATCAAATTAAGTGTATGATCATTTTGTTCCAGCTCCTGCCGGTCAGTATCTTCCTGGGGGGTGGCAGTTAATTTCTCGCTGATCTCAGCTGTAAGTTTACCCTGCTTTTCACGGATCTTCATAAGGCAATGGTTCTTGGCAACCATATACAGCCATGACTTGAAAAATTCCACTTTATATTTTTGCAGCTCCTGTATTACTTTCAGGAATATCTGCTGCACACTGTCTTTCGCTTCCTCCTCGTTCCTTAAATACTTCATGGAAACCCCAAGTAATAAAAGTGTATAGCGTTGCAGTAAAACACCGAGCCATTCATTATCATGGTCGGTGTAGAATCGCTCCAATAATTCCTGGTCTGTAAGCTCCTGGTATTTGTCGTTCTTCACAACCGGAAAATAACTTATTTAGATAAAAGTTTTAAAGATAAAAGATAAAAGTTCATTAGTTTGGGGATTCCTGCAGGCGGTGTTCGGCATTACTGTATTGATTTTACAACTTAGGAACACTTTTATCTTCTTTATGTTCAACTTTTATCTTCTTAGCTTATTTTAGTCAAAATCTTTTTATGGACTATGCAATCGTTGCCGTTCCCGCCGCTCCCGTTCGCCGGAAACCCCGGCACTCAAAAGAGATGGTGAGCCAGCTACTTTTTGGAGAGACCGTCAGGATCCTGAAAGAACGTGGTGATCTATGGGTAAAGATCCGCAGCCTGCATGATAACTATGAAGGTTGGATGACGAATTCCCTGCTTGAACCGGTAGAGGAATCTGTTGCGCTCACCAGGAGTCCCTATGTTACTACCGAACTGCTGAGTCTTGTTATAGCTCCAGATAAAAAGATCAATATCCCTGTCGGTTCCTCCTTACCGTTATTTGACAACGGGGTAGGAAAGCTGGGAGAGATAGAATATAGTTTTACCGGCCGTTTTTTTAACCGGAATGAACAGAAACCGGGTCCTGATCTTATCCGCCAATTAACAATGGCCTGGCTTAATGCTCCCTATTTATGGGGTGGTCGCACACCGTTGGGGGTTGATTGCAGCGGGTTCGTCCAGGTTATTTATAAATTGATGGGTATCGATCTGCCCCGCGATGCCTGGCAACAGGCGCAGGAAGGAAAGCCGGTTAAAAAATTCAGCGGCGCACAAGCCGGTGACCTGGTATTTTTTGACCGGGGAGAGGAGATCGTCCATGTAGGAATATTGATCGGCAGCGACCAGATGATCCATGCTTCTGGAAAAGTGAAAATTGATACCATCACCAAAAAAGGACTGACCGACCCTGTTTCAGGGAAGAAGATTTTACGACTCGAGGCAATCCGCAGGATTTAACAATATTCAAGCAGCATACACCGTTATCTGCAGGTCTCCTTAACCAACATAAACCCCTCCTCGTATGAGAAAGACAATCCTTCTAAGCCTTTCTGGCTTACTCATCGTCTGTTCAACCCTTTCAGCCCAGGAAAAAAAACAAAAAAAAGACATGGGCATTATGCCCTATACTGAAGTATTATATGGGCTTGGACTTTGTGGTGAGAGTAACGCATTTTCTTTTATCGGGGGCATTGAAAAACCAGTGGCGAAACATTGGGCTGTTTCAGCCGATATTCATTATTGGAAGTCAGACTATGAAAACTACTGCTGTGATGTATATTCAAAAGGAACCTATTCTTCGATCATCCCCTCTGTCAAGATGAAATTTGATCCGGGCAAACGGAATAAAGGAGTATTTATCGGTGTCGGCCTGGGCTATGTATTTGCAAGGGACAGGGGTACCGAACAACCTTATTCATACGATCCTTCCACTGGTATAAAAATAATGGGGAAGGATATCACCAATACTAACTGGGATTTTAACAGCATCGCTCCTTCTTTTAACTGGGGTGTAAGTTTCAAAATAGCCCGGTTCCCGGTTTCATTGATCAATACGAACTATTTTGCCAAATTACCCTGGTATGGAGGACTGAATCCTATCACTACCGGTGTTGGTATGCGGGTTGGGTTCAGGAAGGTGGGAAGTAAATGCTCCGAGGTAAAGAAAAAGTGTGAAAGGTCAGGGAAAGGCTGCGGTTCAAGGCGATAATTACTCCAGGGATAGAAAAATATTTTTTTTTATTCTTCAAAAAATACTTCGGACCCATTTTACGATCAGCGCATCCCAGTTCAGCATTTTGAATGCAGTGTAAAAAAGAATTACGGCGAATATTTTCTTTAGCAGGTCCGCGTTTATCGCCAAGGCAAGCTTGCTCCCGAAAAAACCACCGACAAGGAAACCAGCTGCGAGTAACCCCACAATTTTTAAATCAATCGGTGTTCCCTGCTTCTGGCACTGGTAGTAATAATAAATAGATGCAATGATGACTACAGGAAGTGTAAGTACTGCCAGGGAAGTACCCTGTGCCTGGTGCTGGGTGTAATGCATAAAGAAAACCAGGGCCGGCACCATAATGATCCCGCCGCCAACACCTACCAACCCGCTTAGCATACCGGCTGCAAGGCCGATCAGCAGGGCTGTGATTACCAGTTGCGCTGTCATATTTTTTTGTTGATTGAGGTTCACCTGTTATTTTTTAAACTCATCGTTATAGAATGCTATCGCGTCATCAATGACCTTGCAGGCAGTAGCTTTATCCTGGAAATTGTCGATCTCGACTTTTTTATTCTCCAGCACTTTGTACTGCTCGAAGAAATTCCGCAGTTCCAGCAGGAAATGCTGCGGCAGTTCTTCCACGCGTTGAAAATGATTGACCGAAGGATCTTTTGCAGCAACCGCAATGATCTTATCATCCATGGTGCCACTGTCGATCATCTGCATATTACCGATTACGTTGGCTTCCACCAGGCAAAGCGATTGTATGGATTGCGAGCAAAGCACCAGTATATCCAGCGGATCGCCGTCCTGTCCCAACGTGCGCGGAATGAAACCATAATTGATCGGGTAATGAAAAGAAGAATAGATCACCCTGTCGAGCCGCAAAAGCCCCGTCATTTTATCCACCTCATACTTTGCTCTTGATCCCTGTGGGATTTCGATCAAAGCATTTACGGTTTGCGGTGCTTTTTCACCGTAATGTGCTCCGTGCCAGGGATGGTTTATTGCAAGCATATTTAAAATTTCACGGGTTTACAAGTTCAGGGGTTTATTCCTCGTGTTGGATCCCGTCCGCGTGCGCTAAAGTTAGTGAAAGCGGGTGGTTACCTGCTCATACGCATACCTGCATACGTAGATAGCAGGCATACCAATAAGCTGGCGAAGACATATGTAAAGAACAAACCCAGCCGTTGTTCTTTTAACAACCCAATACCCTCAAGGCTAAATGCTGAAAATGTGGTGAAGCCGCCGCAAAGACCGGTCATTAAAAAAAGTTTCCAGTTTTCATTCGTATCAAAGGAACGGAAGCTCAATCCCCAAAAAATACCGATCAGTAAACAACCAACCACGTTAACAATAAAAGTTGCCCAGGGAAACTGGTGAGGATAATTAAACATTACCCAGCGTTGACAAAGATACCGGGCTATGGTACCTATGCCACCACCGAGGCCTACCAATAAAACATGTTTGATCATCGGAGCATTTTATGAGTTTACGAGCCCGCCTGCGTGCCGGCGCTGACGCCGTCGGCCAAAGCCTTGCGCCTCCGCTA
>JGI10216J12902_106180005_pt1 | contig 12002 bp, 7 predicted proteins | sample KanNatreferecore_FD_12902 | JGI IMG/M metagenome (IMG submission 12902)
CGCGAGGACATCACGCCGCTCGCCCGCCAGTTCATCAAACAGCATTGCCAGCACTATCGTAAAAGAGAGGCGGAACTATCCGCCGAAGCGCTGCGACGTCTCGAGGACTATCACTGGCCCGGCAACGTCCGTGAGCTCAGCCACATCGTCGAACGCGCCGTGCTGCTCACTGACGGCACGACACTCACTGCTGAAAACTTCGGCCTGACCGGGCCAAGCGAAGGAAACGGCGCCCAGCTGCCGATGATGACTCTCGAAGATGCCGAGCTGCATCTGATTCATCAAGCTTTGAACAAGAGCCAGCACAACAAGCAGAAGGCAGCAGACCTGCTGGGCGTGACGAAATCCTCGCTGTATCGACGGTTGCAAAAGTATGGCCTGGCGGACTGAATCGATCGAAATCAGTCTGAAGATTGCTCTCGCCGCGTGTCTGTTACTGCCACTGCTGAGCGCTGCCCTGCTATTCGCGCACCTGCCGATGTGGCTGGCAGCCTTGGTGCTGCTAGGTGGCGGAGTGCTGTCGGGACTCATCCTGCGCCGCATATCGCTGCGTGTATTGACCTCACTACGCCGCATCGGGCTACAGCTCGATGCCCTGCAAATGCAGGACTTCGGCATGCGCGCACGGCCCACCTACGAGCACGGGCAAGTGGCTGAACTGCACCGCCAGCTCGACACGCTGGCGCAGTCCCTCGAGCAACATCGGCACAGCCAGAGTCAGCACGCGCTGCTGCTGCATCAATTGATCGATCAGCTCAACACGCCGATTCTCATCTTCGATCAGCGCTTGAAGCTGTCATACGCCAACGCAGCGTTTGCCGGCCTGTTCGGCAGCCCTTGGGAAACACTGCGCAATGCTTCGGCCAGCTTCCTCGGCCTCGTCAATGAACCGCAATGGCAATTCGCCGATTCACGCCGAGCCGTGCAATGGCAGATCCGGCACAGCCTGTTCTGGGATCAGGGCCACAGTCACCAGCTGCTGGTATTCATCAACATCCAGGCGGCGCTGCATGACAATCAACTGCAGGCGTGGCAGAAACTGATCCAGGTCATGAGCCACGAGATCCGTAATTCCCTGACTCCCGTGGTCGCGCTGGTGCAGAACCTGCAGGGTCGTTATCAAAACGAACGTGAGCAACAGGCGCTCCAGGTCATCGACGAACGCTGCCGCCACCTGCAAGATTTCGTAAAGCGATTTGCGGTGCTGTATACGGCGCAGGCAGTGCGCGCGGAATGGCTCAGCGCTGAAAATATATTTCAACGCCTGGCGGATCTGTTTCCTGACGCGCGACTGCAAGCCACGGGAACGCGCACGCAGATATTTGCCGACGCAGTCCTGCTGCAGCAGGTACTGATCAATCTGATCAAGAACGCTCGGGAAGCCGACAGCCCGCCGGGCACGATCCTGGTCGCCTTCAGCCAAAGCAGGCTGTACATCGACATCCGTGTCATCGATCGCGGCCACGGCATTGCCAGCGCCAGCGCCGAGAATTTGTTCGTCCCCTTCTACAGCACCAAGGCGCACGGCCAGGGCATCGGCCTCAGCCTCAGCCGCCACCTCATTCAACAGATGGGCGGTCAGCTTACACTGATCAACAACGCCGATAGATCGGGCGCATGCGCCACGATCCGCCTGCCGCGCTCCGCTCGCTCGCCCTGAGCGTTCGATTTCGAACGGTAACCGTCCGGTTTCGAACTGCTAACACGCTCAGCTCATAGCGCGTGCTGCATTTTTAGCTCGTTCCCTCGTATGTTGGCCGCTGGCCCGGCACTTGCACTGCGTGACGCCATGGACGCGATCAACTCACAGATGGATGTGCTCAAGGCAAAGCCTCTACCACTATGGCGGCGCCGGCCCATCCTGGTCATCGCCGCTGCGGCTCTCGCTGCAGCGGTCGCTATCGTAGTGATCAGCCTGCTGTCGGGCCCGTCACGCAAGGTCGAGCTGAGCAGCGTACTGATCGCCGAGGTGCAGCAAGGCGATCTGCAAGTCATCGTCGACGGCTACGGCGTGCTGCGTTCGAATGAACAGGCATTGATCACAGCTCTTTCCAGCGCGACGGTCGAGGCAGTGCTGCTGCGTCCCGGCGCAAACGTGGAAGCGGACACTGTTATCCTGCGTCTTGCCAATCCCGACGTGATGCAAGAACTCGAAGCCGCGCGCATTGCTTTGGTACGCGAGCAAGCCAAACTGAGACGTCTGGTGCTGGCCGGCGAACGTGACCAGCTCGCCGAAGAAAGCACACTGGCCAAAGCGCGCTCGAAGTATCAGGTCCAGCGCATGCGCAACGAGGCACAAAAGGAAGCGGCCGAACTAGGCATCATCCCCAAGATCGACTATCGCGCCGCGCTCGCGAATCAAGACTTGCTGGAAGAGGCCGAGCGCCTGCAGCGGCGTCGCACCGAACATCTCAAGCTGGTGACGCGTGAAGCACAGATCATCCAGCAGGAGGAAATCAACGAGGCCAATGCGGCCTACCAGCGCGCACAGCAACGCGTCGACCACCTGACAGTGCGTGCCGGAATCAAAGGCGTGCTGCAACGTCTGCCGGTCGAGCTCGGCCAGAGCGTCGCTGCCGGCCAGGAGCTCGCGCTGGTTGGTAGCGACAGTAACCTGCTGGCACTGCTGCGCATCTCCCAGTCGAAAGCCGATCAGATCAAAGTCGGCCAGAGCGCCGAAATCAACACGCGCCGCGAGAAGGTGCCGGGCGTAGTCACGCGAGTAGCGCCCGAAGTGCGCGACGGTACCATCGAGGTAGAGGTTCGCTTCAAGGACGGTGTGCCCGCTTCGGCGCGCCCGGAATTGAATATCGACGCGCAAATTGTCATCTCACGCGCGCTCAAAGCGCTCTACATCGAACGACCGACCAACGCGCAGCCGAACACTGTCGCGAGCCTGTTCCGGCTAGAGCCAGACGCGGATCACGCACGACGGCAGGAAGTGCGCTTTGGTGAAGAATCCGGCCGCTACATCCAATTGACCAGCGGAGCGCGCGTGCACGATCGCTTCATCATCTCCGACACCAGCGCGTACCGCACCGAGAAAGAAATCGCCCTGACCGATTGAGTGCAACAAGGACGGAAATATGAGCAATATCACGCTTCAGATGCGAGGCGTCTCCAGAGTGTTTGGCACCGATGAAATGGATACCTACGCCCTGCGCGGCATCAATCTCGAAATCTACCGCGGCGACTTCGTCTCCATCTGCGGTCCGTCCGGCTGCGGTAAGTCCACGCTGCTGTCGATACTCGGCCTGCTGGACATGCCCACCACGGGCAGCTACAGCATCGAGGGCGCCGACGTCAGCAAGTTGTCGCTGAGCAAGGCTGCGTATCTGCGCAACGAAAAGTTCGGCTTCATCTTCCAATCCTTCAACCTGATCGATGAGCTGTCGGTGTTCGACAACGTAGCCCTGCCGTTGCGCTATCGGCGTGAGCCGGTCACCGACATCGAGCAACGCGTCACCCGCTGCCTGCAGAAGGTGGACATGAGCCATCGCATGCGGCACCGGCCGAACCAACTGTCCGGCGGCCAGCAGCAGCGCGTGGCGATTGCCCGTGCCTTGGTAGGAAACCCGGTGGTGCTGCTGGTGGATGAGCCAACCGGCAACCTCGACTCCCGCACCGGTGACGCGGTCATGGACATGCTGATGCACCTCAACAGCGAGGGCACGACCATCTGCATGGTGACCCATGACGCACGCTATGCCGACATGGCCAGCCGCAAGCTGCACCTGCTCGACGGCAAAATGCTCGACGAGCATGCACCCGTAGCGCAGGAGCTGCGCGCATGATCAGCAGCAAGGATTTCGCCGTCGCTTTCAACGCGCTGCGCACCCATCGGGGATATGCGGCAACCATCATAGCGACATTGGGTTTCACCCTTGGCGCGCTGGTCGCGATGTTCGATCTGAACTATCAATTGCTCGCCGCGCCACTGCCCTATCCCGAGCAGGAGCGGCTCTACATCTCGGAGGGCAACGCTTACAACGCCGGGAAGGTGCAGTTCGCCAACGAGGTGCCCTACCCCGGACTCATCGAAGCATACAAACGCCGCGAGGAGGACTTCGAGCGCGCCGCATTGATCAGCTTCGGCTTCGACATCGTGCAGGATCGCCCGGACTCGCCGCGTGTCACTACCAGTTATTCAACCCCGGAGTATTTCGAGCTCGTCGGCGCGCCCATGGCGCTGGGCCGAGCATTCAGCGAGGCCGAAGGTCTCGACGCACGCACACCCGTTACGGTGATCAGCTACCCCGCCTGGCAGATGCTGTTCAATGGCGATCGTGGAGCTCTCGGCAAGACGCTGCGCTTTCGCGGCACAGATTTCCGGATCATCGGCGTCACCGCCGAAGACTTCACTGAACCGCAACTGGCCGGCATCGGACGGCTGACCGAGGTCTGGCTGCCCTGGGACTACAACAACGCTTTCGAACGAGCACGCAGCTCCTGGACTCGCACCGATGGCGCACAACATCTGGTGGGCCGGCTCAAAGCGGGCGGCGATGCAGCCCGTGTCCAGCAGGCACTGACCAGTCTGCTGAACGGCCGCTTCAAGAGTGAAACGGCCTCGCAGCCGTTCTTCAACGACATGACGCTCGATTTCAAACTCGTGCCATTCCGCCAAGCCATCCTTGGCGACAGCCGCAGCGTGGTGCTGCTTTTGTTTGCAGGAGCGCTGGTGCTGCTGCTCATCGCCGCAGCCAACGTCACCAATCTCACGTTGGCACGCGCCGCGGGCCAGCAGAAAAACATGGCGATCCAGGCGGCGCTTGGCGCACAGAAAAAACACCTCTTCCTGGCGGTATTCGCCGAGATCCTGTTACTGCTCGGGCTGGCCGCCGCGCTGTCGCTAGCGGTCGCCTCCGGCGGTATCGCGCTGCTGAAACTGCTCGCTCAGAAATATTTACCGCGGCTCGCCGAGCTGCATTTGAACTGGCCGAGCTTCGGTTTCGCCGTGCTGGCCGCCTTGACGCTCGCGTCGGTATTCGCGCTGCTGATCAGCCACCAGATCAACTATCGCGCCCTGCATGACACTCTGAAGAGCAGCGGCAAGGGCACGGGTATTCAGTTGTCGGTCAACGTGCGTCGCGGGCTGATCTTGAGTCAGGTCGCCTTGACCGGCGTACTGCTGGCCGCCAGCCTGCAAGTCCTCACGCAGTCGATCCAGCGTATCGCGCAGCCGCTGGGATTCCAGACTGCTGACGTCTACTACGTCGCGCTCAACATGGGTGGTCAACGCGATGCCCCGCCCGAGCATCTGCGTAATGAGCTGCTGGCCATCCGCAGCGAGCTGCAGAGCGATCCAAAGGTGGTCGATGCCTCGATCGCCAGCGGCACGCCGATCCACTTCGGTGGCGACGCCCAGTACCAGAGCTTGCTGTCCCGTGAGCCTGACTTCCAGCAACAGCAGGAGGCGGCCACGACGCTCGTCGACGAGAATTTTGCGCCAATACTCGGCTTGGTCATGACCGATGGACAGCAATTCCAGCCAGGCGATGTGCAGAACGGTACCAAGTCGCTGCTGGTGAACGAAACGTTTGCACGCAACTGGCAAGCTGACGGCGCGGTGCTGGATAAGTTGCTGTACTGGCGCAATAGCCCGGACCGCGGCCAGACGCCGTATCGCGTAACCGGCATCGTGCGCGATTTCACGCTGCCCGGCCGGGCCGAAATGCCACGCGTCTTCGTGCCGCAGATTCGTCCCGTAGATCCGGTGCTGGTCCTGAAAATGAAGAGCGGTCAGGAGTTCACCAACACGGAGCTGAACCAGGTCATCGGCCGGATCAACAACGAGTACAAGGTTGCGATGCTACTCAGCCTGTCTCGCGCCCACAGCCTGCTGATCGCACGCGACAGCCTGGCTGCCGGATTCACCGCCGTGCTGGTCACGCTTGCTATCAGTCTCGCCGCCATTGGTATCTATGGCGTGCTCAGCTACACAGTGTTGATCCGGCGCGTGGAGCTTGGTGTGCGCATGGCGATCGGCGCACGCCCAGTCACAGTTTTCATGCAGATCCTGAAGGACAATCTCGTCGCCGTGATCGCCGGCCTGGTCGTTGCACTCGGGGTCCTCTCCGCCTTGTGGCGTTGGGCGCAGGGCCATGGCTACATAGTGCAGGCCAGTTTGCTGAACTGGACTTTGCTGGTGGTGCTGATCATCGGATTGACTGCCGCGGCCACGCTGTTGAGCGTCTGGCGCGTCATCAGCAAGCCCGTCTACCACGCCCTGCGTAACGAATAATCAGAAGTAGACGGTTCTCTTGCCCACGAGTCACAGGGAATCCCCTTCCCTGTGCAGAGGGTGGTCATCCCGCAGCACTATTACCAAGACTTCGGCGGGTCAAGTCGAGGACAGATAAGCCAGCGTCTTCCGTACGCCTTTGAACGCTTCGCGCCCATGCATCATGAGAACATTGTCGATCATCAGCAGATCGCCAGGGTGCCAGTTAAAAAGGAGCTTGTTTTCATTCAGCGCGATTCGTATCGCCTTCAATACGTCCTCCTCCAAAGGTTCGCCATCACCGTACTCGCAGTGGTGCGGCAATTGGCCCGGGCCAACCATTTCTTCCATCAGCTTGCGCGCGGCGGGCTCCAGCGCCGACGGATGGTATTGCTCAGCCTGGTTGAACCATACCTCCTCACCCGTCTGCGGATGCCTGGCCAGCGCGCTGCATTGGGTACTGACGCGCAGCCCGCCGTCAGATGACCAGCGGCAGGTCGAGCCCTGTCTCGAAATGACGCCTTCTACTACGGCGCGATCGTCGGTCGAATAAGTGGCCTGCCAGCTCTTTCCAAAACGAATGCCAGAGTGAAAATTTCGAATGTAGTTTATCTTTCGCTCGCGAAATTTCTCGACGACGTGCGGCGGAAGCGACCGCAAAACGTCTCCGCCCCGTGCCAGGGAAGTTTGACCACCGGAGGTGGCGGGAACTGCACAAAAGAAGAACAGCCTCATCGGCCATTCCGGCAAGTACGACATCTCATTGTGCAGAGAAATGATCTCGCTCGCAGGATGATCGGTGGACGTATAGACATCCGCCGATACGCGGCTTCGCGGCGAATCTCCGCCGACGTATCCAAACGGTTGAGCGCCCGCGCACGTAGCACACGCCTGGAAATCACTCGGCCCGCTCAGGCCGAACCCGCGAAACAATATGCCACCGTGTTGCCTGAGCAGTTGTTCTACGCTGGTTCGCTCTTCCATCAGATAGTCACACAGCGCTGATGTGCTGGCATCCCTGTGAGGAGTGACCAGCACCGGATGATGCTCGACCGATGAGAACAGCGGGGCTATGTGCATATTATCCAGCGTAACGAATGATCAGAAGTAGATGGTCTTCTTGCCGACCAGCCTCTCGCAGGGAATCCCCTTCTCTGCGCAGAGGCGGATCATCTTGTCGGACTGCACGATCTGTTCGGAGTTCTCGTTGTAGTCCGTGCCCATGAAATACTTGTACCAGCTCTCCATGCCCATCGCGTAAAGATAGACCTGGCGGGCCTTGAAGGTCTCGACCATGCGATAGGCCTGCTCGGCATTGGCACCGTTGAGGCGGCGAGAGTTCATCACGTTCTTGCTGACCACTTTGGTGTTGAGCGCGCCATATAACCAGGTGTACGGCGCGCCCACGCACTCCATACCGATCGCGAGCACATCTACATCGCCCACCATCTCACGAACGTGCCGGTACATCCACGGATCGTAGTTCGTGGCATCGGCACCGAAGAAGAACTTGCGGCCGTGCAGTTCAATGAACCAAACGGTCTTGGAACGCACGTTCAAGTCGCCATGCTCGCCCAGGAACGGTATCGCCGTGAGCTTGCCACCCGGCACCGGGATCTCGTCGAAGTCATCGACTTCGATCACCTGGAAGCCGAGCTGATGCGCGATTAGTTTCATCGACGGATCCGGCAAGGTGCCGCCATTGTTGACCGGCAGGATCAACTTGCCGGTCTTGTGGCGCAGCTGCAGTAACGTCTCGAGGTTGTAGTGATCCTGGTGATTGTGAGTAATGCAAACGTAGTCCAGTTTCGCCGGCAGCTCGCTGTAGCTGAACACCTCATCCTGATAGGACTCGCCGCGCACGGCGATGACTGGGTCCATTGCGATGGCGAGATCCGGCGTTTCAAGAAGGAATGAGGCGTGTCCCAGGAAGCGTAAGCGCGTCCCGCTGATCACCGGCTCATGAAGACGACGGGGAGGCGAATCAACGAACAGTTCACGATAGTCCAGACCGCCGCGGCGTGGCGCGCTCGAGAAGATAAAGTCGATGATTGCGCGTGGCGCACCTTCGACTCGCGAGCGAAGAATCGTGGTGAGCTCCGGAGCATTGAAATGCAGCGGCAGCTGCAGGTGGTTCTCATCCGGCAGACGCGGCGTGGAAAAACAGAACGGCCGCTGCTGCACCCTGGACACCAGCCCGAAGGAAGCACTTTGCAAGGATGGCTGGTAATGTCGACTGCGATATAGCAGCCGCTCCAGCAGCCGATAGGATGGGTTGTGGTTCATATCCATGTAGATTTCCACGTAACCCTTCAACGGCTCGGGGACCAGCGCGTACAGATACTCGATCGACTCACCGCTGGTGTGTTTGCGGATCAGATCGTCGAGCTCACGCACGGCGTCGGACAACGCGACCAGATCCGCCCGATGCTCGTCGATCTCCTGGATGAGCTTGCGAATATCCTCGACCTGATCGGCGCGTGCATCTAGGAAATCGCCTCCCGACAGCACCGACTCCTGCGCAGCCAGAATGTGCAGCTCGCTGTTCTTCACGAAGGACGCCATCGTCCTGCGGTGTCGCGTAGTGATATAGCGCGCCGCCTGAACCGGCGGCACCAGATACGACCAGGCGAACCAATGATTGATCAGCGGTTCGAAATACGCATCTTCTTTCAGGTAAACCAGGTCCGTGGTCATCGCGTCTCTCTCTTGCTACTCGCCTGCCGGCAGCAGCTGCATCGAGCTGCCTTCACGGGCCTTGCCGAAAGTCATCGGCGCCAGTTTCAATTCTTTGTTCAACAGCATGAAGTCGTCGTAGTGCGCGCTGAGAATATTTCCTGATTGTCCCGTGTTGCTGATGAACCGGCTCGCGTTCCAGTCCGCAAGGTCGATGACCTGCCGATAACTTGGGCCGACCGTGTCACGGTAGCCCCGGTCCTTCGAATAGGTCGATCCCGCCACGGCGACCGTGTAGGCATCGCCGCCGTGCGCGATCGAACGATCGAAAATGGCGTCCAGAACTTTCACGTTCGTGAACAGGCCATGCGGATAGTGGGCTCGGTGGAGCGACCCCCATTGCCAATCCCGCATGTCGCTGCCGGCGAGCCGTTCGAGATCCTCCAATGCCGGATCGAGTGCTTGCAATGCGCGGTCACGGCAGCTCTCAACCGACGAAGTCGAGCGGATATCGCACCACTCGCGCAGGTTCCCGTTGACAACATCGTTTAGGAACATCGGATACAGCTGTTCGGACAGAGCATCTCGTCCGACATCGCGCCGCGCCGGCGGTACTTCGGCGACATCCACCGCCTCATCCAGTATCGAGCGACTGAAACGCGCCAGCCAGGCATGATAGATGGACGCGGCGATGCTGGATTCGTCGGCACGCAAGTCCCACTGTCGCAGATACTCGATCGCTCGTTGCTGGCGCTCGTTGAGCGTCGTAACGCCGGTGAACAGGCTCAGCAGCTGCGCGGCCTGCGAGTTCTTTGAATCACCCTGCATGTTCACCATGCTCTGCACGGTGAACGCGCGACCCGCTGCAATGGCTTCCGCAATGAGACTGGTGATGCGATCGGCGCGATAGCCCGGCGCCCAATCGCGGGACACGAAGTACAGATAGCTGTCGTCGTGAATTTTGTTGTTCGCTGTGACGATATAACCTGATGTCGGGTTGAAGCTGTGAGGCAACTCAGCACGCGGAATGGTGCCGGTCCACTCGAACGCCGAGTTCCATCCAGGCACCGGCAGGCTGCCGTCGCCGGACTTGCGTAGCGGCACCTCACCGCCGGCTGCATAGCCGATATTGCCGCCCCGGTCGGCGTACACGAAGTTCAGAGTCGGTGCCGTGTAATACTCCAGCGCTGCACGGAACTCAGTCCAATCCCTCGCGTGGTTGATGGCAAGGAACGCCGAGTAGCTGATGTCTGCTTCATTCAACGCAGACCACCGTAGCGCCATGGGTACGTCTACCTGCCCCGCTGCATCGCTGATCAAAGGACCGTGGCGCGTTCGCCGGACCAACCATGGCACTGGCGCCAGCGGCTTGTTTAGAAACGCGGGGAACTCCGCACGGACTTGGATCAGCTCTCGATCGAACTGCACCGGCATCCACTGACCGTCCACCTCGTAGAGGTTGTCATTCTCGATGTGCGTGCGTTCCAGAAACACATCCTGAGTATCGGCGTTCAGGGCAGTGACACCCCACGCAATCGATTGATTGTGTCCCGTCAGCACCAGCGGCAGTCCCGGAATGGTCGCGCCGGCGACGTGCAGGCGATCCCCTTGCAGCTCCGCCAGGTACCACACTGACGGCAACTGCGTCTTCAAATGCGGGTCATTCGCGAGCAGCGGCTTGCCGCTGCTCGTGTATTGGCCCGAGATCACCCAGGCATTGCTGCCGGCACCTTCGCCACCGAGACGGAACAGATCCTCAGTGCGCGCATTCAAGGTCAACAAGCGATCCAGATCTCGTTTCGGCACGGCTGCGTGTGCCTGCGTGACGACCGCTGATGAGTTCGGATATCCGGCGCGCAACTCATTTGTGCGCTGTGCGCCCAGCAGTTTGGTCCACAGACTGTAGACAAGTTCCAGCCGATAGTTACGATCGAGGCTCAGCGCCATCAGCTTGATCTGTAACAACGAATCTTCAGGTTGCCAGGCCTCCGGCCGAAACCCGAGCACTTGAAACTCGATCGGCAGCACATGCTGCTCGCCGATCCATGCGTTGACCCCCTTCGCATAGGCTTGCAGGCTGCGCACCGAATTCGTATCCAGATGCAACAGATTCTGCCGGGCCACGCGAGCCAGACCGAGCGTGCGCATGTACTTGTCACTTTGCAGGAAAGCCGCCCCAGCAATTTCGCTGAGCCGCCCCTGGCCGATGCGTCGTTGACTCTCCATCTGCCACATGCGGTTCTGCGCATGTACGTAGCCGAGCGCGAAGAAGGCGTCGTCATCACTCGTTGCAGTGATATGAGGCACGCCGTGAGCATCGACGAGAACGCTCACAGAATGCGCCAGGCCAGGAAGACGAATATCGCTCCCCTGCACCGGCAAACTCTTGCGGACATAAAGCACGGCAAGCAACGCTGAGAGAAGCAACGGCACAGTGACCCAGAGCATAAAGCGAACCTGCAGTGGATGATTCCTCCCTATCATCGTGATCGATCTCCCATGTCACGTACGCGCAACGACGCGCCGAGACAGCCTCACACCGCGCTCACCATGTCGCCGTAAACGGCGCCGCTCGCATCTCGCCAAATTTTTAGAGTCGACACGAGCACAGCACAGGCCGGCAGTATCTGCAGCAATAAACAGACCGGTCAAGCAGGTCACCGCGGTTGCTGCTCCTTGACCGGAATCGACAAGCGAACCGTGACGTGATGTGTGCACTCACCGTTTGCACGAGTGCATGTGCGCAGAATTAGTCTCTAGAATCGGACAATTACAACGTTTCACCTCGCAACGGCGGCGCGAACCCCGTACAGAAAAACAAGCCTCGTCCCTCATGAGGCCGGGGCACCTGCGAGGCCACTCGATCTCGCCATCGACATGGTTGCACGTCGGCTCGGCCCCGATGCTCGATGGAATCACCCGGTTCGTGTGATTCAAGCAAACACCCCATCGCATACTCAACATAGTCTCGTGATGCGTGGTGTGGGAGCGGGAGCGCAGCGAATTGCCAGCCGGCGTGAACTCACATTTAATCGACGCATGAATTTCGATGTGATCATCGTGGGCGCTGGAGCTACGGGAAGTTGGGCTGCAAAACTCCTGA
>JGI10216J12902_112027109_pt1 | contig 11998 bp, 18 predicted proteins | sample KanNatreferecore_FD_12902 | JGI IMG/M metagenome (IMG submission 12902)
TGAGCGCGTCGCCAACGGGAACGGCCAGGAGCTTAGAGCGCACCGGACGGATAAAGCCGCCGCCGTTTATTTTCTCGGCGGCCGGGTGGAAGCTCAGCAGCTCGCCGTCGCGATACGGACCCTTCGACCGGAATGACTTGACCCGCCAACTTTTCAGCAGCGTCTTTTTGCCGTGGCGGTTAAGGCGGTCGGAGGCGATGCGCTCGCTCATCAGTCGCTTTCCGTCGCGGAGAATCTCCATGACAACGTCCTGGCCTGTCTTTGTCTCGAGCGACCTCGAGTAATTGCCGAGCGTCCGCAATCCGTTCATGTCGACCTTGAGAGAGAACATCACCAAACCCCGTCGCGCTTCCAGTGCTTGAGCTTCTCGCGCACCGCGTCGCTCATCTTGGGAGCCGCAATGGTGACGCTGCCGCCCGGGGCCGCGGTCTCGGTCGTGGCCGTGAACTGCTTTTTGTCGGCCTTTTGGAACTCGGCGGCGCACCAGTCCATAGCGAGCTGCTTTACGCCCGGCGGGATGGTCTCGTAGCCGCCACGATAGATCGCCTTGATGTTGCGGGTGCCCCGCGGCCAGGATCCGTGGAGCCGGATGATGCGCCCCCAGGCCTTCTCTTCGCCGACGCTTTCATCGTCTCCGTCCTCGTCGCCAACCACGATGAAGTCGCCAGTGAGGTCGCCCGTGTCCTGAGTGAGCGATGTTGAGCTCGCGTTCTCCCAGATGCCGGCGTCGTCAACGTCGGTCATGACGATCGGCCAGTGCGGTAGATAGAGGTCAGGCGTCCCGCTTCCGTCGAGCCGCTTAGTGTGGGTCTGTGCCGTGAATGCGCGCCCGCATTCCTGTGAGATTTGCTCTGATATGGCCGGAATGAGGATGGCAAGGAGCGCGTCCGCGAACGTGACCGTGCCGGTCAGTTCGTAGTAACCAGCCTTCCACTCGGCCCCAGTGAACAGAGCCGTGTCCCTGTCTGCCATCTCTCACCTCGCGGGCGGGAGCGACGGCTCAGGCCCGCAGGATTTCCGCGACTCTCGCGAGAAAGTGCGCCAAGGGCTCGGGTGGGTGAACGTCGAGCACCGCTTGCCCTGGCGCCGACGGCTCGCCTTCCGCCGTTTCGACCTCAGCGCCTAGTTCCGTCTCGAGCAGCGCATCGAGTTCGGCGCCCATCGTCCGCACCGGATCGAGACGGTCAGGCTCCGGCGCCGGATCGAGCTTGAGCACGTAACCGCCAGTCGCTATCGATAGCCGGCCGGCGTAGAGGTAGGCCTCTGCTGCCGGCGCGGCCACCGCGAGCGCCTTGCCGTTGACCGTGGCGACGAGGTGCACGCCGCCCCTAGTTCGTGCAGAAGAAGCCGATGTAGTCACCGGATGTGATGCAGTCGGCCCAGACGAGGTTCGTGTTCGATATCTGAATCGGGCCGATGGTCTCGGTCTCGAGGACGGCAAGAGAATCGGCGCGGTGGTCTCCGGTCGAAGCGGCGAGAAAGCACTGGCCGGTGTTCGTGGCCGGGCCGTTGAACCAGCACTGCTTGACCACGTTAGACCCGCCCTGAACAGAGGTTCCGGCGGCAGCCACGGTGATCTTGCCGGACACGGCTGTCAGGGCCCCGGTCTCGATGACGTGGAGCGCACCGACGGTGTTGACGTTCAAGGTCGCGTTGTCGCCGCCGGTTGCGCTCGAGCCCACGACGGTGGCGCGGACCACAGCGCCGGCCATACTGAGCGGCATAGCGTCTGCCTCGGCCGTGTCCTCGACTTGGTCGGCAGCGCCCCACATGCCTCCGGTTGCGTCAACGTTCACGGTCGCGTTGTCGCCGGCCGTCGCGGTCGATCCTGTCTTGCCGGCGCGAACCACGACGCCAATCGGAACGAGATTTCCGGCGGCGGTCTCGGCTGCGTCCTCGACCACGGCGGTCGTGCCGGCCACGGTGAGGATGTTGGGCATGACCCACAGGTGCCCCGTGGCGTCGGTATTGATGGTGCTGTTGTCGCCGGTGGTCGTGCTCGAGCTCGCCGCGGTGTCGCGCCGAACCGCGCCGCACATATTGAGAGGAGCGGCGGCTGTCTCTGCGGCATCCTCCACCTGGTCGGACGCGAGCCAGAGACCGCCCTCAGTCGTGACGTTGACCGTCGCGTTGTCCCCGGCGGTAGCAGTCGACCCTGTCTTGCCTGCGCGAACTACCGCGCCGGCCATTGACAGCCCGCCGCCAGCGGTCTCGGCGGCGTCCTCGACGTATGTTCCTGACGAGGCCCCCGCCGACGTAACCCAGAGTTTACCGTCGACATCGGTGGTGAGCGGGATGTAGTCGCCGGTCGTGGCAGCGAGCGCCGTGCCGGCGTCGTTACGAACGGCGAGGCACATGTTGCCGCGGTCGCCGCTGGCGTGCGCCGCGTCCTCGGCGTAGGGCCATGGATTCTCTGCGAGCGCGAGCGCCGGGGCCAGGAGAATGACGAATGCAATGGTCTTGTGCATGATGTCTCCTTAGGAGGTGGCGAACGTGCTGTCGCGCAGCGGGTAGAGGATTGCGATTGCACCGATCGGCGTGGATCCTGGGCTCAGGGTCGCGTCGCACGTGAGGCGCAGCCACGGCTTGCGGCCGATGTAGGCTGCGCTGTAGATGGCGTCGTCTTCGGCCGCGTCGTTGATCAGCGCGAAGGCGCCGGTCGTGGTGCCCGAGATCGCGCCAACTATGTCGGCCTCGGCCACGGCCGCGTATGTACTGGGGGCACCCGTGCCGTCGTCGTCCGCTTCCTTGAGAACGAGGGTCCAGTAGTTGGTGGCGTCGGCCGGGCCGGCCGAGACGCCGACGTTGACAACGACGAGGCAGCCCTGTGCGTGTCGCAGATCGATGTTGGCGCCGTCCGTATCGGCCGTGATCGCGGCGTTGGTCAACGCCTTGATCCGCTTCGTGCTGTTCATGAGCTCGTGATTCATGGCGGTTTCCTTTCCTGGCGGCGCTTACGCGGCGACCTTCTGCTGGACGAAAGCGGCGAGCTGGGTGGTCTGACCGCCGATGGTCATAGTGGGGAGGAACGCGATCTGTGGGATGAACTTCTCATCCGAGCGGATGATGCGCAGCACGCTCTGCTCGGCGATGGTGTAGCCCTCGGCGAAGTCGCCGAAGACGATCGGGTGGTTGCCGGCGCTCACGCTGTCGAGCAGCTCGTCGAAGACGACAGGCCGGCCGTGAAGCGTGAACGGCATCTGGCCCTGGTTCTGCGGGAAGACGTAGGTTCCGCCGGTGCTCTCGAGGCCGAGAACGTGGTTGCCGTAGGTGAGGGAGTTCATCGCGTAGGTGCCGTTGTCGCGGTAGGGCGTGCGCAGAGTGAAGTGCAGCGTCCGCAGTCCGGCCGGGGTGAGCTGCGAAGCGTGGCCGCTGTTCACTTCGGTGACGGTGTTGCCGACACGGAGCAGGCCCTCGGGGCGGCCGATGCCATCGCCGGTCCAGAACGCGATGCCCTCGGCAAGATTGGCCGCGGCGACGATGACGCGCGAGACGATATCGACCACGTTTGCCGTGGCGTTCTTGTAGAGCTTTTCGGTGATGGGCACCCAGTAGCCCTGCCATTCGTGGGTCGCGATACGGAGCTGGTCGACGTTCAGCACCTGCTCGTTCGCCTGCCGGTTTCCTTCGGCGACCCACTCACCGGTGAAGTCAGTGATCGAGTAGTTGGCGTTAGAGGTTGGCTGGCGAATGACCGGGATGATCAGGTCTCCGGTCGTGGGCTCGACCCGCGCCAGAGAGCGGATCGTCCCCGGCTTGATCCGGTTCTCGATCGGCTGGCTGCGGTACGTCGGCGCGACGAGGAAGCCGCCTTTGTCGTCTTCGACGGTCCACATGGCGTTCTGCACGTGGTCGGGCATGTCGCCCATGATCTTGCGGGCCATCGCCGAACCGGCGCGCTCGCTCTTCGCGCCGACATAGGCGCGATAGGCGCGGTTGTGCACGTTGGCAACATGGCCTAGCGCGTCGCGCTCGTGATCCGGTAGGCCGTAGCTCGAGGCCGCCTTGTCGACGCCGCGGTTAAGCGCGTCGAGCACGATCTCGCGGTCGATCCGGTTGAGGACCGAGCCGTCGAGCTGAGCGCTTGGCGACGGGAACCGCGGGGGCCTCGACGCCGTCTCTAGGTAGTGATTCGCGACCGTGGTCATTTCGTCGTGCTCGGCCTGCTTCTTGGTGAGCTCGGCGATCTGCCTATTGAGATCCAGCGCCGCGACCCGGTTCTGCTCCGCGGCCTCCGTCTCTCCCTTGGCGCCGTGCTCCTGCCATGCGCGCGAGACCTCGGCGGCCTGCTGCGTGAGATTGGCGATCTTGGTCTTGTGCGGCATGGGATCCTTTCGCTACCCGAGGCGGGCGTTGATGGTGTCGATGCGCGCGTGGGCGCGCTCGAGTTCGGAAGTGAGGCGAGCGAGCGCGGCGGCATCGACCGGCTCTTCCTTGGGCGCCTTCTCGGCGCGGTCGAGTACGGCCTGGGCTTTGTCGCGGATCGTGACGATGTCGCTCTTGTTCGTTGCGCTCAGGACTTGGCCCTCGGCGCGCGGCGCTGGCATCTCGGTGGCGAGCGCGGCCGGAGCGAGGCGCATGGGCGGACGATCGAGGCGTTCCTTGAGAGCCGCCGGAGCGCGGCGGAATCGCGCGATGATTCGCGGATCCCACTTGGCCGCTGGCGCCTCTTCTGTCGGCTCGTCTTCGACCAACCTGTCTGCGAGCCCGGCGTCAACGAAGCCCCGAGCGTCGAACCACGTCTCCTCGGCCATGAGGGCGAGGCACTCATCGATCGACTTGCCAGACTTCTTCGAGTAGGCCGCGGCGATGGCGCCGTCGTATGTATCGAGCATCTCGGCGGCCTTGAGCATTTCTGCTCGGTCCCCCATGCAGCCGACCATGGCGCGGTGAATCATCAGCACGGACGGGTCGGCGATCTGGACCTCATCGGCTCCCATGATCACGATGGTTGCAGCGCTGGCAGCAAGGCCTTCGACGCGCGCCACCTTATGCGCCTTGCAGTCTTTGAGCGCGTGATAGATGCCGAGGCCGTCGCCGGCGTCGCCGCCTGGAGAGTTGACCCGCAGCATCAGCTCATCGCCGGCCCGAAGATCGAGCGCAACGAGCTGCTCGGCGAAAGCCTTGGCGGTGAAGCCGCCGCCGGTCCACCAGTCCTCGCCGATCACGTCGTAGAGGAGAATCTCGGCGGATCTCACACGCGCACCGTTGCGTTGCGTGTGCTTTGGCGGGTGACGCTAAGGCCGATCGACCGAAGAGACATGGGCTCCGAGTGGAGCCCGCGTCCTCATTCGGGATGGCGGGTGGTCCTTTGGACTGCGCCGAGCGTTGGCCTATTTGGCCTTGCTCACATTTGAACGCTAGCAAATACGCGGCGCGCCGTCAAGTGGCGTGCGTCTCTTCTGGTTTCTCCACGCTGCGCGACTCGGTGAATTCGACGGGGAACGACCGCGTAAGCCTGAGCTTCGCCTTGCCCTCGGTGAATTCGATAACAAGAGATCCGACCGGAACGCGCTCGATGTGGCGGGCGTTGTCCTCGAGAAGCGAGAGCATGAGGCGGAGGCGTGGAGTCACGCCGCGCCCTCGGATTCGGTAGGGAGCCGACGCGGCAAGCGCCGGAGCTTGTTGCTCGCCGAGCCAGGAGGCTCGATCGGCTCCTCGCCCTGTACGGACGCCTGCGCCTGCGAGGCAAGAAGCTGGTGGCGGAACACCGGCTCATTGTCGATGGGCGGAAACCCCATCGCGGCCCTGGCTTCGTCGCGGGTCACGGCGTAGGCATAAAAGCCAGCGGTGACGACACGGGCGATCTCGAGCTTCGCCTCTTGAAGCGCCAGCACATTGCTGGTGTCGTACTGAAGCCGGTAGCCCTTGCCGAAGTCCGCCGCGAGCCCAAGCATGATCTCGTCGGCGAGCCAGCCCCAGAACGGCACGAGCTTGCTCGATACCCAGTAGCGCCGAGCCTCGCGGGCGGTGCCGTAGGCTTGCGCCTGAACGAGTCCAACGCGGACCCCGACGAGGATCGCGGGCACTCCGTAGACCGCGCAGACACGAGACTCCGCCACGTCAAAGATCGGCGCCATGTCGAGCTGCCCGGGGTTGATGCCGAAAGCCTCCGCCTTGGCGCCGTGGCTCAGGATGAGCGGCTTCCCGCTGCCGGTGACGCCCATGATTGCGTCGCGCCCGTAGCGCTTTTCGATCTCGGCCTCGATCAAGTTGCGCTGCTCGTTCGTTATTTCGCCCGCCGCCGTCACGACCATGGACGGGATGCCGAGGTTATGGAAGAAGGAGTCGAGGAAGGTGAGCGCGTTTTTGTCGAGGCTGCCCTCGGCGCTGAGCACGTAGAGGGGGGAGAGTCCGATATGCGGGTTGGTCGGGTTGTAAATCTTGCAGTCGATCACGTCTTCGGGCTTGAACTTCCGCATGCCGGCAACTTCGTAGCGCTCGACGTTGCCGTCCTTGCCCAGTATGGTCTCGGTCTGGTGGACGGGCAGCGGCCACAGTTCGCGCGGGATCCCGGCCCTAGAGCGGAGCTTCACGAGCAGGAACCGCCCGAAGATGCCGAGGTCGGCAACGATGCGCTCGGTCTGGGACTTTGGCGTCGTCTCGCTGTTCGGGTGCTCGACCAGTTCACGAAGGAGATCGCCGCTTGGTGCCGGCTTGTCGCCACGGAACGCGACGAGTGGAGCTTGGGCAACTTGCTCGGACAGCTCGGCCACGCAGGCGTTGACGAGCGACGAGCGCTTGTAGGCAACGGCCATGGCCGAGGCGTCGGCATCGGACGGAACGGCGCGGCCAACCTCCCATGTTTTGATGAAGCGCACGACGCTCGGCGCCTCGTTCATCACCTGAAGCGCGGTGCGGGTGCGTGCGTCCTCGCGGAACGCCTCGACCGCCGAATCCCAACGAATCGCGGGAGTGGTCAAGCCCATGCGCGCATTTTAACCGACTTCACTTTGCGGCGCAAAGCAATCAGCCACGGAAGGATCCAATCGCGATGCCGGTGTCCCGCCGCACGATCTGCTGGAGCGCTGCGGCGAGGGCGTCGGATTCGTCCTTGGTGCGGCCCTGCGGGAACATCGACATGTTGTAGCGAAACTGAAGGATTGCGGCATCGGGGCTCAAGAGCTTCCCCTCGTGCCAGTAGTTATTCCACATGCCACGCTCGCGGGTGATCGTGACGTTGCCGGCGCCCATCTGGGAGGCGAGCGGCCCGGCCCGCACTACCTTGTCGCCGGTCTCGAGCGAATAGACCACGTTGAAGCCAACGAGCTGTCGCACCCAGGAATCCCGCTGTGAAATGCCGGCGCCGCTCCGCTCCTGTGGCACCCAGAAGCATGTTCCCTCCGGGAGCCGTTCCTTGTCGGCGCGGGCCACCCTGAGCATGACCTGGTCGCGCTCGGCCGGGGCCCACTGGCCGCGCACCATGTCGCGGATGTAGAGGTGGCCGGAGCGGTCCATGCTGAGGAGCGCCATCGCGGTATAGTCGCCGCCGCCGCCGGTCGCCGCGGTATCGCAGGCGCGGGCCGTGCGGGTGATTTCGGCGAGCGGTGGATCGCCGCGGGTCTGCATCGCGGCCACGTCGTAGACGTTGACGGCACCAACGTCGATCCATTGCGCGTCGAGCTCGCGGGCCGCGTAGTGTTCCTGATATTCCCGGCGGAGATCGCCCTCGAAGTCGGGCGGCAAGTATGGATTGTCGGCGGTGCGGGCCGAGACCACGCGGTGGATCCCGGTGACGGCGCGCTTGACGAAGGTGTCGTGGAGCCAGTGCCGCTCCCCGGTCGGCGGCGGGGTGGTCGTGACGAGGCGCTGGCGACGGCCCGGCCCGCGAATGCAGGCGAGGATGATGTCCCAGGCGTCTTTCGTTTTCTGGATCCCGAGCTCGTCGCCCCAGAACCAGGAGACGTTCAGGCCGCGGATGAACTCGGGCTGGTCAAGGGAACGGAAGTAAAGCGTTTTGCCGTCGACCAGCTCATACCAGCCCTCTTGTTTGTTGTGGCCGGCGACGAGACCGGCGCCGTAGAGGATCGGGAGTAGAGCCGCCATCGCACCGCCGAGCAGGTTCTTGTGCGTCGGGGCAACGATGAGGCCGGAGGTTTTGCGCTGGCGGGAAACGGACCAGATCGCGCCGGTGTGGGACTTCCCCGCGCCGCGACCTCCGCAGTACAGCAAGTACGGCTCGGTCGCTTCCCAGATCGCCCGCTGCTGCCGGATCTCGGTGTAGACGCGAAGCGTGGTTCGGGCGAGATCGGGCGCCCGCGCAAGAACTGTGCTCACGCAGGCATTTTAACCGGCTCCGCTCTGCGCGGCAGAGTGACTAGCTGCGGGGGCGGAACCGTTCGGCGCTGAGCAGGACCTCGTCGGCGGTGGCGTCCATGTAGAACTTGACGCTGCTGGACTGGAGCGCGGCGAGCATCTTCTGGCAGACGCGGCCGGTGAGGTCAACGTCGCCGGGGAGCCACACGGGCGTGAGCGGCTCGAGCGCGCGACAGGCGTCGATGTTGTAGAGGAAGGCGAAGTTGCCTGAGCGGCGGTGGTCGCGAGGGACAGCGCGCTCGTAGGCTGTGCGGTTCGGGGCTAGGACGTGGATCGTCATCGGCGGCGGCGGCCGGCGTCCCGGCGCTTGGTGCGGAGCGTGTTGGCGAGGTTGTGGCGGGCGGCTTCGGTGAGCTGCTGGTGAGCGTCGGCGGCGATCCAGTTCTCGAGCGTGCGCGGCGAGACTCCGGCGGCCTTTGCGGTTTCGGCGCGTGTCAGACCGCGGTTGAGGGCGGCGACGCAGGCGGCTATGGTCCCGGGGGTGGCTAGGGTGGGGCGGGGCATGGCTACGTCTCCTCGATCTTGTCGATGGTGGCGCCGTTCACGAACCGGAGAAACGGCACTCCCGCTTTGCGAACCAAGCTCACGAACCCGCCATCGGCCAATGGGTATGCTTGATTCTCCGGCGGTTTCGGTGGCGCTGGTGTCTTGCCGTGCCGTCGTAGGAACTCGCGGCCTGGCTCCTCGATCCATGAGCGTCGCTCCGAGACCCCACATTCCGCGTAGCCCTTGCGGATCGCTTTCTCCGCCTTGGCGACGATGACCTCCGGGTGGTAGCCGCGCGCGAGGAGGGTCTCGTAAGCGTCCATCTGGTGCCCGTCGATGGCCTCTAGGTATTCGAGCATGGTGAGGCGGAGGCGGGTAGCGCTCATGGCTCGACCGTGCCGAAGCGAATCGCGCGGCTCACCCGCTCGGCGGAGCGAAGTTGCTGGACAGTGAGGTCGCACGCCTTGGCCGTGTTCTCGTCGATGCGCCGCTCGCCAAGGCCCATCTGGCGCTCGTGGACGAAGCGCGCGGCGAGCTCGCAGATGGTTTTGAGCGCGTCGATGTCGGCGCTTGGTATGTGTAGCTCCATCGGCTCTGGGGGCTGCACGAAGTCGGCGTAGCCAGCCGTTTGGAGCGCGCGCGCCAACTGCGCAAGCTCGGCCTCTTCCGCCACTGAGGCCATGACCTGGATTGGGCGCGTGGAGTTGGCGTTGGTGGCGACCTCCAGGGCCAGATACGGAGGGTGCTTGTCGCGGAGGATCGTGATCATGGGGTGTCCTCGCTGGAAAGACGCGCGTAGGTCGGGAGGATGAACTCTCGGTAGAACTTGGCCGTGGTCAGCGTCACGCCAGAGATCGGATCTAGGTCGCGACGTTGCTTGGTTAACTCTTCGTGCAGGCGCATGAGGCCGGCAAATGTCGGCGGCTCTCCGCTCGCCCGGACGGTGAAGTCGGCGACCAATCTCTTGCGCAGCGCCTTGGGGATGCGGAATCGCGAGTAGATTATGCCGGCCGCGGTGACCTTCGCGGTCCTTCGTTCGCGGCGGCGTTGGGTGCGGGAGCGGAGTTTCATTGAATTCCTTTGAGTCGCGGCGGCGTTTTCCCGAAACCGTGAGCGGCCATGTCACGCTCCTTTGGGCTCGGCTTCATTGGGGCTGGACCGGTGCACCGGCATCCCGCCGCGACGCTCGATCCTACCACGCCTGCCGTGGTTTCTGCATGTTGCTGGCGACGGATCTTGTGTAAAAGTAAGTCCAGCGCGGCTAAGGTACGGCCCTTATTGAAAAGTCGGGTTTTTTGGCACGGCACGAAACGTACCGGTCACGTTTTGACCACTGGCGCGGTCGGTGCCGGCTCCTCGCGTGCCACCACCGCGTCCCCGCTCCCGCCGCACGTCGCGCACACCGGCGCCCCCTCGACCGGCTCAGCGCCTCGACACGTCGGGCACCGGTCAGCATCCGCATCCCTAGCCCCCGGCTTGCTAACCTCCGAGCCTCGCACCTCGAGCACGACCTCGCGCTCGAGTATCTCGTGCTTCTCCGGCGCGTCGATGCCGAGTAGCTTCGCCCTACGGTCCATGACCTTGAGCACCCGGTCAACGGCGAAGTCATCGACCCCGCCATCGCGTGGCGTCCCGTCCGCGTTCAGTCCGACCACCCGCGGCCATAGCCCCTCCTGGATCTTGTCGAGCCGCTCGAGCTCGAGCCGCTTGCAGTCATCCGCCTCCGCCGTGTGCGATTCGCGCAGCGCGCGCTTCACGTCCTCGAAGGCTTGAGTGGCGAGGATGCCCAACTCGCGCCCGATGGCACGGTAGCTCTTGCCGCTATTGCGGAGCTTGAGCGCCGCCTCGCGCCTGGCCTCGAGTTCGTCCGCGGTGGCCCTGGCTTGCTCGCGCGTGGCGCTAGAGTTATCGGCCGCCGGAACGGGAATAGGCTGCGCTTCTTCGTCGCTCATCTCGCCCCCATTTTAACCCGCTTCTAACCCACCCAGCCGCACACCGGCGCCACCGGCGCAGCCACAACGGCCACGGCGATAGCGATTGCCACGAACCCTCGAACCCATGCGGTCACGATCTTCCCCCTTTCCTCAGCACCGGCCACATCAGCAGCATCGCCGCGACCCAGCCGACGAGGATGCTCATGGCTTCAGCCCGTCGAGCGCCGCGATGGCCTTGTCGAACCGCCTCGACCACCACGCCAGCCGCGCCAGCGTACTCGGTGGCGCCGACGCGAAGTCCCCATGAAACGGCACTTGCTGCCCGCCTCTTCCGGCATTCTCTCGCGCCACGGCCGCGCGCTTGACCTCATCAGCGAAGCCATCCACAGCCTCCCGCGCCAGCTTCAGCGCCGCCTCCACGTCGGGCGCGGGGGCGCGAATGCCCCACGCGACTATCGCGTCGTCCCACGTCTCGCGTCGCGGTCCAGTCCACCCGCATCCCGGCACTGCGCACTTCATTGCGCAGTCGCCGCCACCGGCCGATATGTAGTCGCTCCCGACGTGGCCGGCAGGGCACCCCCTCAGCGCGGGCGCGGTCACGAGCTTGTCAGTCATCCCACTTCTCCCTTTCCGCGGCGTGCTCCCGCTCGGCCACCCACGCAACGTACACGACGGCCGACACGAACACGATTGCCGCTACGACTGCCGCCCCGATACCGGCGAGAATGTAGAGCGCGGTCACGAGCGCACCCGAGCGAGTGCGTCACAGCGCGGACACGCCTTAGCGCCTGGTGGGTATATCCCAGCACAAGACTTGCTTGTGCCGTAGAAAGCACACGGCATCGCCTCCACGTCCGCAATGAGGCGGGCGAGCTTCGGGCCGAGGCCGGCGGGGTCGTCCTCTCTGTCGATGTCGCCGCTTTCGAGGTCGCGGTAATTGACCTCGCCGTCGTCCTGTAGCTGATACGAGTAGAGGTCGTCTGTCCACTCCGCCACCACCCGCGGCGTGTTGGGCGTGGGGTTACTCATCGGCTGCCTCGCTTTCGCAGCCGCCGGATCGCGGCGAGCACGTGCCGCAGGTACGCCAGCACGTCCTCATTGTCGGCGCCGCGCGCGTCTATCTCACTCGCCAGCACCTCGGCGCTCGGCAGCCGCAGCGAGACACCGCGCGCGAGCCAGCCCGAGTTGAAGCCTTGCAGCCGTGCCTCGACAATGGCCTTTGCTACCCGTCGCTCGGCTGCCGTTGGCTCGCGGATTACATC
>JGI10216J12902_101160040_pt1 | contig 11995 bp, 4 predicted proteins | sample KanNatreferecore_FD_12902 | JGI IMG/M metagenome (IMG submission 12902)
TGCGGGAGGTACGAACCATCCGGAATGTCGGGCTGAATGAGCTCCAGGCGTTCGCCGCTATTGCTCAGCTGGCCTTCCCAGGGGCCGAAGATCGGGACGGTCGTCGGGACCCCGTATCGCGCGCGGAACGCGTTGAGTTTCGCAGTCTCGAGCACGGGGTTGAAGCCGACGACCAGCAAGTGACCGCCACCGGGCAGAGAGACCCCGGCCGGGAACGTATAGGAGACGCCCCCGCTAAGTTTCCAGCCCGCGAGACTCCCACTCGCGGCGTCGACATTGCGCAATTCGATGAACTCGTCGTCCGTGTTGCTGATGACGTTGGTCGGGGTGACGACGTCCGGCGGATGGTACATGATTTCGTTAATCACCATGGGACCGACTTTGGGGTAGGAATTGACAGCTTCGAGAGTGCGAGTGGAGAGCGCAACGAAATCGACTCCCATGCTGGTCTGGTGACGGCCAACGGAGACACCGTTGAGCGCTGCACCGTAGGTCGCTTTGACGCGCACGCCAGTCAGGTTGCCGGCGGTGTCGGCCTCGGAGAGCCAAAGCTCGCCGCCGCGACTGCGGTTTAAAGCAAACGCTCCGGGAACACCATCGTTGAAGAAATCGTCATCGATGGCGAGGAAGCCACCGGCTGGAATAAGCGTAGGAATCCCGCTCAGACGCACCTTTCTGAAATTGCGCGAGTCGTCGCTGAGGTACCAGTCGCCGATCGAAGCGGCCGTGCTCGATGGGTTGTAGAATTCGATGGCCTGCGCCGCGGGTGGCGAAACATGCGCGAGCACTTCGTTGATAACGACGTTGTCTGGAAGCAGGTAATTGCTTTCCGCGGGCGAAGCCGAGCCGGGGAATTCGGCAAGCTGCACGCTGCCGTCGGGCAACCGTCCCTGGGAAACGCCGGGCTGCTGCGCGCCGAAATAGGCCGCCGTGACTAGATTGGAAGTGGCGCCATAAAGGCGCAGTGATTCCCCTTCCGCGGAGAGACTGAATGTGACGTGATTGCGGCCAGCAGTCGGATTCTGGTCCGCGTTGAACAGGGCAAAGCCCCGTGGAGCGATGAAGCTGAGCGGCGCGATCTTGAAGCGCGCAATGCCGGCCAGCGAAGGATCGTCCGTCAGCAACATGCCGCTCAGTTCGACCGGCGATGTGCCGTTGTTGAAAAGCTCGAACCAATCCTCGCCGTTGGGCGATCCTGCCATCCACTCGTTAAACACCAGAGTGGTAGCGACGCCCAGCGTCGCTTGCGCGCTGTTGGCAGCGCCCGGCGTGGCCGATGCAGTCAACCGCCACTGTGCGCCGACGCGGCCAATCGATCGATCTTCGATCTGGTGGCCGTACTCCACGAAATTCACGAGCTGCCCCTGAGAGTTGAAGAGGTAGACGCCGCCGCTTTCGCCATCGAGGTTGCGGCCGGTATTGAGCCAGGCCTGGGCATTCGTCGATGCAGCACGCTCGCCGTTGCAGGCAATCACCAGGAAACCCGCCGCACCCATCATTGTGCCTGGAGGGAAAACCCACTCGCCCGGTTCGGCGCTGTCCACGCTTAAACTCATGCCGCTCAAATCGACATTGGTCGTGGCTGCATTGTAGAGTTCGATCCAATCGCCGACTTCGCCCAGCCCGTTCGTGTACGCGGCGCGGTTGCGCGCCATCACTTCGTTAATGTACGGACCGGTGTAGGTCGAGACGTAGTTGCTGGCGCCGGGGCTGATGGAACCGACAAAGCTCGTCACCGGCCCGGTGCCATTTGGAAAGCGCCCATGGCTTACGCCCTCGGCCTGCGCCGCATAGGTCTGGCGCGCAACTTCATTGGCGGCGCCATCGTAAAGAATAATGGTCCCGCCACCGCTCGGCAGGCGCACGTCGACGTGATCGGCGCCGACGTCTTCGTCCAGGAAGATCTGCGCAAATCCAAACGGCGGCACAAATGACCGCGACGTGATCTGATGCGTCAAGGGGCCGACGCCAATGTACGTCTCCTCCAGCGAAACGGGCCGGTTCGTGAGATTGTGCAATTCGATCCAGTCCGGCGCACCTGCGAACGGATTTGAGACCCACTCGTTAATCGCGAGGCTCGCCGCCTGCCCCAGGGCCGCCGCCGCGTTTGCCGCACCGGGCGTCGGCGTATTCAGCGCCCAATCCGTGCCGATTCGCCCGAGCGTATAGTCCGGGACCTGCAACCCGTAGGTCACCGCGTCGACACGCGAGGTGGCAGCGTTATAAAGAGAAAGGGTCTCGCCCGTCCGGCCAAGGGAAAAGCCGACGTGGATTCCGGGTGTCGTATTGGTGATGGCATCGCACCACACCACCAGGTAACCGCCAGCCGGAATGCTGGTGCCCGGCGCGAACACCCACCTCCGCGCGTCGCCGTCGTCGGTGATACTCCAGCCGGCGAGGTCCACCGCCGCTCCACCCGCATTGTGCAATTCCACCCAGTCGGGATACGTGCCCGCATTGGCCACGGCGCTCACGTTGTCGGCCATAATTTCGTTAATGCGCACGGCGGCGACGGCGGGCGGCGGAGTTAACTGGTTCGGCGTGCCGTATTGAGTCGTGCTGGCGCGCCAGTTGGCAGGATCGTCCGGATCGCCATACGCGTCAGTGATTTCAAGTGAACTCCCCTGCCCGTCTGCCGCTTCCGGCCACCCGTTTTCATCGTCATAATCCACCGTAAAGACAATCGCTCCCGTGCGGTCGTAGAGCGTGATGCGTTCCCCCGCGTTGTTGAGGCTCCCACCAAACCGCCCCGCCACCGCGACTCCCGGGTATCGCGCCGCAAAGCCGTTCGGGTCTGCGTCCGAACTGAGGACAAGCGTTGCGCCGGGCTGAAGGACCGTCCCAACGAGGAAGGTGAATTCGATGCCATCGAAGTACATGCCGCTCAGGTCCACCGCCGCCGCCCCGACGTTCTGCAGTTCGATGAACTCGAAGCCGCCTCCCCCTGGCGGATTGTAATTAATCTCGGTGATGCGGATCGGCACGCCGATTGTGCCCACGTCAAACTGCGCTTCGGTAAGCGCGCTCCAGTTGGTGCCGTACTGGAGGCTGCGGGCCTTGACGAGCATGCTTTGTTGCAACCTAAACTCGCCCGCTGAATTCCACGCCTGCGCGCCCGGCGAAACGCCGCTCGTAAACATCACGCGTGGATCAACCCCGTTGGTCGTGAAATAAATCACGGTATTGGGCGGGTTGCTTACCGTCATCGTCAGCTGAAAATCCCGCGGCACGCGCCCGCCATGCTGGTTGAAGCTCGGCGCGTTCGACGACCGCAGCAAGCCATACTGCTGGAAGTGCGGAAAGATCACCCCCCGCCGTTGCGCCACCCAGGTGGAGAGAATGGTCGTGTCCATTGATGGGATCGCGCCCAGCATCTGGGTGCGCAGGTGCTGAAAAACGTTGGTGAGGTGCGGGTTTTGCAATACCCCCTTGTTGAAAAAGTGTTTGTGGATGCGGTCTGCCCAGACCATGCGAAACTCGGGGTTCTGGCGGAGGCGCTGGTAGATATTGGCTATTTCCGAAGCAGGCGTGGCCAGGCCGGAGTTGTCCGGCCCCCCGCCGGCCTCGGCAAACGTGTCACGAGTTACGACGCGGCCATAAATTCCGAAGGCCCATTCGCCGTCCCAGACGTAGAAACGCCACGTGCCGTTCGTGCTCCGCTCCCGGCCCGCGCGCCAGTTGTTGTCCGGCCAATCACCCGTCCCGCCATACACGTTCAAAAGGCAATAATCGACGAAATTGACGACGTCGAGGCGTTGCGTGACTTGCTGATAAATCGCCTGCTGAGTCACCGTCTGCGTGTTCACGTAATTGACGAACGCGTTGAAATTCTGGCGGTCACCATCCACGACGCCAAGACCGCTGGAGCTTGTCGCAAAGCGCGGGCTCATGACGTCCCATTCGCTGCTGCCTCCATGGTATGCCTGAAGCATCTCTTCGTGGACGCGCTCTGTGGGATTGTAATACCCCTTGTACTCGCCGTTGACGAAAAGATTTACAAAGTTGCCGTGCGAGGCAGCCTGGCCCATCTCGTGCGAGAGCCGGCGGATCATCTCATCGCGAATGAAAGGGTTCGAATTATCGTTGAAGCCGGCGCGGAGCACGAGTTGATCAAAACTGGTGACGGTTGTATTCGTGAAGAACGGATAGTCGAGGCGGCCCTCGCCATAATCGCTGCGGAAATAAAGACGGTAGGAAAACTTGCTGGTGGCGCAGGTCCTGGGTCGCTGGTAATCGCTGCCCTGCACCCGGATGCCGCAGTCGATCTGGAACCCGGCCTGCCCATCGAGCCTTAGAAATTCTGCTGAAACCGGCCGTTCCCAGGCGATCCCGTGCAGGGAAGGATTGTGATACTGGGTGGCATTGGTGACAGGAAGTTGATCGCAGGGCTTCCCTGGGTACATCCCGATGATACCCGTAGGTCCGATGAGATTGTTGGTGGCTGTGACGAGCGAAATGATCGGCAGCGACCGTATCGCCGCGCTCTGGTTGAACAAATAGGTGTGCGTCACCGCGCGGGAAGGGAGCATGTTCGGACGAAACGCCGCGGCGCGCACCACCCGATTGCCTGTGATCGGTATCGCGTTGGTATAAATGAATCCGCGCGTATCCGTCGGTTCGCTGCCATCGAAGGTCACTTTGATGATCGTCTGCGGCGTCGGGGTCGACAGGTGCAGCTCAAACCCTGCCGTGTAATGTCCGCGCTCCGCGCTGAAGTGAACGTCTTCAACGACTCCGGAAATCAAGCTGTTCCCGTTCGCCGCCCCCGGAGTCAGTGTTTTGAAATACCGCACATTCCCGGCCGGATCGTAGCCATACGAGTGATCGTTGCGCTGTTCGGGGTAATCGAACCCGCTGACCAGTTCGCGCGGTGAATCCGATGAATACAACCCAAGATGCTCGCCTCCCGTGCCTAATTGGAAATTCGTGTGGAAACGGTTTGTCGCCGCCGGAGAGCGCCGGTCCTTGCCCGACGCAAACACAATGATGTACTGCCCGGGATTCAAAACGCGCGCTCCAAAAACCCAAAATCCCGGGACTTCCGGATCGTCGCTCAACGACCATCCCGCCAGGTTCACCGCATTGGTGCCACGATTGTAAATCTCAATCCAATCGGAGTTATCGCGATCTTCGTCCAGCAAGCCGTTCGTTGCGACGTTCGACGCCAGGAATTCGGTGATCACCAAATCGCCCCGCGTCGCGTTTGGATTCACCGTGTAGCTCCACGGTCCACCCGTAAATGCGTTGTTCGCAGGCGAGATATCCGTGATGCCGTGCCCCGCGGCCCAACTCACGTTCACGAGCCCGGGCGCCGCCGCGGGGAAGCCAAAGATATAGGGGCCGCCCGGCAGCTTCGTCAGGCTGGTCGCGGGTTGGCCGTTCACGACCAAATCGCTGGCGTTGATGCCGTCCACTTCCTCACTGAACGTCACTTCGATTTGCTGCAACGCTCGCACCGTCGCTCCCGCTGCCGGAAACCGCGTGTCGACGACCGGCGGTGTGTTATCCACCAACTCGTACTGCCAGGACGAACCTGCCGCGACCGCATTGAAGGGGTTCCCCGCGGAGTCCGCGATCGCGTTGGCGATGACCCAGCCGATTTGAATTGTCGCGTACGGCGGCTGAGGAAACGTGAACGTATAAGTCCGGGCATCAGGCGACGACGCGCTTACGTATGCCATCGCCAGGCCCTGGATCAAAAAGTCTTCGCTATCCACGCCCGTCACCGGCTCGCTGAACGTCACGGTGATATTCGTCAGCGAATTGACCGTGCCCGGGGTTGGAGTTATTTGGCTGATCGTCGGCGGCGTCGCGTCCTGTGCAAAAACCCTCGTTGCCAGGATACAACAAACCCAAAAGGTGCGCGCTGCGTGTTGGAACATGATCGAAGAATATACCACGTCCCTTTTGAAAATTTAAGCAGAAATGTTACAAAATTGTGTCCGGCTGTAGCAAGACCTTCCAGCGGACCCTTTAAAAGCTAATTGAGATCGACACCGTGTTTGTGACGTCATTTGTGCTCATCGATCCGGTCCGGCCCGCAAAATAAGCCCCAAGCCGGAAGCGAATGCAATCTAATCACCGGTGTACCAGCCGCCGGCGTCTCCAATCAGCGAATGCGCGACGGGGAAGGCCGTGCAAACAGCTTACTTTAAATTGAGAGCTTGTTTGCAATTGCTGTCCCTTTGATCACCACTTGACGTGACGATCCACATATTCACCAGAGGTCACGGTTTGCCCTTGGTGCGATGGATTTGTGAACTGCACCTTGCCGCGGCACATTACCCCCGGCGAGAAGCGCATCCTACCGGTCACTTGGAGTGTCTCGCAGTGGACCAGCGAAGGGACATTCGCGAAGGCCTCGTCAAACTCCGGCAACATTTTATAATGGGGATCCAGCTCGATGGCTGGCGGTTGGCCATCACGTTCTGGCGCCAGCACCAACCGATCGTCAAGCGTGACCACGTATGCATCCGATCGCAACGCCAGCAAATCGCTCGTGCTTTTCACCGGGGCGAAGCGCGTGCGCGGAACGACCAGCGCGGTCGTTCGTTGAAATGATTCGATGGCCGCGCCCATGGCTGATTCCAGTTGCAGCACTTTCGGGGACTCAGATTTGCGCGGGTCCACTGTTTTCACATTGCGAATCAGCGGCAGCGGAATCGTGCCGTTATTGCGCTCCAACTCCGCGCGCAAGTGGTCCAGCCTCAGCCACAGATTGTTCGTGTTAAAATAGCGGTGGACGGCGATGTCCTGGAATCGCGCTTCGTCCTCCCTGGGACATTGCACGGACTCCCGCAAGACAAGCCGCCCGTCGGACTTCCGCCGTGCCAGGTGCCCACCCTTGCGGTCCGCCGCCGTGCGCGCGGTCACTTCCATCAGGAACGACGCGTTCGTGTTCGCCAGGTGACTCAGCACGCGCAGATCGACCGTCGCTCCCAGATTGTCTGAATTCGACACGAACAGAAATTTCACGCCGCGCTCGAGCAGCCGATCCATCAGGCCGCTCCCCAGCATCGATGGATACAAGTCGCCGTGTCCCGGCGGGCACCATTCCAATTCAGGATTCTCCGGCCACGAGACGGGCTCGAACGTCGCCGCGTCGATCTTCGGCGCTTTGCTTTGCAGGAAATCGAGCACGCCATCCTCGCTGAGTTCGGGATACTTCTTCAAATACTCCAGCGTGTCACGCTGGGTGCTGAAGCTGTTCATCAGGAAGAAGGCCGGCTGCCTCGAATTCTGTTCGCGCCGCAGATGAAGAATTTGTCGTGCGATAAAGTCCAGGAATGTATCGCTGCCCTTGACTGGCAATAACGACTTGGCGCGATCCAATCCCATGCCTGTCCCAAGGCCGCCGTTTAACTTGATGACCGCGAGTTGCCTGAGAAGGGACGCATCCGTTTTCGCAGGCAAAGTCTCAAGCGGCGTGAGGATTTCCACCGGCTCGATCGTCGCTTCGGGGATCAGGCCTTGGTCGCCCGCAGCCGCGCGACGGACCGCATTCAAAAAAGCCCGGATGGTCGGCGGCGCAATGCCCCCGCCTTTCATCTTCAACTGAATCGTTTCTTCGGCCTGCCGCGTGATCGTCATGTCCCGTTGTTACCGGCTAGCCAGCGAGGGCGCAAGTGGGTGTCTTCTCGGCCAACGTGAATGACTTTCCCCCCAATCCGCCAGCTCACCGCCACCCCAACCGCCCGAAGTCGGGTCGGGAACGAGACCTCCGAAGCCGCCGGTGCTGTTCCGCGGCAGTCCCATTACTGCCGGGGCCCGATACAAAAGCGTGCGCAACCCCGAGGCCAGCTCACCGCCTCCTCCATCGCAATTACAAACCGCGTCGAGATTGGAAATGAGCGCCGCTCAGTTCTCCGACGATTGATACCACGCCACCTTGTTTTCCGGCGTCAGTTCAAACGTGTAGAACCGGGTCTCCGTGGGTGTCACCAACTTGTAGGAAGAAAGCCGGGCGACCGGGACACCGAAACGGCCATTCCGATCCTTCGGCGGCTTGTCGTCCGCGACGAACGTAAACGATTTCAAATTGCTCAGGCGCTCCTTGAGCGCGGTAACCCTGTTCGTGGAACGCGCGTAGTCTTCCCGAAATTGCGGGATGATCGTGTCCGACGCCTTGTTCTCCACGAGGTCGAACAGCGATTGTTTCAGGCGCGCCGTGAGTTCGGGATCAGGATCTTTCTTCGGCGGTTTCACCGATGCCAGCGTCACGCCCGGCAGATAGTGCCCGGCAATGGCGTTGGCCAGCGTTCGCGCGTCGCTGCGTCCCGAGTTCATCAGCACGATCACCGTCAACCTGTCGTCCACGAAGCGCGCGATGTGCGTGCTGAAGCCGTGAATTCCACCGGAATGCGAGATACATTTGCGCCCGCGCACTGCTTCTACCGACCAACCGAAAGCGTACGGCGTCTCGTCGCCATTGTTGAGCTTTGCCGGCTTCCACATTTCCTCTTTGGCCGAACTCGAGAATATCGCGTCCGTGTAAAGCGCTGCGTCCCACTTCGCCAGATCGAGAACAGTCCCCACGAGGGCGCCCGCCGAATAAGGCTGGGTCGGGCTGACGAACTCCGCGCGCGCCAGTTTGTTGCTTGTGCCGCCATAACCCGTCGCGCGATTTGGAATGATCTCCAACTGCTCATTCAACCGCGCCGTCGTCATTCCGGCAGGTTTGAAGATGCGTTCGCTGAGAAAATCGTTGTAACTCTTGCCGCTCACATTCTCGATCATCAAACCGAGGACGTAATAAGCGGTGTTGTTGTAGGCCCACTTCTCTCCCGGATCGAATTCCAGCGGCATTTTCCGGACGAGATCGATCAACTCCTCGTGCTCGTAATCCTTGCGAATCGTTTTGAAGAAGTCCCTGATCCCAGTGTAACTCTTCATGCCGGCGGTGTGATGGATCAGATGCCGCACCGTCACGTTGCTCCACGAAGCGGGAGCGTTCGTGTAGTACTTGCTCACTCGCGCGCCAAGGTCGATCTTTCCGTCTCCGGCCAGCAGCAGGATCGCGCCCGCCGTGAATTGCTTTGTCACCGACGCCCATTGATAGACCGTGTGCTCCGTCGCGGGCACGTTGTTCTCCACGTCCGCGAGGCCGTAGCCGCGCGCTTTGATTACCTTCCCATCCCGCACCACCGCGATGGATGTGCCCGGAACATTGTCACGCTTCAACCGCGCCTCAACAGTGCGATCAATTTCATCAGCAGCAGTCGAGACAGCGGTGACGGCGGCAACAAGGAAAACGCACAGGATTCTCATAGTTATTAGTCTCAATGCCTACAACACACAGCGTCCAGCGCAAAAGTTGCAGGCACAACGGCGCACTTTGGAGGGGCGAGTTAGACGAGCCCGCTCCTTGTGTTCTCAATGCGGGGCTCGCCCCTCCAATACCCGCCACCGTTCACACAACTGCTTCGCCGCCGCCGGCCAACCTGGAAACTGAAACTGAAAGCCTTCGCGCAACAAGCGGCCGGGCACAACGCGCCGGCTCTTCAGAATCAGTTCGGTCTCCGTTCGAATGACTGTGGCCCCGATTTCGAGCATCCATTCTGCAGCGGGCAATCCAATCGAAACTCCCCACGCCTCCCGTAGCACACGCATGAAATCAGCATTCGGCAGCGGTTCCGGGGCCGACAGATTCACCGCCCCCTCGACGTTGGGGTGCTTTATCAACCAATAGATCGCGCGAACGAAGTCCTCCTCGTGAATCCACGACACGTACTGTCGCCCATCGCCGGCGCGGCCGCCCAACCCAAACCGCACCAGGCGCAACAATGTGTCAAACACTCCACCGCGATCCGGGCTCATCGTCATGGCGGAACGCAGCTTCACTCTACGCGTCTTCGGCGTTTTGCTTTCATCGAGCGCGCGTTCCCACGAGGTTGCGACATCGATGCTGAATCGCCATGTCTCCGGCACACCCGGTTCCCGGCCGCCAATCGCACCGCCCTCATCGTGCGCCGGCCCAAACGTGTGGGCGTAAATCGTCGCGGTGCTCGCCTGCAACCATACTTTGGGTGGTCGTTGCGCGCGGGCAATCGCTTCGCCCACGACGCGCGTTGATTGGATGCGCGACTCCTTGATTAGTCGACGGTTCTCGGGCGTGTAACGGCAATTGACGCTCCGTCCCGCGAGGTTGATCACCGCATCCGCCCCGTCGAGTTCCGCAGCCCACGGCCCGAGCGTCGCTGCATCCCATGGAGCTGTCTTCCACGGCGCGTGGGCCGGCGTGCGGCTTAGCACGACGACATCGTGTCCATCTTCCTGAAACCTGCGTGCGAGCAGTGTTCCAACCTGGCCCGACCCGCCCGGCAGGACGATCTTCACACGTTACATGTTCTGGATGACGTTGGTGCCGAATTCGGAGCACTTGATTTCCGTCGCGCCCTCCATTAACCGCGCGAAGTCGTACGTCACTCGCTTCGAAGCGATCGCGCCATTCAAACCCTTCAGAATTAAATCCGCTGCTTCGGGCCACCCCATATACCGCAACATCATCTCGCCGCTCAACACCACGCTGCCGGGATTCACACGGTCCTGATTCGCATACTTCGGCGCCGTGCCGTGCGTCGCTTCGAAGATCGCATGGCCGGTCACATAATTGATATTCCCGCCCGGCGCGATGCCGATACCACCCACTTGAGCCGCCAGCGCATCCGACAGGTAATCGCCGTTCAAATTGAGCGTGGCGATCACATCAAAATCCTCGGGGCGTGTGAGCACTTGCTGCAGGGTGATGTCCGCAATCGCGTCCTTCACCAGCAACGCGCCGTTCTTCACCGCTGCCTTCTGTTCCTCCTGCGCGACCGGTTCGCCTTTCTCCTTTTTCGTGCGGTCATATCGCGCCCACGTGTAAACTTTGTCGCCGAAAATCCGTTCCGCAGCGGAATACCCCCAATCACGAAACGCGCCCTCGGTGTATTTCATGATGTTCCCCTTGTGCACCAGCGTCACGTTGCGCCGTTTGTGTCGCAGCGCGTATTCGATGGCCGCTTTCACCAATCGGATCGTGCCCACCACCGACACCGGCTTGATGCCGATGCCCACGCAAACTTCCGCGCTCTTGGGCGAATGGTCCGGCGCAGCCTGCTTGATGTAATCCAGCGCCTTCTGCTCTGTGCCGAAACGAATCTTGTTAAAATCCTTCGGGAACTCGTGTGCGAGAAACTCAAGAAACCGTTTCGCCTCCGACGAGCCACCCTGGTATTCGATGCCCGCGTAAATGTCTTCCGTGTTCTCGCGGAAAATGACCATGTCCACCTTCTCCGGATGCTTCACTGGCGACGGCACGCCCTGAAAATACTGCACCGGCCGCAGGCATACATACAGATCAAGCAGTTGCCGCAGGGCGACATTTAATGATCGTATGCCTCCACCGACGGGGGTCGTCAGCGGACCCTTGATCCCGACCAGGTAATCCTTGAACGCTTCAACCGTGTCGTCCGGGAGCCAATTATCAAATCGCGTTTTCGCGGTCTCACCGGCAAACACCTCGAACCACGCAATCCTTCGCTTGCCGCCGTACGCCTTCAGCACTGCGGCATCGAACACGCGCTGACTTGCCGCCCAGATATCCGGGCCGGTGCCGTCGCCTCGAATGAACGGGAGGATTGGATTGTCCGGCACGTTGAGTTTGCCGTTCGTAATCGAAATCTTTCCGCCCGCGGGCGGAGTTACATCTTTGTAGGCCATCGTTACTGATTCATTTGCTCGGGCTGCAGCGCCAAAAGCGAAGTGCGTTTGTATCCCACGCATTCCATTGCGGCAAGGTGGATTTGGGGGGGGAGCCCGACAGGCCAAAGGGGGCACCGGAGGCCGTACTTGAAAACGCCTGGCGTTCCCGTCCTCCGCTCGAATGCGCGGCAGCGTTTGGAGTGTCTCTTTTGTTGGGATTGCCGCTTTGCTCTGTTACCTGAGAGCCCTCCAGGGTTCTTTAGAGATGAGCTGCGCATTCGCGAACTGCGTGACCAACCGATATCCATGTGCT
>JGI10216J12902_100069333_pt1 | contig 11987 bp, 7 predicted proteins | sample KanNatreferecore_FD_12902 | JGI IMG/M metagenome (IMG submission 12902)
GTGGTCGTGATCTCAGCCGCGAGTGTGCCGTGGCTCCTGAGCTTTGGCGTCTTCATCCTTACCTCCTTGCATGAGCTCAAAGATCTCCAGAGCGCCATCGGGGGGGGTCCTGGCGCCTACGTCGGGTCGAGCCGACCCGGCTCGTCTACGTTCACGGCTCTCAGAGGCGACTTTGGTGAGTTTCGTTATGTCTCTGGGATCCCTCACGTGTTCGAACGCGGCAGCACCGACGCAGGCCAGTTGATCCTCCTCATCGCGCTAGGCTTCTGCATAGTGGGTCTGCTCTCGCTTCCCGGCAAGCGCCTCGAGAAGCAGCTCGCCATTCTTGTCCCGGTGATCCTAATGTTCATCGCGTGGGGCCTCGACAAGTATCCATTGCTCGGAAGGACACAGTTATTCCTTATTCCAAGCTTCATCCTCCTCCTAGCCGAGGGAGTGAATTGCTCGATTACGAGGCCGCGGCGAGCATCGGTAAGAGCCGCGAGCGCGACCTGCTCAGTTGTTGTCGCCATCGCGCTAGTCGCTCCGACGCTTGGACACGTTACGAAGCCCCGCCGTTTCGAGGACTTGAAACCAGTTCTCAACTATCTCGCGGCTCGGCAACTCCCAGGCGACACGGTCTACGTCTACTACACGGCGCAGTATCAGTTGCGCTACTACATGGAATGTGGCTGCGCGGGAGCCGAATTCGAGAGCGCTCGAAGATCCGGTCTGTGGCCGATGCGGCGCGGTCCGGGCGGGTCAGACGAATTCGCGCCGGCGTTGCTGTCCGTCCCACCACGACTAATCATCGCGCCGTATCGTGGACGGGATCCACAGCCTTACGTCGGCGACCTCAGTGCGCTCAGAGGCCGGAGGCGCGTCTGGTTCCTCTTGTCAAGCCTTGAGGAGTCGAGACGAATCTTTTTGCTTCGCGAGTTAGACAAGCGTGGAACGCTGCGTGCCGCCTTCAGCCTCGGCAACGGCAAGAATGCGGCGGGCACATACCTCTATGACATGACCCAACCGGCAAGAACGATCACCCCTGGGTCGGGGTGACGCCTAAGCGTCAGAAACAACTCCACTCCGAGTCGTCTACTACACAGGGCACGGAGTCGATTCGTGCCACACAAGCCCAACTCGAACCGGGAACAAAACAACCAGCGATGCCAGCCGCGCGTGTCTACTGCGCTGAGGGGACTTTGGGCATCGCCAGCTCTCGATCAATAAAGGCCTGATGGCGATCGCGCTCAGCTCCTTCAAACCTCCAGCGCAAAAAACGAGCAGGAGTTCCGGCAACAAGCGCGAAGGCCTGAACGTCGCGGGTAACAACGGAGCCAGCTCCGATTACTGCAGCGTCACCGATTGTGACACTCTTCAGCACAATTACGCGGGCTCCAATCCACACGTTCCTGCCGATCGAGATACCTGCGTTCCGACCTTCCGAGATCTCGTGAAACGATACCGCCGGTAGGCTAAATTCATGGTCTCCGGCCATGATGCAGAGCCCCGGGCCAATGATGGTGTCGTCACCGATCACGACCGACACGCCGACGGCGCTCAGGATCGCGTGTCCGCCGATGTATACGTTTCGCCCCAAGTAGAAGTTCTGATAGCCGTCGATCGATGATGTAGTTGGGTCGTATGACGAGCCGGCGCCGAACGCGCCGAACCGGCGACGGTAGAGGCTCCGCAAGAGTCGGCGCCGCGCTCCGCCGATGAGGTCAACCGGATGCATGCTGGCAAGCGTACCGCGACGTCGGCCCAGGGTCCGCGGGGGCGTTCGGGTGCTCGGCGGGCGGCCCTTACGCGGACCATAACGAGAGGATGGTCGGCTGGGCTGGGCGACTTCCCGCGACCGCGGGCCGGAAGTCGAGCTTAGCGCGACCGCGCGAGCCACCTGTCAGACAACTCGTGCGCCGTTACATGACGGCGCCGATCACCAGTCCCTGATGAGCGATCGGGCGTAGAGGAGCCACCCGAGGTGATATGGCCGCGTCTCTTCAAGGATCTCGAGTTCGTCAGGCTCGTGCGTTGTGGCGACAGGATGCTGTAACCCCCAAGACGAGCGTACGACTCTTTTCCACTGCTCACCTGACATGCCGAGAATTCCATCTGCGTCCGCGCCACGACGCTGGATGCAGCGGGATATGAAGCCTCGGTCGAAATCCACGAGCGGGGTGCGAAGCTCGTTCTTGCCGAAGATCCACGATAGCCCGCGCACAAGCTCGTCACGATATGAACCCAGACCCAGGTTTTCGAGCGATGCCAATGCCATGAACGCCATTGCGTCCTGATGGACCGAGTAGACCGGGTATCCCTCGAGCACAGCGCCAGTACGCATCGAGTAAATCCACCACCACTGCCCAAGTTGCCCCTGCGTTGCGATCAGCCGCTCGGCTGCGCGCTGAATCTGCTGGGGGGGCGGTCTCGCAGAAGCACGCGCGTACTGTGCGAGCCCGTGTATCGGATACACCTGGCTTGCGAAGCTCGTCAGGTTCCATTGGAGCAAGCGCCGCGGTCGCAGAGCCCATGAGCTCCCGCGGAACAGTTGAGCAACATCTGAGAAGCGCTGAACTAGTTCCTGGGTCGCCAGAGCCGCGACCCGCGCAGCCTGGGCGCGCAGACCGGGGAAGGCGTCGATGACTGCCGCGAGACCGGACAGAACGAGTCCGAGGTCCATGCTGGAGCTTCGGATTGGATTGAAGCCGCGTTCGAGCGCGCCGAGCGCAGGCCGGGTTCGATTGTCTTCGGCAACGGCAAGCGCCCAGGTTGTCGCGGCGACCAAACCCGTTGAGGAACTCCTTCCACGACAGGAGCCCGCGAGTGTATTGGCGGTAACGTCAAGTCCGACGGGCACCGTGCTTCCGGCATCGTCGTTGTGGATGCCGATGGCGCTCATTGCAGAATACAGCGCGTTGGCGCCCAACGCGCGCCGTCCGTCAGCGACACAAACCGCTTTATGAGCAAATAGGCCCGAGCTAGCGTCGAACATCGTTGGCAGAAGCTTTCTTGCAAGCGTCGCGAGCCGGTCCATCCGCGCATGCAGAAGTTTCGTTCCCTGGTTCACGCTCGCGATTTTGGCCTAAGCGCGTACCTGACCGAGCTCAAAACCACAACCGCGTCGATGGCGACGAAGACCGCCGAGGACACGATCGCGATACCGATCACGCCAAATTGCTGCGCGACGGCGACGTCACCGACGAAGTTCAAAAACAGGCCTACGGAAAAGATCGAGGCCAGTGTCACGTACCGTCGTTGAGCCATCAGAACGCTGGCCGCAGGAGCGGCGAGATACGCGCTGAAGGCCGTGACCAGAAAGATCTGAAACGCTTCGATGGATCCTGGATATCTGCCGCCATCGATTTGCGGGATCACTACGGGCGCGAGGAGAACCCCAAGACCCATTACGAATCCTGCTGGAAGAGCGGCTCGGCGAATCCAGCCCAGAACCATAGCCTCTTGCTCTGCGGGAGAGTCGACGATATCGACTTGGGATGTACGGACACGTAAGACTGCGCCCAGCGCCGGGATCGCACCCAACGCGATTGCGAGATAGCGAAGTGTTGCTCCGAGCGTCGCGACTTGGTGCTCGCTGAGCAGCGCTCCAGCAACCATGACATCAACATACGCGAATCCCGCGGCCGCCACGTAGTAAAACGACAGCCACATCTCTTCTCGGTTGAACCAGGTAAGGCGTGGGAGACCTCCATAGGAGAGAATGCTCCGCCGCGCGATTGGGCCTGCCGTCAGCGTGCCCACTAGCAACATCACAGTGATGAACGGCAGGCTGATCGCAAGCGAACTCCCGCTGCCGACGGTGACCGCAAGAGAGGCTCCAAGCAGACCAAGAGCACGAATGATGCTCAGCATCCCGGCGGTGAAAAAGCGACGGTTTGCCTGAAAGTGGGCGATCGCAAGCTCGGCTGCCGAGAATCCGATGGCGAAGGCAGTTGCGAAGAAGATGAGCTTCGGCCCCCCACCGTCGCTCGATCCGAATCCGATGGCTCCGGCAACCGGTGCCAGACAAATACCCACGGCGATGATAAGAAGGGTCGCCCTTAGAAGGGCGTTGAAGAAAGCTCCGCCGCTGCCTTCTCCCGTGGCCCGGGAGATTCGCTCCGCCTCCTCCCGAAGGTAGCGAGTACGCACTCCGCTGCTCGCGGCAGAGCCGGCAAGCTGTGCGAACGTGAGAAAGAGCGTGGTGTAGGCGTAGCTCGAGACGGAGAGATCACGGATGAGGACAACAACGGTCACAGCGCCCAATACCTTGGTGACGAGATCGAGCGCGAACGTCGCGGCGAACCCTCGACGAAACGCTCTCGTTAGGTCGACGCTGTTAGCGGGGATCGACATCGCGACGATTTGCTTCAAGACTCTTCCTGCAATTCTTAAGAACGCCGAGCATCGCCATCAGTCCTCAGGACCCCATAGACGAAATCGGCAACATCCTCAGAAATCCGTTCCCACGATTCGGTCACCGGTGGGGTGAGATCACCAACTGACCATCTCCGAGAGAGATGACCTTCAATTTGCCTCGCCGCATCGTTTGCACCCGCGTTCAAGGTAAGCCAAGCTGCCTTATCCTTGACATAGTTCGCTAAGGCATCCGTTTCTGCGTCCCCCACAACGGCCAGGCGAGGGACAGGAAGTTGGAGGTAGGCGACAGCTTTGCTCGGTAGCTGCTTCCAGTCGCGATTTCCAACCACAATTGCAAGGTCGTAGTTTGAAGCGATCCTTATAATTTCCTCCCATGCTCGCGGCTCGTGAAACACGGCCCTCACTGCGCCGGTCTCGCTGAGCTTTCCCGTCCAATCGGATCCGTACTGATGAAACTCAACTTGCTCCCAGACGCCGGCTCGATCCAGCGAGGTAAGGAAGGGCACGATGTCGAGCCTCGCCGACGAGAGGTCTCCGAAGTGAACAAGCCTCAGCACTGAACCGGAATGCGACTTTCTACGCTGGACATCGGCTTGCAGCCTCGCCTCGTTTTCCAGAGGCAAACCATTCGGCCTGACTAGCATCGGTAGCTTGGGAAAGAGCTCGCCGAGCGACTGGGCTTGCGCCTGGGTCGTGACAACAACACCGCTAGCTCCAGCCCACAGGCGGTGCTCAGCCCGCTTGGCGCGAACACGGGCGAGGTTCCGAACCACTGGTCGCTCGGCCGTTAGCACCCAAGGATCCCCTATGTCGACCACATACGGGATTCGGACCGCAGCCAGCCGGCGAGCTGCATAGGCGATAGGTGAAAACGGAAATCCAATAAGCAGCGCGCCAGCCGCCTGGGGTCGCCACGAGAAGAAACGACGGACACTCCAGGGCTCGAATCTGTCGAGGAGGATCGAGGAGTGCGTCAAGTGCAAGGTCCTTCGAACGAACGATCTGCCGTCCTGCGACCGGCGAGAATTCGCCGCCGGGACTGCCGACCCGGCGACGAGCTCCACGGACCAGTTCTGCAGCAGGGGAACGACGAGCTCCCGCGTGCGAATGCCTCTCGGCGCAAAGGGAGCATGCGCGAGATAGGAGACGACGATCAACCGGGGACGATTAGTCGCTCCGCAACTCGTCGCAGTAGTCGTCAACGGCCCCCTTGAGTCACTGTGATCTGCGACTTCGAACCGCGACAGCCGACGCAGTCGATCTCGGGATCAAAGGTTCAGTCCTGGCCGACGCCTCGGTATGTTCGCGAAAGCTCAGAGCACCAGTTGCCAACATCAGACCGATCACCAATGGGCCGCTGTACTCGAGAATGCCGTTGAATACTGCGAAGGACGCGAGCACCAAGAGCGGCAACCTCGACTGAGCTCGAGCGAAGAGGACCCACCACATGAGAATCAACCCAATAAGCCCTGCGATTCCGATCTGCACGCCAACTTCGACGACATCGCTATGACCGACGAACGCACCGCCCAAGCGCTGCTGCGCGATTCGCGGAATCGTTCTGAGCCCGGTACCGACGATCCACTCGATCGGGGACGATTGCCACCAGGCGCTGATCGCGGCCTGGTAGATACCGCCTCGGCCGCTTCCGAAGTTCGCGAACGACTGGAACTCGCCAACCTTTTCCCCTTTGTGAAAGCGGGACTCGACGACACCTGCGGCGCCCGACGCGAAGATTCCAGCCACGGCTAACGCTACGAGAGCAATGATTCGAAACCGGACTCGGCCCGACACCATCCTCACAACTGCCGCAAGCGCAAGACCAGGGAGGGTGCTGCGAACCCCTGTCGCCACAGTGGCGATGGCCCCGACGGCTATCACAGGGCCCCAAGCCAGTGAGATACTCGATGCAAGGCTCGCAGCCGTAACGCAGCCGGCCAGAAGCGCCAGACCGTGCTCGCTTCCAAGCCCCAGGATCTCACCGCTGCCGTAGTAGGTGGTCTTGGCGACGCCTGCTGCGCCGAGCAACAAGTTTACGGTGAGAGCTGCCACACTGCTCCAGAACGCCACTGTCCGTAAGTAGCCGACGTGGCGGGTATTTGTCGCCTCCGCAACCACCCACACCATCGCCGGAAACACCACGTATTTCGCAGCTTGGATCGCGTCAGCGCCTAAGCCTTCCCGTCCGAGAGAAATAACAGTAGGCGCGAAAAACAACACCATCCCGAGGCGGAGGAGAACGGAAGCGTGGGTCCCTCTGCTCTTCGGCGCGGCAACGAGCAAGATCGCGCCCGCAGTGGCCCCTGCGACAAACGTGACAACGAGCCGTGGTAGTGCCTCGCTCGTGACCACGAGCCAGGGGAGAGCCGCGGTCAGCACCACAGCAACGCCGAGTACGTCAAACCAAGCGACAACCGCCGCCAGGAAGACGGAGCCGACCAAAACCGCGGCAAGAAGGGGCGACTTCGAGAGAGCTGCACCGCCCGCGCCCCCAAGGAGCGCGGCAGTAGCTAGGACGGTAACCCTACTGTCTACGCCGACGTGAATCCGGCTCGGCTGGCGACCGTAGTGCAGGCGCTGACGACATCCGATGCCCTCGAGTCCCTCAACAGTCACACGCTACCGCCCAATGTCTGCACGCGACCGAATGCGGCCGAAAGCGGATCGGAGGCTTCTCGCACACTACGTCTCGGCGTCCTGTGCAATGAGGCATCATCATCGTACGTTAGTCAGGCCGAGTGTCCGGTGGGCATGTCAGGACTAGGAGCCCGCCAGGCTCGAGTGCTGACCGGATGGCGGTCATCGCCGCCAGGTGGTCCGGTAGGTGCTCGAGTGTGCTGAGGCATGTGATTCACGGGTAGCGTGCCCGAGATGTCTGGCGCGTGATGTCGTCCCGGATGACAAGGTAGTGTCGGTTCGTAAAACGTCCGCGCCAGTAGCCGGTCATTTCGTCGACAGCTGTCACGCGAATCCCTTCGCTGGCGAGCAGATGTGGCCAGGGAGCTGCGTCCCGTACCCACGTCGAGCAACGTCCGAGGGTAAATGACAGCGATCCAACGAAGGGCAAAGGCATATTCGACGAGACGCTCGAACTGAAAGGCGCAGAGCCCGCGCTCGTACCGCGCCTCAGAATCGGGGGCCACCACACTCCAACCGCGGCCTCATTCGCGGCCCGCAGTGCCTTCTTGCCGAAACTGAACTCTCCGCTTAGAGCCGTGATCTATCGAGAGCCCGAGAGCGTGTCCTCAAGGGCTCGACCCAGGCCTGTGGCTCGGTTGGCGCACAGCTGGACTCTGAAGCTGCGGCGACTCACAAGACGGCCCGTGTGAGCACTCCCTTGGCTCGGACAGTACGAGCGAAATCGAGGAGCGTGAGTCGAATGCGGCGCAACGGAATCCGCCCCCCACGACAGATAACTGGTTCGGCCCCAAGCCCTAGCTTGAAGGCGTAGAGACCGTGATCAGGCGATGATGGGTCACTCGCCGATGCCGGAACGCCACCTAGGTTGATCCTGTCGATGCCTTCCTCCGAGAAGTCACTCATTGCGCGGAGTAGCATCAGCGGCATTGCTCCGACCTCACGCGCGGTCGCATTCGAGCCATTGAAGAGGTAATAGGCGCTTCTACCCTCAACGCCGAAGAAACACCCGCCGACGTCTTCGTCGCCGAGCCGTGCCAGATAGAGGCGCCCCCGGCGTGCGGCCAGCAGCCCTTCGAGACCCGCGCCGAACGTTTTCGCATCGACCTCGCCGATTGCAACGCCTTTGTCGCGCCTCAGTCGCTCAAGCGTCGACGCGAAAAGCAGCACGAACTGAGCTACATGATCGTTCCCGACGGCCTCGACGTCGACGCCTAGCCTCTCGGCCCGCCGGATAGCCGATCGGGTGCCCTTTCGCATCCGTCGCCAAAGTTCATGCTCGTCGCCCGGCGTAGCAACGAACTCAATGCGTTCTTCGTAATCACGAAGGTTGCCGCACCACGGCCGCCCACCACAGTCAAACGACCCGAGATGTAGCGCAATTACCCCCTCACGACGAGCCCAAGCAGCGAGCGGCTCGATCCGTGGCGTCGATGCGCCGTGGGCGATTGCTGGCGGGGCATCGAACGCCAGAGTGAGCGCCGCCCGCCCCAGCCGACTCTTGACTGGGGACCGGATTAGCCCTACCGCGAGAGCAGCAAGTTTCCCCGAGGCATCAACCCAGCGCACGAAGACCGGCTCGCCGCGGCGGCTCTCCTGGAGAAACGTCGCCCATGCGCTTGTCTGGAACACTGAGCCACCCACTGCACCTACATGTCGATCCCAGGTCAGGTGATCAACCGTACGCGCTGCATGCAACTGAAGAGGCTCGGCCGCTGTCACTCCGTCCCGAGGCTAAGCGGGCCAACGAGGTTGTAAGGGCCCGCTTGTTTGCTGGACTGCATTCTTCTCATTTGTCGCCATGCAGGTCAGGAACGTCAGTTCTCCTTCGCGCTTCGTCACCTACGGTGGACGCATCTAGCCTGGTTCGCCTTCGTACTCTAAGGCGCTTCAGTGTCGTTAGCCATCTTCTCTGGCTGGTCCGGGCGAGTGTCTAGGCGGAAAGCGACGACAGGCGAAGTTCGGGCCCACCAGTACAGAGGCGGAGCTCACGCCTCCGTGCCAAGGGCTCCATGAAGTCGATGCCGAGCCCCGCTGCGCGACCGCGAACTCGAGCCTGAAGGCCGCCGACGCAAGCCGTGTTGCTGAGTACGCCGATCGTTGCGAGGCCGACTTGACGGCCCTCAGGGAGCCGGATGTCCTGCGCCGTTCAGCACACGCCTATTGCCCGTCAACTAACCGGTCCACCGAGTCCAGTCGATGACGCGGAATCGGGACATGAGATCGGGGGGGAGGTTGACGCCGGAGCCGACCCATGGCCATGTGTAAGCACCGAGAGAGGACGAATACTGCGCCACGAAGGCATCGCCGCCGGTGTCGACGACGATAGCCCCATACTTCTGAAGAGTACGACACTCCTGGCGCATCCATTCTCTTGCAACGCTTGGCCAAGTCGAGCAATTGATGGAAGGATCCAGCTGTAGGCGCGCCCCCATCGGAACTGCGCTACATCCGTCTGTCGTGCCGTCCCCGCCCGTGGCTGGAGCGACATACCTTGGGTGGCAACTTCCGCTTGAAGTAAACGGAAGGGCCAGGGCTAGGGCATGGTCCCAGCTTCCTCCGGCAGGGGTCTCCGTGTCTCTGGGTCTGATTGTCCCCGCACCCTCATAGGTGTGAGAGGCACGAGGGCTCCACGCACCGTAGCCCGCGCTGCTACTCCAGCCAGGGCTGTGTTTGGTGATGAACGTCGCAGCCCAGTTGGAGTTAGAGGCACACTGGAGGCTGCCGCTCGAGGTAAGCGGAGTGGTGCTCGGGGGAGTGACCTTGTAGAGATCCCATTCTACGTCCGTATCGGAAATCGCCACGACTAGCCTGCTCTCGTTTGTCTTTTCAACAATGGCTCCCGCAGGAATAGGAACCTGATATTGAGCGGAGTTGCACGTCGGATAGTTGAGTTGGACAGTCACGGTAGGCGTCGCGCTGGTGGCGTAATAAATCGAGGGAACCGACGAGCTTGTTGGCCCGAACGTGTGGCTTGAGATCGCGGAACTCATTAGTGCATTGTCGGGGTGGATTGGCGGGCTGGACGGGATCGGTGTATTGAATGCGCTCGTCGGGCTGTACCAACGCCCTTCCACGTTGGATGAGCCAGCAGGACTTGTGCTTGGGAGCGTCGTGACGATGGCCGTTGCTACGGACGCCACCGTCGTGGAGCCTGCGGAGTTGCTGGCGGTTACGGACACGCGCATCGTTGACCCCACGTCCAACGACGCGAGGAGATAAGTGGTTCCACTCGCGCCAGCGATCGACGAACAGGAGCCACCGCCCGAATCGCAGCGCTGCCACTGGTATGCGTAGCTGATCGGAGTCGTCCCGCTCCACGAGCCGGGGGCCGCGGTCAACGGTTGACCTTGCTGCGCGGTTCCGCTGATCGTTGGCGGCGCGGCTGCGGACGGAAGCGTTGGAACCGACGCCGGCGTGGGCGAAGGTGGTAGTGGGCTTGTCGCTGATTGGACGACTGTTGTCTGTGCCGAGGTTGTAGCTCCCGAGCCATTGCGATTAGAGGCGGTCACAATCACACGAAGCGTGTCGCCCACATCGGCGGTAGAGAGCGGTTCCGCTGAGCTTGTCGCACCGGGAATGACGCTGCATTTCGCGCCGGTCGAGTCACACCGAAGCCACTGATACGCGTACTTAAGGATTTTCCCCTGCCAGCTACCGGTACTTGCCGTCAGCGTATTCGGCACCTGCGCGATGCCGCTGATTGAAGGGGGTGTCTGGTTCCTGGGAGGCTGCTGCCCTGGGGCTCGGGAACCACCAGAGGCGACAGCGGTAGCGAGGACGAGCGTGAGAGCAGCGGCCGTGGCGGCTGTGATGCGGCGGCCCATCACATTCTCTCTTCGGGCAGCACGAGCTTCCTTGTAACCCTCGAACGAGGGACATCCCGGGCATCAGTCGCCGTTTTTCGCTTGAAATTGCCGGTTTTTTGCGGGTGCAAAGGCGCCCAGACCGCTCGGCCCGACCCTCGGCTTGGGGCGGTTAGGGCATCAACGGAGAGAGCCACAACCCGGGGCTGGCTCGGACCCCGCTTGTGCTCAGAGCCCAAACGGCTATAACCCGTGCATCGCTGGCCCAAGTCAAACCAAGCGACATCCCGTGCAAGACCTGCGCGTCCCGTTTGTCGATCTGGGGCCCGCGAGCTTCGCGGTGAAGGAGCGAGTCCTTGCCCGCGTCAGTCGAACGCTGGACAAGGGCGATTTCCTCAACGGCGGCGCCGTTCGCGAGTTCGAGCGGCGATTCGCCAAGTACGTAGGGCGGAACCACTGCATCGGCGTTTCCAGCGGCCTCGACGCTCTGCGGCTGTCGCTTCTTGCGTCCGGTCTCGCACCCGGCGGCGGAGTGATCGTTCCGGCAGCCACTTTTGCCGCCACATTCGAAGCAGTCCTGCAGGCGGGCGGAACGCCGGTCGTCGTGGACGTCGGCGAAGACGATTACAACCTCGACGTTCGGGAGGCAGAATCAACTGCCGCAGCAGGCGCATCTCACCTTATGCCCGTCCATCTCTACGGGCAGATGGCCGACATGCAGGCTCTCAATTCGATCGCCGAGCGCCACAGCATCCGGATCGTCGAGGACGCCTGTCAGGCACATGGCGCCTCACGCGACGGGCTGTCGGCAGGAGGTGCGAGCCATGCCGCGGCCTTCAGCTTCTACCCATCCAAGAACCTCGGCGCGATGGGAGATGCTGGTGCACTGGTCACCGACAGGGAGGAACTCGAATCCGTGGCACGCGCCCTGCGTGTCCACGGCGAAACGCGCAAGTACCACCACGAATACGTCGGTTACACGGCTCGGCTCGACACGATGCAGGCAATCGTTCTTGTCGAGAAGCTCCCGTTCCTCGATGAGTGGAACCGTCAGCGCCAGGCCGCCGCGCGGTTCTACACGGAGTCCCTGTCGGGGCTCGAGGGCCTGCGGCTCCCGTCGGAGCCCGAGGGAAGCGTGTCCGTCTGGCATCTGTACGTGGTGCGCCTCTCGGACCCCGACCGCTT
>JGI10216J12902_100725335_pt1 | contig 11986 bp, 11 predicted proteins | sample KanNatreferecore_FD_12902 | JGI IMG/M metagenome (IMG submission 12902)
CGTCCTGATGGACGTGATGATGCCCGAGATGGACGGCTACGAGACCACGCGGATCATCCGGGAGGACCTTAAGAAGAAGTCCCTCCCCATCATCGCCCTTACCGCAAAGGCGATGAAAGGGGACCGGGACAAGTGCATCGACGCCGGCGCCTCCGATTACATCGCCAAGCCGGTGGACACGGAGCAGCTCCTGTCCCTGCTCAGAGTCTGGCTTTATAAGTAGAGAGTGAGTGGTGAGTGGTAGGACTCAGACGGCGCTTTTCGGATTTCAGAAGACGCCGCTGGGGTAAAACAGGAATGCGGTCCCCCTGGCAGCCCCCGCCCGGGAATCGCTCGCCCGCTCGTCGGTGCAGCCACCGAACGGCGGCTGCACCACTCACCACTCACCACTAGATGCCCACCGCAGTACGCCGCGGCCTGGACCCCGCCTCCGTGGTCGCGAAAAGCAACCACGGCTCCCTAGAGGCCCTCGAGCTGGACCTCCTGCTGGAGGCCGTCTACCGCCGCTATGGGTATGACTTCCGGGAGTACGCCCACGCGTCCCTCAAGCGCCGGGTGATGAACGTGGTGCGGGCCGAGAAGCTGGAGACGATCAGCGGGCTCCTGGAGCAGGTCCTGCACGACCCCGCCTGCATGGAGCGGTTCCTCCTGGCCCTCTCCGTGAACGTGACCTCGATGTTCCGGGACCCGCACTTCTTCCTCACCTTCCGGAAAAAGGTGGTGCCGCTGCTGCGGACCTATCCTTTCGTCCGCATCTGGCACGCCGGCTGCTCCACGGGCGAGGAAGTCTACTCCATGGCGATCCTGCTCCAGGAGGAGGGGCTGTACGAGAAATGTCGCATCTACGCCACGGATATGAACGAGTCCGTGCTGCGCAGAGCCCGGGAGGGGATCGTCCCGCTCGACGCGGCCGAGAGCTACGCGGTCAACTACAAGAAGGCAGGGGGTGTGCGGGCCCTCCCGGAGTACTACACTTCGGCCTACGGGAACGCCCTCTTCCGGGCCTCCCTGAGGCAGAACGTGGTCTTCTCCCAGCACAACCTGGCGCTGGACGGCTCCTTTAACGCGTTCAACGTGATCCTCTGCCGCAACGTGATGATCTACTTCCGCAAGCCGCTCCAGGAGAGGGTCCACAACCTGCTTTACGACAGCCTGGACATGTTCGGCATCCTGGGCCTCGGCGGCAAGGAATCGCTGCAATTCACCTCACACGAAAGGGACTACGTACAGCTGGAGGTCGGGACGAAGCTCTACCGTCGAATTCATTGAGGGTGTTGCGTACCCGTGTTCAAAATCGTCGTCATCGGAACCTCGATGGGCGGGATGCAGGCGCTGCAGACTCTCCTGGCCGCGCTCCCGGCGGAGTTCCCGCTGCCGGTCGTCGTCGTACAGCACCGGAGCTCCGACTCGGGGGACGCGCTCCGGGCCTCACTCCAGCGTTACAGCCAGCTGCGCCTGCGCGAGCCCGTGGACAAGGAGCCGGTTGAGGCCGGCAAGATCTACCTCGCGCCCGCCGACTACCACCTGATGTTGGAGGACCGCTCCTTTGCCCTCGCCACGGATGAACCGGTGAGCTACGCCCGGCCGTCCGTGGACGTGCTGTTCGAGAGTGCGGCGGATGCCTACGGCGGCGCCGTAATCGCGGTGGTGTTGACGGGTGCGAACCATGACGGCGCGAGAGGGGTCTCTCGTGTAAAGGACAGCGGCGGGTTCGTGATCGTTCAGGACCCGGACGAGGCGGATCGGCCGGAGATGCCGCGTGCGGCGATCGGCGCGGCGGCCGTCGATGCCGTCCTGTCGCTGTCGGAGATCGGCCCGCACCTGCTGGAGCTGGCCGAAGTGAGTAATGGACGCACCCATGCGGGCCGCTGAGCAAGTCAACATCCTGCTCGTAGACGACCGCCCGGAGAACCTGGTGGCGCTCGAGTCGGTGCTGGAGGAGCTGGGCCAGAACCTGGTCCGGGCCCATTCCGGCCGCGAGGCGCTGAAGCATCTCCTCGATACGGACTTCGCGGTCATTCTACTGGACGTGCAGATGCCGGGAATGGACGGCTTCGAAACCGCCACTTTGATCCGTGCCCGCGAGCGTTCACAGCACACCCCCATCATCTTCCTCACGGCGATCAACAAGACGGATACCCACGTCAGCCGCGGTTACAAGGTAGGGGCCGTCGATTACGTCTTCAAGCCATACGAGCCGGATATCCTGCGCGCCAAGGTCAGCGCGTTCGTCGAGCTCTGCAAGAAGAGCAGACAACTGGCCCAGGCAGAGAGTGAGGTCCGTAAGCTCAACGACGAGCTGGAGCGCCGCGTGGCGTCGCGCACGGCCGAGCTTGCGTCCGCGAACCGCGAGCTGCAGAACGAGATCACCGTCCGGCAGGGGGTACAGGAAGAGCGTGCGCGCCTCCTGACACTCGAGCAGGCGGCGCGGACCGACGCCGAGGAGGCCAAGGCGAGCCTGGAATTCCTGGGCGAGGCCAGCGCGGCCCTCTCGGCGTCACTCGATCTCGAGACCACCTTGCAGCAGGTCACCAGTCTCTGCGTTCCCTTCCTCGGCGACTTCTGTATCCTGGACCTTCTCGGCGAAGACGAGAGGGTCCGGCGTGTCGCCACCACCCACCGGGATGCCCGCCTGGCGGAGCGGATGCGGGCGCTGGAGTGCCGGTACCCACTCGATCCCGGGCCGCCGGAGCCCTCCTGCCGCGTGCTGCAGACCGGCCGCTCGGAGGTCTTCGACACCCTGGACGAGCAGTGGCTGGCCACGCACTTCAGCAACGAAGCGCACGCCCGGATCTTCCGCGAGCTGGCCCCGGTGGCGTATATGGCGGTCCCGCTGATCGCCCGCGGGCACACGCTAGGCGTGCTGAGCTTCGGACTGGGCACGGACCGCGCCGGAGGCGGCGTGGGCTACAACCGGGACGACGTGGACCTGGCCGAAGACTTCGCCCGGCGGGCCGCGGCAGCGATCGACAACGCGCGGCTATTCCGGGACCTGGAAGAGGCGGCGCGTCGCAAGGACGAGTTCCTGGCCATGCTCGCGCACGAGCTGCGGAACCCGCTCGCTGCCATCTCGAATGCGGAGTACGTGCTGGAGGGGATCCGCACCGAGGACCCGCGCGTCGTACGCCTGCGATCCATCATCTCGCGCCAGGCCCAGCACCTGTCCCGCCTGGTGGATGACCTCCTCGACATCTCCCGCATCACGCGCGGGAAGATCGAGCTGCGCAAGGAGCCGGTGGAGCTGGCTGCCGTGCTGCAGCGTTCCGTCGAAAGCACTTCCCCGCTCGTGGAGGCCTACGGACACCGACTGGAGATCGAGCTCCCCTCCGCGCCGGTGTTGATCCACGCGGACTCCACCCGGTTGGAGCAGATCCTTACCAACCTCCTGAACAACGCCGCCAAATACACCGAGCCGGGAGGCGAGCTGCGGGTGTGGGCAAAGGTCGAAGGCGAAGATGTGGCGGTCGGGGTGCGGGATTCCGGCATCGGCATGTCTCCCGAGCTGCTGCCGCGCGTATTCGACCTGTTCACGCAGGCCGAGCGGTCGCTGGACCGTTCCCAGGGAGGTCTGGGGATCGGTCTGGCGCTGGTCCGGCGGCTGGTGCAGCTGCACGGCGGCAGCGTCTCCGCCCACAGCGAAGGCCCAGGCAAAGGCAGCGAATTCGTCGTGCGAATGCCGGCGCTCGCGCCCGAGGCGGCGGCATCCATCCCTCCCCTGCGGAGCGAGGAGAAGCATGAGGACCCTTCTGCGATGCGCGTGCTCGTGGTCGAGGACAACGACGACGCCGCGGAGACGCTCACCGAGATCCTCGAGCTCTGGGGCCACGAGGTCCACGTCGCGCAGAACGGTCCGGCCGCGATCGAGACGGCCGCCCGGTGCTCCCCGCACGTGGTGCTGCTCGATATCGGCCTGCCCGGGATGGACGGCTACGAAGTCGCGCGCCGCATCCGCTCCCACGGCGCTCTCTCCGGCGTGCGCCTGGTCGCCCTCACCGGCTACGGCCAAGACGAAGACCGCCGCCGCGCGGAAGCCGCCGGCTTCGACGAGCACCTCACCAAACCCGTAGACCCGCAGAAGCTCCGCCGCCTCCTGTCCTCCGGCGTCGGGGCGGGGGGGCACTTGGAGACGACGTGACGAGGACGACGCGGCTCACCTTCCTAGTCGGGAACGAGACCGGCCCACGATCATCACTCCGGTAGGAGGTCCTCATACAAGTCCCGCCACTCCGGGTTGTGACGTTCGATCAACTGTAGTTTCCATGCGCGCTTCCATGCTTTGATCCGCTTCTCGCGGTTGATGGCGCTCTCCATGGTTCCGTGCGGCTCGTACCAGACCAGAAGCCGGACCCGGTACTTCCGGGTAAAACCGTCGCACGCTCCGTTACGATGGTCCCACACCCGGGGGGCGAGATCGGCCGTGACTCCTGTATACAGGGTTCCGTTCCGCCGGCTGGCCATGATGTAAACGCACGGCTGCTTCATCGATGTCGCTATTACCCCCACGACCGCTTGGGGTCCTTCACCGGGGCGATCCCCGGCCGCTCGCGTGCGCGGGCGCCATGGCCTCCGCCGTGTCGGCCATCGTCATTCCGGACGGCGGTCGCTGCGGGCGTGGGGTCCGCTCCCATTCCGGGAATCCAGTGCGTGCTGCTTGCTGCTTAGTGCGTGATCCCCTAGGGCGCCGTCCGCACGCGGGCCGCGACGTTGTTCGGACCAAGGGAAGCACCGCATACGGACATTCCGGGCGTTCCTGGATTCCGGAATGTCAAGCGGTGCCTCGCGCGGAGCCGGTCGCCGTCCGGAATGACAGTGTCGGGCGGCTGGAACGGAACCGATGCCCCGATGGCGGGTTCGCGAGGACCGGATTTCGTGAGCTCCGGCCTCTCGGTTCGCCGAGACCTCGCCGCGGATCATTCACTGCGCGCCGCGAGGGCCTCCGAGCCGGTAGGCGGTGGGATGGCCGACCCTCATCTTGAGGAGCGGGGCATCTGGACAGCGGACGCGGGCGCGTTTGGAGACGGCCAGGTCGTCCGGGTCCATCTCGTACTCGCCGGGGTCCAGGTTTACGACCAGGAACTGGCCGTGATACCGGGGCTCTACCTCCCGGCGGATGCGCTCGGCGTAGAGCGCGTGGGCACGGGTCGCGGCATCAGAGGGAGGCGCTATTCGACGTCAGAATCCATCTCGGGAGGATTATAACCAGGCGTGCGCCGGGGTGCTCGCGATCTATGAGGCTCGCGCGATCCTCCGGGGTGGAAGCCCCGGCGGCTGAGCGGCTACCGTATCTCTTCACCTTCCAGGTAATCCCGGCTCCGGACGACGACCACGCCCTCTTCCGGCGCAAGGCGAAGGACCGCGTCGTGAGTGGCGGGGATCAGGTACCTTCCGGCCACGTAGACGTCATTCGCCGGGTACGGGAGCACTTCGGTGATGCGCCCCAGCTCCTCGCCGTCCGGGGTGACCACGCGGAGGCCGAGGAGCTGGTGGACGTAGTACCGCCCTTCAGGGAGCGGCGGCGCGTCGGCGGCGTCCATCAGGACTTCCGCGCCGCGAAGTGCGTCGGCGGCCTCCCGGTCCCCCACGCCCTCCAGGGTGACGAGAAGCATCTCCCGGTGCTGCCGCGTGGAGACGACGGCCCGCATCTCCTCACGGCCGTCCGGCAAGCGGAAACGGAGCTCCCGGAGGCGCGGGAGGCGCTCGGGGAACTCCGTGAGGGGCCGCAGCTTCACCTCGCCGCGGAGGCCGTGGGCGCCGACGAAGACGCCGACGACCAGCGTGTCCACGCCGCTACTTGGCGGGGTCGCGGATCTCCTTAATGATGTCATCTTCGATCAGGATCTCCGCTTGCGCCAGCTTCTCCTGGAGGTTGTCGCCCGCGTTCACTTCGACCTCGCCTTCGAGGGCGCCGCGGGTGATCTCGGTGTTCAGCTCCAGCCCCTGGTACTCCTTGAGCTGCTCCTGAAGCTCCGCCTTCACGTCTTCCTGCTTGCGCTTCTCCATCTCCAGCTGCTGCCGGAAGGCCATGGCGCGCTGCATGTCGGTGCGCTGCAGCTCCAGCATCAGCCGGCGACTCTGCCGCTCCAGCTCCTCCTGGGACTCTTCGACGCGCTTGATGGCGTCCTCCACGTCCGCAATGAGCTGCTGCTTCAGCTTGTCCGTCACCACCGCCTTGAGCAGGACCTGTCGTTTAAGGATCATGCCAGTCTCCGGTTTCAAGTTCCAGGTTTCAAGTCCAAAGTCGCTCCGGCTCCTGGACCTGGGACCTGGGACCTGGGACCTGGAACCTGGAACATTGTTAAGAGCCGAAATCGACGACGGCGCGGAGGTCGTACTTCGCGGCGGCGGCGTTGGCGACGGTGCGGATGGCGCCGGCGATGCGACCCTGGCGACCGATGACCTTCCCCATGTCGCCGGGGGCGACCTCCACGTGGATGGTCACGGTGCCCGGTCGGCCCTGCACCTCCGCCACGTCCACGGCGTCCGGATCGTCCACGAGCGAGCAGACGATCACCTCGACCACGTCTTTCATGACGCCCTCTTCCTACTCTTTGGTCGGCTTGGCGGCCGGCACGGGCTCGTCGATGACGCCGGCGCGGCGGAGGAGTTGGCGCATGGAATCGGTCGGCTGCGCGCCCTGGCTCATCCACTTGAGCGTCTTCTCTTTGTCCACTTTGATGGTGGCAGGGTCCGTCAGCGGGTCATAGAAACCGAGCTGCTCGATGAAGCGGCCGTCCCGCGGCGACGCGGAATTCGCCACCACGATGCGGTAAAACGGGCGCTTCTTGGCCCCCATGCGGGTCAATCGGATGCGTACTGGCAACGGAGTTCCTCCTGGCTATCGTCTCTTGAAGCGGCCGGCGCCGAGGCCCATGCGGGTGAGCCCGCCGGGGAGACGTTTCTTGCCGCTCTGAATCTGGTTGATCTGGCTGAACATGGACCGCATCTCGTTGAAGGTCTTGAGCAGCCGGTTCACTTCCTGAACCGAGGTGCCGCTCCCGCGCGCGATGCGGCGGCGGCGGCTTCCGTTCAGGATGTTCGGGTCCCGCCGCTCCTGGCGCGTCATGGACTGGATGATCGCCTGGATGCGGGTCAGCTCTCTCTCATCGATCTCCGGCGCGGGGCCCCGGCCGCCGCCGAAGAACGGCATGGACCCGAGCAGCTGGTCCAGCGGGCCCATCTTCCGGACGGTCTGCATCTGCGTCAGGAAGTCTTCCAGGTCGAACTGGTTGGCGCGGAGCTTCTTCTCGAGAGCGATCGCTTCCTTCTCATCGAACGCGGCCTGCGCCTTCTCGATGAGGCTGAGCACGTCCCCCATCCCCAGGATGCGGGAGGCCATCCGCTCGGGATGGAACGGCTCCAGGGCGTCGCTCTTTTCGCCCACTCCCATGAACTTGATGGGCTTGCCGGTGACCGCCCGGATCGAGATGGCCGCGCCGCCGCGGGTGTCGCCGTCCAGCTTGGTGAGCACGTAGCCGCTGACGCTCAGACGCTCGGTGAACTGCGTGGCCACGTTGACGGCGTCCTGGCCGGTCATGGCGTCGAGCACCAGGAGCGTCTCGGAGGGGTTAAGCGCCTGCTCCAGACGCTGCACTTCCGCCATCATGTCCTCGTCTACGTGGAGGCGCCCGGCGGTGTCGACGATCACCACGTCGCACTGCTGCGCCTGGGCCGCGCGCAGACCGTCCTGCGCGATCCGCACCACGTCCCGCTGTTCCAGGTCCGCGTAGACGGGGGTTTTGATCCCGTCGCCGACGACTTGCAGCTGCTTGATGGCGGCGGGGCGGTAAATGTCGCACGCCACCATCAGCGGGCGGCGGCCCTGGCGTCGGACGAGCGTGGCAAGTTTGCCGCAGGTGGTCGTCTTACCGGAGCCCTGGAGGCCGACCATCAGGATCACGGTCGGCGGGCGCGAGGCGTACTGGATGCGGCTGGCGTCCTCGCCCAGGACGGCGCACAGCTCCTCGTTGACGATTTTGACGACCTGCTGCGCGGGGGTGAGGCTCTCCAGCACCTCGACGCCGACGGCCCGCTCCTTGATGCGCCGGTCCAGCTCTTTCGCCACCTTGATGTTCACGTCCGCCCCGAGAAGGGCCAGCCGGACCTCTCGAAGGGCCTCGGTGACGTCCTGCTCCCGCAGGGTTCCTTTGCCGCGGAGGCGGCTGAACACGCCCTGGAGCTTCTCGGAGAGCGAATTGAACATCAGGAGGCGGTGGCAGTCGCAGTGAGCAGGCCGGCCAGTAAGAGCCGGTAGACGGCGTGAGCAGAAGACGCACGAAGACGCACAAGTATACTTCACCCACGAAGTCCCGTCAAACCACGCGGCGGATAGCAAGCGAGCAGGGAATACACTCGGCGGCGGCGCACCATTAAACACGTCAGGCGCCGCATCCGAGCGCCGGGAGTATGCCGATGCCGCGCTTCCCATTTCCCCATTTCCTCATTTCCTCATTTCCTCTGCGCGTGCTCGCCGCCGCTGCCTTGGTCTCCGGCGCCGTCGCCCTCGCCGGAAGCGGCGCCCGCGCCGGCGCGCCGGAGACGGTGTTCCAGTGTCGCTTCACCGAACGGCCCGTCACTATCGATGGGAGCGGAGGCGAGGCCGCCTGGAAGCAGGCACCGGTGATCGACGGCTTCCGGCAGCACTGGGCCGGCACGAAAGCCCGCGCCACCACCCGCGCGCGGCTGCTCTGGGACCGCGAGAACCTCTACTTCCTCGCGGACATGGACGACGCGGACCTCTTCGCGGACCTCCGCGAGCACGACGCGAAGACCTGGCTCAACGACGTGTTCGAGCTGTTCTTCAAACCGGCGGACGACAAGCCCGGTTATTACGAGTTCCAGGTGAACGCGGCCAACACCGTGATGGACATGTTCCTCCCCTCGCGCGAAGGGGGCGGCTTCGACAAGTTCATCGCCGACGGCGACTTCCACATCGAGGCGAAGGTTAGCCTGCGCGGCACCCTGAACCAGCGCGACGACCGGGATCGCGGCTGGACCGTGGAAGGCAAGATCCCGTGGCGGGATTTCCTGCGCTCCGGAGGGCGTCCGGCGGTGGGTGAGCAGTGGAAGTTTGCCCTCTGCCGCTACGACTACACGAAGGGCCGTGAGCCCGAGATCTCAAGCTGCGCCCCGCTCACCAAGCCCAGCTTCCATCGCTGGGAGGACTACGCCGCGCTGCGCTTCGAGGGGCCGGAGAAGTCGTCTCACCGTCCCTTCGGCATCGAGAAGCGGGTGGCCCTGAACACCTCCACCGTCGTGGGGTCGCCCGATCCCCCCGCGCCGTACCGTCCCCGGCGTCTCTATCCGGCGCTGAAGCTGAATAATCCAATGTGGGTGGTCCACCAGCCGGGCAGCAACCGCATGCTGGCGATCGTCCAGCGCTGGGGTGGCGGTCCCTCCAGGGTCCTCAGCTTCCGGGACGACCCGAGCGTCGAGGCAACGGAAGAGATCCTCTCGCAAGACCGCTGCATCTACGAGATCTGCTTCCATCCCGATTTCCAGCGGAACGGGTACGTGTACATCAGCAGCAAGGGCCCGCTCGCAGCGGAGCGTGCCGGCCGGAAGATGCAGGTGGCCCGCTACACCATGGGCCGCACTCCGCCCTACGCGCTGGACCTGAAATCCGAGAAGATCATCATCGACTGGCCCTCCGACGGGCACGACGGCGCGGCAATGTGTTTCGGGAAGGACGGGATGTTCTACGTCACCACCGGCGACGGGACCTCGGATTCGGACGTCGACATCGTCGGCCAGGAGATGAGTCTGCTGACCGCCAAGCTGCTGCGCATCGACGTGGACCACCCGGACCCCGGCCGCGGCTACTCCGTGCCGAAGGACAACCCGTTCGTGGGCATGAAGGACGTCCGCCCCGAGACCTGGGCGTATGGCTTCCGCAACCCATGGCGCATGACCGCGGACGAGAAGACCGGCCACATCTGGGTCGGCAACAACGGCCAGGATCTCTGGGAGACCGCCTACCTCATCCAGCGGGGCGCCAATTACGGCTGGAGCGTCTACGAAGGCAGCCACCCGTTCTACCCGAACCGCAAACTCGGCCCTACCCCCCTGGTCCAGCCGACGGTAGAGCACCCGCACTCCGAGGCCCGCTCCCTCACCGGTGGGATCGTCTACTACGGCAAACGCCACCCGGAGCTGGTGGGCGCCTACATCTACGGGGATTACTCGACCGGCAAGATCTGGGCGATCCGGCACGACGGCACCAAGGCCGTCTGGCACCGGGAGATCGCGGACACCTCGCTGCAGATCACCGGCTTCGCCCCGGCGGCCGACGGCGAGATCATGATCGTCGACATGCGGGACCGCGATCAGGGCGGGGTCTACACCCTCGACCCCACGCCGAAAGAAGTGTTGGAGGCACGGTCCACGTTCCCGACCCGCCTGAGCGACAGCGGTCTTTTCCGCTCCGTCAGGGGGCACGTGGTGCAGCCGGGGCTGATCCCGTTCTCCGTCAACGCCCCGCTCTGGTCGGACGGCGCCCACAAGGAGCGGTTCATCGCCCTACCCGGTGCCGACACCAAGATCGACTACACCAGCTCCCGCGGCTGGAGCTTCCCGGACCGGACGGTGCTGGTGAAGTCGTTCGCGCTGGAGACGAAGGAGGGCGATCCGCGCTCCCGCCGTTGGATCGAGACGCGCTTCCTCACCAAGCAGGACGGCGAGTGGGCGGGCTACTCCTACGCCTGGAACGACGCGCAGACCGAAGCGATCCTCGTCGCCGGAAAGGGGCTGGACAAGGAGCTCTCGGTGCGCGTTCCCCGCTCGGGGCAGTACCCGGAGGGGGTCCGCAAGCAGACATGGCGTTACCCCAGCCGCGCGGAGTGCATGGTATGCCACAGCCGCGCCGCCAATTTCGTTCTTGGCCCAAGCCTGCTGCAGATGAACCGGGAGCACGACTACGGCGGCGTGCGAGACAACCAGCTGCGGGTGCTGGAGCACTTGGGAGTGCTGCGCGTCGACTGGGCCGCCGAGGCGCAGGAGGCGCTTCGCAGCGAAACCCGGGCGCGCGGTCTCGATTCAGACAAGATCGAGGAGTATGTGCGGAAACAGAGCGCCCGGGGCGGTCAGCGTGAGCCCGCCTCTGCCGCCCTGCTTGCTGCGGCGCCGGAACGGCTCCCGAGGCTGGTCGACCCCGCGGACCCCACCGCGGCCCTGGACGCCCGCGCCCGCTCCTACATCCACGCGAACTGCTCCCAGTGCCACGTCGAAGCGGGCGGCGGTAACGCCCAGATCCAGTTGGAGTTCACCGCCGCGGTGAAAGACATGAAGCTCTTCGACGTGAAGCCGCTGCACGACACGTTCGGCCTTCCCAACGCCCGCCTGGTGATGCCGGGCAGCCCGGAGCGCTCGGTGTTGTTGCACCGGATCTCGATCCGGGAGAAGGGGCAAATGCCGCCCCTGGCCTCGTCTCTCGTTGACCGGCAGGCGGTCGAGCTGATGCGGCAGTGGGTGCGCTCTATTCGGTCGAATTAGGTACGACGAACTTCGAGTAGGGGGCGTTCTCCATGTCCGCCTGGGGGAGATGGCCGAGGATTACGCGTTCGCTCGCAATCTGGGAGCGGTTCGGCGCCGCGGTAACGACCTGAATGACGATTGCCGCCTGGTGTCTCGCAGTAAGTCTATTCTCCTCGGCGTCATCCAACGCAGCCGAGGGGACGGTGATCCGGTCCCGCTACCCACGCCAGGTCTTGCAGACTACCCATGCGCTGCCGTCCGAGGTCGTCGACCGCCGGGACGCACGGGGGATGACGCCTCTCATTCGCACTGCAAGCTGGACGCAATACGACCTGGTCACCGGCGAGGAGCAGCGTTCCGCCGCGGAGGCGGAGCGGCTGCTGCGCGCCGGGGCGGACGTTAACGCGAGCGACAGGGAGGGCCGGACCGCCCTGATGTGGGCAGCGGATCGGCACCATCCCGACCTCCTGGCGGTGCTGCTGCGCCACGCCCCGGCGATAAACGCCCGCGACCGTCG
>JGI10216J12902_100459777_pt1 | contig 11983 bp, 10 predicted proteins | sample KanNatreferecore_FD_12902 | JGI IMG/M metagenome (IMG submission 12902)
GCTGTGAGATGAGGCGATAGCGCATGTGTTCGGCTGAAAATTTCGAGCGGACATAGCTTCTTTCAGTGAAAAGACCTTTTGTTGATGTATCCGTCGCATTCACCCATACGACCAATTCCCTTTTATCATGATCGTTGATCCTTGAGAGTTTCTCTTCGGCTACTGCCAACATCTCGGACATGGACACTCGATCCTGAAATGCAGGGTGGACCTGGAAAAACGCTTCGCCATCTCGATCGGGGTTAAGCACGGCGACGATATGCGCGTCCGTCTCCCAAAGTGTGATCGCATCCTGTAGATTGAAGTGAAAGATATTTTCATTGATGTGCCAGCGCCAGTAATCTCAACGCAATAGCGACCATGAAAAATCATGACGGTTGTTGTGAAGGGATACCTGGCGCAGGAATTCGCGGATGCGCCAGTAGTCATCCTCGGATCGATAATTTCGTGGAATTGGTTTCATAAGTTATATATTGAAAAGAATTCGCCGTCACCAAAGGAGGCTTCACTATCCGAATGGATAGTGTGGTCAAGCAAACAGGTTGGTCAAACCCGGGAGAAGCCTCACACAGTTGAAAGATCCCATACCTCGTGGATCTTTGGAACGTCATTAATTAAGCGCTGAGTGTATGCCTCTTTCGGATGCAAAATTACATCATCAGGAGTTCCGCTCTCAACAAATTTTCCATGCTCCATAATGTAGATCTTATCCGATACATAATAAGCCAGACCTACATCATGCGTGATGAAAATAAGCGTCATACCTGTTTCAATATGTAGTTTCATCAGCATACCCAGGATGGTCGCGCGACAAGAGGCATCGATCATGGAGGTGGGCTCATCTGCCAGCAGGATCTTCGGTTTCAACAGAAAGATACGGGCAATCATTAAGCGCTGCATCTGTCCACCGGAGAGTTCAAAAGGATACTTGTTAGTCAATTCTTCGAACTTCAAGTTTACAAAGCTGCATGCTTCTGCCATCAACTCTACTTTTTTTTCATGCGAGAGTTTTCGACCGCCGCGCATATGAATACAATCGAGAAGCACGGAATCGATCTTATTAAAGATGTTGTAGGAAGAAAACGGATCCTGAAAGATTGCCTGAATATTTTTCCAGTATTCCTGCTTCTTCTTATATGTGTTGAGGTTGAGCTTTTTACCCTGGAAGTAAATCTGGCCCTCTGTGGCGTTGATCAATCCCAGGAGCATCTTCGCCAAAGTAGTCTTTCCGCTGCCGGATTCGCCCACGATCGAGACAATTTCGCCTTCGTAGAAATCGAAATCCACATGATCAACCGCTGCAGTCTTATAGTAGCCAAACCCAAATACTTTGGTCAATCCGGATCCGCTCAGGCATGGTTTTTTTTCATCGATCATTTTTACAGTCCTCTCTCGCATAAATCTCCCTCAGTTCGTTTTCCGACAGGAGGCAGCGATAGGCGCGACCACCATCCACGTCGCGCAGAGGGATGGAAAGCGACTGGCATTCCGGCCGAACATATTTGCAGCGTTCGGCAAACCGGCAGCCTGCGGGTGGGTTCTTAAGATTGGGTGGTACGCCGGGGATGGCAGCCAGTTCACATTCCCGCAGGCCTTTTTCAGGCACAATGATCGAACCCATTAGCCCCCTGGCATACGGATGGAGCGGATCAAACACAGTTTCTTCTGCAGTGCCCTTCTCGACAATCTGCCCTGCGTACATGACCATAATATCATCCGTCACGTTTTTGAGGAGTGGAAGCTCATGCGTGATGAAGATCAACGATTTGATGAGTCCCTTTTCCATCAAATCCCGCAGCATCTTGATTACCATCTTCTGTGAAGTGACATCGAGTGCCGAGGAGGGCTCATCTGCGATCAGCACTTTTGGATAGAGAATCACAGATATGGCAATTACCGTACGTTGCTTCATACCGCCCGAAAGTTCAACGGGATATTTTTGCAGTACATCCGCCGGAAGCCCCAGGAGCTCAAAGCATCCTCTGGCAAGTTCATAAATCTCTTTCTTGGGAAAGTATTCATCATGTGCATGAATTACATCCTCGATAAAGTTGATGATCTTCCGGGTAGGGTTAAGCGCGTTCATCGCGGACTGAGGGATATAGGCAATCTCGGTCCCCAGGATCGATTTACGAACGTCATCAGGGTTCATTCCGGATATATTCCGCCCATTGATGATGATATTGCCACCCGTATAATGTAGTGGAGGGAAGTAATACCCCATCAGACTGAGCGCCAGCGTCGATTTTCCACAGCCGGATTCGCCCGCGATGCCCAGGGATTTGCCTTCATCGACCTTGAGAGAAACATGATCCACCGCGTAAACATCTTCCCGAAACCGGGTAATGTATTTTGTTGTTAGTTCATTAACCTCTAACATTACGTTTGACATTTCGATCTCCTAGTCCCGTAATGTGGGATTAAATACCTGGTCAAGACCTGTTTGCATCAAATTCATCGAGAACGCAATCAGAGCGATAGTTACGACCACAGGGAAGTACGCCCACCATCTTCCCTGGAGTGGCGCCTGGTAAAGCATCGCCCACTGCATCATCAAACCCAACGTGGGCATTTCCGTCGTTCTCGGTCCCAGTCCAATGATCGACAACGTGGCCTCCGCCAGGATTGCACCAGAAATCTGCAGGATCAGCGCCATGGCAACATAAGAAGCAACGTAGGGCAGGATATCGTTAATGATGATGTAGGTGATCGAATGCCCGGATAGCTTGGAGAGATTCACATGATCGCGATTGCGAAGAGAAATCACCTGCGCCCGAACTGCCCGGGCAGTCCAAAACCAGGCGGTCAATCCGATCACCACCGCAATCGTAAAAGCACCGCGCAAGTCCTGCCCGATACTGAACGAAATCAGGATTAACAACACAAGTGTGGGGATTACGGTAAAGAGGTTGGTGACGAACATGATGGCATCATCCACCAGACCGCCGACGTACCCTGCCAGCAATCCCAGAACCAAACCGATCAAGGTGGCAATGGCACCCGCGACGAAGCCAATTTGCAGAGATACGCGGGCGGCTGCAACCAGCTCTGTCAGCACATCCCTGCCGAAGTTATCGGTCCCCAGCGGCAGTACCCGTACGCTCGGAACCTCGCTAACATTCACGTAATCAGATTGCTCGACCATGTCTTTCGGTTCCAGGGCGCCTGTTTCCAGGTTTTTTACCGCAATGGTTGCCCCCTCTGTAGACAAAATTCCTTCGACTGCGGCATCGATCCGTTGGTAGTATCTTCGCTTGGCATAGGTCATCCCGGCAAGTTTCAGATTGGGATCAAAATGGTTCTCCCACTGTTCCAGGAGTTTTTCGGTGTCCTGAATATCGATCTCATTTTCAGGAATCCCATAGGTCACAAGCCATTCCTGCATGGCAAGGCGATCCTCGTCGCTCAACTTGCTGGCAATTCGATTGGCAGCAGCGTCCTCCAGATTAATTGTATAGATAGGGGAACCAATACTGTCATAAACACTCACATAGATCCCCGGTGGAAAGAAAGTACCCTGACCGATGATCTCTAAAGGACGCTCTCTTATGATCAAAGGATAAATGATCACAATCAGTACGATTGCCATAAAAATGGCAAAGCCATAAACGAATTTGCCGGGGCGAAAAATTTGTCGAAGTGTATGTTTCATAGCAGCATCTTTGCTTAGTCTGCCTGCGCGGCTTTTATGCGCGGGTCGATGAAGCCGTATAAAATCTCAATGATAAAATTCGCGGTCAACGCCATCACCGTAATGACCAGCGTAGCCGCCGAGATCAGCGGATAATCGCGCCCCAACACGGCTGTCATGATGATGGTACCCAGACCAGGGTAACTAAAAATGATCTCCGCCACCAGCGCACCGCTGACCATCGTGCCGATCGCCAGCGCCAGGCCTGTCACCTGTGGAAGCATGGCATTTCGAAACACATAACCGAGGATCCTGCGATCTTTGATTCCCATGAAGCGGCTGTATTTCACATAATCCGCGTTCAGCTCATAAATGGCCATAGAGCGCATTCCAATCGCCTGACCGCCGATCGCGACCAACACGATCGACCAGAACGGCAGTTGATAGTGGACGAAGACTGACCACACAAATGACCAGGTAAAGCTGGGAATCAGGTCGAATCCATACCCACCGGAGGTGGGGAACCACTTCGCATTGACTGCAAAAATGACCAGCAAAATAATTGCCATACCAAATTGCGGTATATTACTGAGAAAAATACTAACGGGCATGAGGAGCTTATCAAAGCCGCCTTTGAGATAGGCGGCCAGCGCGCCGAGTGCGTTCCCAATGATCCAGCCGACGATGATCGCCGGAAACTGCAGAGCTAATGTCCACAAGATGGAGGTTTTGATAATATCCGCTACCCGTCTGGGATATTGGCTGAACGAGATGCCAAAATCGCCCTTGAATGCATTTCTAACATAGAGGGCAAACTGTTCGTGCATAGATTTGTTTGTGCCGAACAGTTCTGTGTATCGCTCGTACACCTGTTGAATCGCAGTCTGGTTGGTCATGCCGGCCGCCGCCCTGTTCATGATGGCAGCCACTGGGTCGCCCGGCATCAGGCGGGGCAGGATGAAGTTCAGCCCGAATGCAATAACAAAGGTAACTAAAAACCAGGCCAGTTTGTTGAGAAAGTACTTTCGGTAGCCTTTCAACGTAACACCTCATCTGACACATATTCACAGCCATGTTCCGGCTTTAGCGGAACATGGCTGTTTTTCTGGATTACGGTTTAGTCACTAACAAGCGTAAGGTTATAGAGACCTGCAATACCGTAGCCTTTGACCAGATTGGTCGGTGGGACGGGTGGATTGGTACCATCTTCCGCGTTGGGGAAGTTCGTCCAAATGCTCTCGTTCACAGTGTGGAACTGGTCAGGGCGGTACATCAGGGTGAAGGAGGGAACATCGGTCAGGTAGATCTTGGTCAATTCGGTGTAGTACTCTTTCAGCTTGGCTTGATCGGTTTCATGCGGGATCAAGGCGAGGAGCTCGTCGACGCGAGCATTGGAGTAGCCACCCCAGTTGCCGTTCCAGTTATTGCTGGTGCCAACGAACTCGGAGCTCATCAGCTGGCGGGCGCGGCCCCAGGGACTGGTTGGGCTGGCGCCGTTGCTCCAGACCATAAAAATGTCATAGTTGTTCACCTTTGCATCGGTGAAGACGGTCTGGTACACGGACCACTCGGGGAACTCGGTCGTGATATCGATGCCGATCTTTTCTCCAGCGGCAGCCACGATCTCGATTGCCGCCTGCCAGTCAGTCCAGCCGTTCGGGCAGAGCGCCTTGTAGGAAAGCTTCTTCCCATCGAGCTCACGCCAGCCATCGCCGTCGGTATCTTTGATCCCGGCCTCGTCGAGAAGCGCCGTGGCGCTTTTAATATCGTTGCCGGTCCACTGCAGGTCCTTGACCACATTACGGTTGTACATAGCCTGTTCACCAGTGGTCGGGTTCATGATCGAGCGCGGAACCTGGGCGAAGGTCGGGGACTGGTTGGTCATCGCGTTGGCAATGATTGTGTCATAATCAACCGCCAGGGCAATTGCCTGGCGGACGGCAACATTGTCCAGACCATAGGAATTCAGGTTGAAGTAAGCCGTCGGGAGGCTGGCAGCAACCATGTAAGGAGCCTCTGCCAGGTAGGTCGAAACGGGCAGGCCGTCTTTCAACCACAGATCCTGAACGTTGGCATTGAACTGCTGGCTGACATCCACCTCACCGGCCTGTAATGCTGTAAAGCCGGCAGCATTATCCTTATAGATCACATGCGCAAGATACTTCGGCACGGGCAGCTTGCCCCACATGGAAGCATCCTGACCCCAGTACTCGTCATCACGAATGAGGACAACCTTTGACTCGTCCGCGAAGTAGGGGAGATAGGGGCCAGAGCCAATGGCGTCTTCAGCGGGATCAGCTTTGAAAGCAGCCGGATCTCCAGCAACGCGCTCTTCCAGTTTTTGGGTAAAGGCCTTTTGATTAACATAGACATGGCTGAGGTACTGAGCAACTACCAGAGGGTTGGCAGCTTTGCCTGCATCGTTCAATATTGCTTTGATCACAACCGTCTGTGGATCCACTGCCTCAATGGTTTTGATGAAAGGCTTGTAGTTAGCGCCGTTGCTGGTTTCATACTTAAGATTGCTTGCATAAGTATAGGCCACGTCTTCGGCGGTCACCTGAGTGCCATCACTCCACTTTGCAGCCGTCTTGATTCTGACGGTCAGCTCGGTCATGGCGTCGTTCCAGACGTAATCGCCATCCGCCAGCAGCGGATACACCTTGCCATCCAGCATGTTGTACATGTACAGGGTTTCGAACACGGGAATCTGGGCGCTGTAGTTGTTGCCGCCATCCCCAATGCCCATTGCGTTGTTCATGTCGGAAGAATACGGGTTCCAGCCCTTGAGCGGATTCCACTGAAGACCGTTGAAGTACAGGGTTTCGTCGCGGGGCAGGGCGTTCGGGTCAGCAGGTTCTTCCGCGGCAGGCCTTCCCGTCGCGACCGGTTCCTCGGTGGCCAGGGGCTCGGATGTGCCCGCCGGCTGGCAGGCTCCGAGCATCAGGCTCAAAGTCACCAGGACCACGATAAAAAATTTTGTGGGTTTCATTTCTGATTTCTCCTTATATTGTTTCGTTGAGCTATCAATAGGTGTGAAAAAGTAGTGTTTTGTTCTTGCATGAATAGTCTTCTCCTTTCCTCGATGGAAATATTTCTATTCGCTCTATTGTGACTATACTGATTTCCCAAAAAAAACTCCCCCATCGTTGGGATGGTTCTCGCTGTCCGAGTGGATAGGTGTTATTCAGAAAAGAATTCAAGAAGTTTTTGATTCACGTGCTCAGGGTTGTCAACCGCAGAGATATGGTGGATATTGGGATCGAATGGTCTCACAGGATGATCGCCGAATCGAATACCAGCAGCATTAGAGCAACGCTGAAGTAATAAAAGTGAATCGCCCACCCGTCATGTTGGTTTTTCATACTTAATACATCCAGCACAGCAATCACAACGGCCAGCACCAAACTGACAAATGGCAGGCTTAGAATGGCGAACTGCCACCAAAGTAAATCCATATACGGACGCGGCCAAGGGACATACATTAGATTAGGGATCAGAGCGATGATTCCCAGACAGATCAAACTCGAGAGCGAAGACAGCCCGGCGAGTATTCTTATCCATCTCAACCAGCGGCTCTGCAACGACTTGATATCAGCAATATCTGCCCTGCTAATCCGCCGCAAAATTCCGCGTATAGGCCTGAAAAACAGAGTGGAAAGGAAGAGAAGAACACAGAGGGCATAGAAAATCAGCCAAAGTGGCAAAAACCGCGGGTCAATCTTGAACATTGAGTAATTGGGAGATGTATTAGCGGCTGGGGGAAATTCGTACGCGTTACCTTGCAGGTCGAAAAGCAGACCCGGTTGTATTTCGTTCAGAACAATGGTCTGACCTAGCGCTCTGATGGCGAGCATCCCGTCATTTTCCTCAACCTGCGAGTCGATGAGAGGAAAGCCCCACCTCGTTTGCACATAAGCACCAATGTACATCTGGCGTCGTTCTCTGCCAGCCTCGTCCAAAGGTAATGCTTTGCTGGTAATCAGGTCGCTGAGGGCGGTGTCAGTCAGAAGAGCCGGACCGTCCTGGATGAAACTATAAGCAGGTTCCACGGACGGCAATGTGCTGGCCCGCGAGTGATAAAGCGGGATATTGGTCGAGATGATACTGCCCAGCACATCGTCAACGACCTGCATATTCAGGCCGACATCATCCGCATTGGACAGCACCACCGCTCCTAACTTCAGTTCGGGGTACCAGACCATATTGCTGTTGAAGCCGAAGCCGCCACCGCCATGCTGGAAGCGGCGTGTTCCCTGCCAATCTGCGGTTCCAATCCCAAGCGCATATTCGGAATCAAGAGCGGCTGGGTTAGGCGGTTCATACATGGTCTCAGCCATGTCCTGATATAACAGGCGTTTTCCATCCAATGCACCTTCGTTAATGTGAAACTGCAAATAATGGGCCATATCGTTGGCCGTTGTCCACACCCCGCCGGAAGGAATGAGCAGGAATTCGGCGGGCGGACGGAAAGGCATTGGGCTATGCCCGATGGCTCTATCGGGTGTGGCGCGCACTTGATGAATATCCAGCGTGGAGCGCATCATCCCCAGCGGATCCAGTACCTTCTCCTGCACGTATTGTGTGAACGGCATCCCCGAACGCACCTGGAGAATATAGCCAGCCAGGTCGATTCCCAGGTTGGAATATCCCCAGCGCGTCCCGACCGGGAACCGTAGCCAGGTATCCGGGATGCTGGCGATGTGCTCTTCGAAGGTGTGACCCGGCAGGTCGCTGTTACCGCCTATGGGCGCTTCGTGGACAAAACCTGCCGTGTGACTGAGCAGCATACGCAGGGTGATCTTCTGCTCGGGATGTTCTTCGAAGATACTGTTGACATGGAAATCAGGCAGGTAGGTAGTGATAGGTTCATCCAGGTCAACCAATCCATCCTGCGCGGCGAACATCGCGGCAGTTGCAGCGAACGACTTGGACATGGATTGGATGGAGAATAGAGTGTCTGAAGTAACAGGTATTCGACGATTCCAATCGGTATAACCAAAGCCCTCCACCCATAAAATGTTCTGATCATCGACGACAATAATGGCCAGTCCTGGAACATTTTCCTGCTCCATCCGATGCGAGATTTCCTGACGGTATTGGGCGATGATCTCCGTAATTTCATCTGAGGCAATCGAACTTGATGGTTTTGGAGCTAATGTACAAGCCGTTCCATAGAGAAGGACGGTTATCAAAGAAAGCGCAAGGATTCTTTTTAACATGCTGGGTCACTCCTACGAAATCAAATGATCTTTCGTTTAATCATGATATGTGCATTAGACAAAAGACTCCCCCATCACCGGGAGAGTCTTTCATAACCAAACGGACAGGTTTTACCCTGCAAAGAATTCGAGGATCTTTTGATTTACAGCCTCAGGCTGTGCAAGCGCGGTGATATGATGGGCATTCGGAATCACTTCAATTTGAACACCAGGAATTAATTTCCGCGCGGCGCGCATGGCAGCCTGTAAATTGTTGTAAATCATCTCCTTTCCACCCAGGATGAGAAGCGTTCGCGCTTTGATCTGGGCAAATTCCTCTTTTGAATAGACACGCGGGAGTACCTTATTGATCAGCCCGCTATACATCCAATCGACACTGCTTTGCATAGTGGATTTCAATCCGGGTAATCTCGGAAAAATTGAATACAACGCTTTCGGGATAAACATGTGGATGTAGAATGGTCCCATCGGTGCGATCGTGGCGGCTGGACCGATGAGAACCAGTTTGCGAACACGTTCCGGAAGTTTCATGGCGTAGTATGCCGCTGTGAAACCGCCATAGGAATTCCCAACCAGATACAATGTGTCAATTCCCAATCCATTGATCAGTTTCCAAAACCATTGAAAAAAACCTTTCAGCGAAGTGATCGGTTTCACCGCGCAGCTTCGGTTGCCCTCACCGATCACATCGACTGCATAGACTCGATAAGATCGACTCAAAGCTTCAACGTTTCGATACCAGGACGCGGCAGTTGCAAATAAAGCATGCAGTAGTACGACGGGTGGTGCATCTTTCGGTCCACTGGCGATGACATGAGTGTCACCAAAACTTGTGGGAACGATGAGTTCTTCATAAGAAACGGGCCACTTATCCAGAATGACTTGATAGGCACGCAGGATCTCTGCTTTGCCCTGCGGTGATGTGAATACTGGAATAGAATCTAACATTGAGACCTCCAGGGAAAGGGAGTGAAACACTCGAGAACTATGTTTTCAACCTTAAATCGTCACCAAATTCATGAACAGGAATTGCATTATTGCTTTATTTACTCTGGTTGTGTCAGGCAGGCTCTGTGACCGTTCTAATATGGCCCTTAGAGGCAACATTCGTCTTTCTCTTTCGTAACTGGTACAACCCAATTCCAAGTGCGAGGAAGAGCAGGGACATGATCAGGCCATTCATGGGGGAGATTAGCCAGTCTGTCCCCGGCCTGATTTGGATATAGTTCCCGATAAAGAGTTGGATGAGGAAGGCGTCTTCCACCATGTGCATCAGAACTGCCGGCCAGAACGAGTTCGTCAGGAGGCGGATCTCACCGTATACAACCGCCCATGAAATTAGTACCCAAATCACCAGGGGAATGTAGACGGCCACATCCAATGTAGTGAAGTTCGAGAGAATGGCGCGGTCCAGGAAGAAGAGATAATATGGAATGTGCCATGCCCCCCAGACAAGTCCAACGATTGCGTGGCCGACGAAATCGTTTAGACCCAGCGAATAAACTTTGGGAGCCAGATAGCCGCGCCAGGGAGCCTCTTCGAAGATGTTCTTAATGAACTGCGGCAGGAGTACCAGCGCGAAAGCCTGAAAGATCAGTCCCGGCGTGTTGAACGAGAAATTAGGAAACCGGATCCAACCCAAACTACGGCCAATAATTAATACGAATGCCGTCAACACGGGAAAGACTAGAATCGAGACTACATACCAGACCCAATTCTCTTTGAAGTTTGGCTTGATACCAAAATCCTTCCAACCATCCCCGGCGAATGTTCGCAGCAGCAAAGTAACTCCAAGTGGCATAATAATCCACAAGAGCATACCCAGACTTTCTGCAGATGGATTGCCCATCAGTACATCCACTCCCTTCCCAAGCCAGCCGCTTGCCAAGACGATGAGTATAAAAATTCCCAAATTGCGAATGGTCTTTCTGTAACTTTGAGTTTCGGTATTCATTTCGTTTTTGCTCCTTTCATCATTGAACAGCAACTAGGCATCCATAACTGCCAGATTGCCTTCGATTTTCCTGACTCTCAATTCCGGCATATTCCGCCGACTACATAGGTAACGGATTAGGAACATCATCAGCAACGATACGATACTAAATGTGGTCATCCGAATGCTCATACCGGGGTCCATGGCATCCACTGTAGCAACATGCAGTAGATTTAATGTTGTGTTCGTCAATGTATGCGCAATCCAGACGGTCCACAAATTATCGGTCTTCAGATATGCATAGCCCCACACCAAGCCCAGACAGATCTGTGGAAGAAAATTCGCCACAATTCCCAAGCCGATTTCACCTGGTGTTGACACTCTCCCGGTTTGAACCCACTTTACAACCCAAACCAGGTGCCAGACACCAAATAATATAGCTTGCAGCCAGTTCGACTTCGCGAATGAAAGCTTCATCCGATTCAGATTCAACATCACCCCGCGAAAAAGTCCTTCTTCCATAAATGAGTTGATGAAATTGCCTGCCACCAGCCACAAAGCAAATAACAGTCCACCAGTCACGCCTGCTTTGGGATCAATGGCAGAAAACAGTAACCTGGGGTCCTGACCCAACTGACGTAGCATGATCCACTCCGCGGTGTAGGCAATGAGAAACGGCACTACGGTAATGCTCACACCAATGAGTAGACTCTCACCTAATCTCCGGCCGTGAAAGCCGATTGAGGCCAGTTTCCTGCCAATACCCCAAACAAATAATAGAACCAGGAAAAATCCCAGTGTCTTGGATAAGATGATCTCTCCCAGGCGTTCATCCAATCTGAGGACGAAGATATCGATCAGGCGGAAACTGAGGACAACCATCATGAGAATGATGCCGGTCAAAATTGGCTTTTGGAATGTGTAGTGCTTGATGAGATTCATGGCAGTAAATCTCCTGATTCTTCTTTTGCAGCTCAGCCGCTTTTCTGCATGAATTTGAAGATTCCATATCCCAATAAGGCGATGATGGAAACCACCACTGAAACAAGCGGATTCCACATCGCGCTTAAGAGGACAATCAGTGCCGCGATGATCGCAAACGCACCTTCGGTTTTTGTGTTCATTTTCAATCTCCTGTTTGTTTCATGCTCGGTGTGACGACTCTTATATCGTTTGTTTGGGGAATTGGGATCATGG
>JGI10216J12902_103124004_pt1 | contig 11983 bp, 9 predicted proteins | sample KanNatreferecore_FD_12902 | JGI IMG/M metagenome (IMG submission 12902)
CCCCTGGAATGTCGTCATGGGGATGGCGAACGTGGCAGCCGGTGCGGCCGCACCGCCGCCATCCCAGTTTATCTCGCGCCGTCCCGCGGGCTGCGATCCCGGGGTGTTGCCGTTGTTCGGTTCGCCAACCGCTGCGCGGAATGCATCGACGACTGGCTGAATGGACCCCGGGTCGTCGCTGCCGCCGATCGAGTACTCGACTGGCAGAGCATGGGCCTCGAACGCGAAGCACAACACGGCGCCGGCGGCCAGCAGAGATAGTGACGCGCGTTTCATCCGGTCCTCCTCGCAGAGCGGGAAATGGGTACGGGCAGCACAGCAACGCATGGACCCGGACGTCATATCGCTTGCGAGACAAAGACATGAATGTTTTTCCAGTAGCGTCCACTGCACAAGATGTAAGCTGCACCGACACTCGCAGGCCGCAAACCTGATCAACATGGCAGGTTCGCGCCGCGATACGCCCTTCCAACCCTGGATGGGGGTGGCCGCTGTGGCGGCATCCGGCGCAATTCATGGAATGACTGTAAGGTGGGCCGACACGAACGCGGAACAGCGTTTGCTATCGCCGGCCCGATATGCCGGGTGCCGCGCCCCACTTGAACGATGAGTGCAGTGCCCGGTCAGGCGGCCTGTGCGAAGAACCGAAGCAGGCGTTCTGCGAGCGCCTGCGGTTGCTCTTCGGGCACGAAATGTCCGGACTCCGGAACGACCATGCCTTCCACGCGGTCGGCGATCTCGCGCAGCGACAATGCCGGCTCTTCTCCCCGCGCCCGCGCCTCGGTGCGCCCGCCGCCGACGGCGAGCACCGGCATGTGAAGGCGGAACCCTGAATCGCGCAGCGCGCGGTTGTGGTCGATGTTGCGCGGGATGTTGCGATAGTAGGCAAAGCCCGCGCGCATGGCGCCGGGCTGCGAATAGGTGCGCACGTATTCGTCGATGTCCTGCGCCGTGATCGCGTTCGGCTGCCAGGAGAATTCGCGGTAGAACCAGGCGAGGTAATCGCGCTCACGGCCCTCGGTCAGGCGCTCGGGAAGATCGGGCGTCATGTGAAAGGCGTGGTGCCAGCGCCTGCCGCCCTGAGACAGGTCGGGCCCGATTCCCGGGACGGTGACGTCGATGAGGGTGAGCGAGCGGACGGCGTCGGGGAACTGACAGGCGAGGGCAAATGCGGTGGGGCCGCCCCAATCGTGGCCGACCAGATGAAAGCGTTCGATGCCCAGGTGTCTGATCACGAGCTCGCCGACATCGGCGCCGAGCGTACGGCTGTCGTAGCCGTCCAGCGGCCGGCTCGAGTCTCCCAGCCCACGCAGGTCGGGGGCGATCACGCGGTGACGCGTCGCGAGCAGGGGAATTACATGGCGCCATTCGTGCCACGTCTGTGGCCAACCGTGCAGCAGCACGACGGGATCGCCATCGCCCGCCGTCACGTAATGCATCAGCACGCCGGACATGCGGGCGTAGGCGTGGACGATGGAGGTGGCGATCATTCGATCTTCCCCGGGAGCGCTAGGACAGGCGCTGGAGTGTAGCAGCGCAAGGCAGAGGGATGCAGTGCGCCTGCTAGCCGCGCGCGGCCGGGATGCGGTACAGCTTTCCAGTCTGTTCCAGATCCTCCACCGACCAAGGCGCGCCAACGCCGTCGATCACCCAGCGCAGGATCTCCCACAGGTCGAGGTCGACGCGCTCGTCGTTGAGCGGTTCCAGCGAATCCACCACTGCGTTGATCTCGATTCCGCTGGGAAAGGGCTCGCCGCTGCGGCCGATGAAGATCAGCTGATAGATTCGCGCGGACTCCACGCAGACGTAGCCTGGGCTGGACAGCCCCACGCGTGCCAGGTCGAAGCTGCGCTCGAGGAAGTCGCGGAACTCCGGATAGTGGCCGACGCGGTCCTCCGCCATCACGAATGCGCAGCGCTTGTCCTCGAGCGCGGGGGCGTCGATCACCTCGATGACGTGCGTGGTCGTCATGGGCCCAGCCTCCTGAGGAAGTCTGCGATGAGCGCGGCGATCTGCGGCCCCGAGTCCTCCTGGAGAAAGTGGCGTCCGGTCACCAGGTGCGGCCCTTCCGCGTGGGGCAGCAGTCGCTTGAAGCGGGCAGCGAATGTGGCGTGATCGAACACATCGTCCTCGCGGCCCCAGACCAGCAGGCTGGGCAGGGTGCATCGAGCCAGTTCGCGCTCCAGCCATTCGAAGCGCGCGAGCGCGCGCGCGTTCGCGTCCAATGGAATCCAGCGCGGCCACGTCCAGGTGAGCAGGCGCGAGGCCTGATCGGGCAGCACCGCCTCGTAGGCGGCCTGCGCCTCAGCCTGGAAGCGCTTGCGGTCCACCACGGAGAGATACATGCCGCGCCCGGCCAGCACATTGTGGCGCCCCATCAGGAACGGCCCCACCATCGGGGCGTGCATGGTGCGCCAGGGAAAGATGCGCGTATGGAACTCCGCGGGGGGCCGGGGCCAGGCCCAGGTACTCATGATCACCAACGCGCGCATGGATTCGGTATTGGACAACGCGGCACTCAGCCCGGCAGGCCCGCCCCAGTCGTGGCACACCAGGGTGACGCGGCTCAGGTTCAGCTGACGCAGCAGCGCCACCAGGTTTGCCGCGTGACCATCGAGGGAGTGCGCGTGCTCGCGCAGGGGCTTCTCGGAGAACCCGAAGCCGATCATGTCGGGGACGATCACGCGGTGGCCGGCGGCGACGAGCGGCGGAATGAACGCACGGTAGAGGAAGCCCCAGGTCGGGTTGCCGTGCAGCAGTACGACCGGATCGCCGGCGCCTTCGTCCACGTAGTGCATACGAAAGCCGTTCACGCGCGTGAAGTGCGGCGTGAACGGCCATTGCAGCCGGATATGCTCGGGCAGCGCGCCCAGCGCCGCCGACGCCCTCACGGTCATTGCGCGGTGAAACCTCCATCGACGAGCAGCGACTGACCGGTGATGAACGAGGCAGCGGGTGAGGCCAGGAACAGCACGCTCTGCGCGATTTCCTCCGCTTTGCCGACACGGCCCATCGGATGCATGGCCGCGAAGGCGGCCTTCATCTCCTCGCTCCCGCCGACGAAGCGCTCCATCATGTCGGTTTCGACCGCAGCCGGCGAAACGACGTTGATGCGGATGCCCGACTTGGCGTGCTCCAGCGCGGCGGCGCGCGTGAGACCGATCACCGCGTGCTTGCTGGCGGTGTAGACACTGGCCCCGCCGAAGGCGACGTGACCTACGATCGACGCCACATTGACGATGACGCCTCCGCCGGTCTTGGTCATCGCGAGAATCTCATGCTTCATCGACAGCAGCGTTCCTTTCACGTTGGTGTTGAACACGGCGTCGAAATTCTCCTCGCTTTCCTCTGCGACCGGCTTGCCGGCGCCCTCGGTGCCTGCATTGTTGAAGGCGATGTCGATGCGGCCGAACCTGCCCACGGCGGCTTCCACCAGCGCGGCAACGTCGCGCTCGCGGCTGACGTCGGTCTTAACGAACAGCGCTGTGCCGCCGGCTCGTTCCACGGCTTGAACGGCCGCGTGGCCTTCGCGCTCGCGCCGGCCAGCCATCACCACGCTAGCGCCTTCCGCGGCGAATGCCAGAGCCGTTGCGCGGCCGATTCCGGACGTCGCTCCTGTCACCACTGCAACCTTGCCATCGAATCTTGCCATGTCCTTCTCCTGTCTCGTGAGCGTTACTGGAGCATTCCCGGGTGCCGGGTCTGCATGCACGAGACTGTAGATGCATGACGTTCAGGCGATAATCCCTCTTGATGTAATGTTGAGGATGACTGGAGGTCATAGATGGCGGCCCTGGGTCTGGACAATCTTACCGGCGTGCTGGCCTTCGTTCGTACCGCCGAGGCGCGCAGTTTCACCGCTGCGGCCCGCGGCTTGGGTATCTCGCCCTCGGGCGTGAGCAAGGCGATTTCGCGCCTCGAGGCGGGATTTCGGGTGCGTCTGTTGCACCGCACATCGCGCAGCGTGACGTTGACGCCGGAAGGGGCCGCTTTCTACGAACGCTGCCGGCAGATCGTCTCGGAACTCGAGGACGCCGAGCAGTCGCTCAGCGCGGCGCGGCAGACGCCCCGCGGAAAGCTGCGGGTCACTGTTCCGCTCTCGCTGGGCCGGCTTTACCTCGCGCACCTGCTCCCGCAGTTCCTGGCGCGCTACCCGGAGATGGAGGTGGAAGCGAGTGCCACCGACCGGATGGTCGATCTGGTCGAGGAGGGCGTCGACGTCGCGGTGCGGCTCGGGGAACTCCCCGATTCGCGTCTCGTTGCCCGGCAACTCATCACCGGCACGCTGATCACCTGCGCCGCGCCCGCCTACCTCGCGCGTCACGGTGTTCCGCGCGAACCGGAAGATCTGCGCAAGCACAACTGCATTAGGTTCGTGGTCCCTAGCACCGGCGTCGCGCGCGACTGGCTGTTCCGCCGCAGCGGCGCGGTGTCTTCGGTACGCGTGCAGGGCAACCTGACCTTCGATCATGCCGAATGCCTGGTCGAGGCGGCAACCGCGGGCACGGGCGTCATACAGATCTCGAGCTACGTGACAGGCGAGGCCGTGCGCGCCGGCACCCTGAAGCCGGTGCTGGAGGCGTTTCAGGTGGACAGCCCGTCGATGTGGGCGATCTATCCGCAGAACCGACACTTGACGCCTCGCGTACGCGTGTTCGTCGATTTTCTTGTCGAGGCGGCGGGCGCAGGGCGACTGTCGCCACCCGGGCACTGACCGGCACGAAATGCTGGAAGCGTGCCTCGCGATCGATTACTGTTCCAGGCGCGCGCCCACGGCGCCCGCGAACTCCACGAGGCGAACATGAAACTCAGAAGAATGCCGATCTGCCGGGCACCGTGACGAGCGCGACTCCCATGCACGACCTCGAACGCAGGACCATACTGAAGGTGTCGTGGCGGCTGCTGCCGCTGGTGGTGGTGAGCTACCTGGTCGCCTACATCGACCGGACCAACGTCGCCTTCGCCGCGCTGACGATGAACCAGGATGTCGGCCTGAGCAGTTTCGTCTACGGACTGGGCGCAGGCATCTTCTTCATCGGCTACGCGCTGTTCGAGGTGCCGAGCAACATCGTGCTCGAGCGCGTCGGCGCACGGCGCTGGATCGCGCGCATCATGCTCACGTGGGGAATCATTTCCGGGATGATGGCGCTCACCGTCGGACCGGCGAGCTTCCTCACGCTGCGCTTCCTGCTGGGCGTCGCCGAGGCCGGTTTCTTCCCAGGCATCATCTTCTATCTCACATCCTGGTTTCCGGTGGCCTACCGGGCGCGGGTGATCTCCACCTTGTTCATCGCGGTGCCGGTGTCCAACGCGATCGCCTCGGTGGTCTCGGGGGCCATCCTGGGGATGGATGGCATACTCGGACTGCATGGCTGGCAATGGTTGTTCATCCTCGAGGCAATGCCGGCCGTGGTGCTGGCCTTCGTGGTCCTGAAATACATGACCGACCGGCCCAGCGATGCAGCCTGGCTTCGCCCGGAGGAGCGCGCCTGGCTGGACGACCAGCTGAAAAGCGAGCGCGCGCAGGTCGAGCGCGCGGGTGGGCAACTCACCATCCGCCAATCGCTCACGGACGGGCGGGTGCTCGCGTTGTCGGCGATCTACCTGTTCAGCGTGACGGCGAGCTACGGCGTCACGTTCTTCCTGCCGCAGATCATCAAGGCGCTCGGGCACTCGAATATGGTCACCGGCCTCCTGACCGCGATCCCCTACACGGTGGGCGTCCTCGGCCTCCTCCTGTGGGGACACTCCTCCGATCGCCGGAAGGAGCGGCGCTGGCACCTGATTACCGCACTTGCGCTGTCCGCGCTGGGATTCACCTGGCTGGCCTGGGTAGGCACGTCGTACTGGGCGCTGGTCGCGATGTCGGTCGTTGCCGTCGGCGTCTACGGGTCGCGCCCTTCGTTCTGGCCGATGCCGTCGATGTTCCTCACCGGTGCGGCAGCGGCGAGCGGGATTGCGCTGATCAACTCGATCGGCAATCTCGGCGGTTACGTCGGTCCGTTCGTCGTCGGCTGGATCAAGCAGAGCACCGATAGCTTCGAGATGGCGCTGTACTTCCTCGCCGCATGCGCCGCGCTGTCCGCGATCATCACCTTTTTCACCACCCGGACCCTACGCTAGGACCATGAAGCGTCTGCTCGTCTGTCTTTCCGTCCTGCTGCTCGTCGGTTGCGCGAGCCTCAAGCCGCGGCCGGAGATGCCCCCCGATACCGCGCTTCCTCCCGGAGCGGAGACGGCCCTGGATCGGCTCATCGCTCCGGCCGAAGCGCGTAATCCCGACAAGTCCGCCTTCAGGCTGGTGAGCGAGGGGACCGAGGCATTCGCCGTTCGCGCCCGCAGCGCGGCCATTGCAGGTCGCAGCCTGGACGTGCAGACCTACATCTGGCACAACGACACCACCGGCGCGTTCCTCGCCTATCGCTTGCTCGAGGCGGCCGACCGCGGCGTGAAGGTGCGCCTGCTGGTGGACGACATGGACGCGCGTGGCAAGCACTACAGCTTCGCCGCGCTGGACGCGCATCCGGACATCCAGGTGCGGCTGTTCAATCCGTTCCAGTCGCGCGCGGGCAAGCTGCGCTTCGTGGCGGAAGCGGTAGGCGACTTCAAGCGAATCAACCGCCGCATGCACAACAAGAGCTGGATTGCGGACAACCGGATCGCGGTGGTCGGCGGGCGCAATCTCGGGGATGAGTACTTCGGTGCCAGCGAGGAGGTCAATTTCGTCGATCTGGACTTCGCGATGGTGGGTCCTGTCGTGCGTGATGTATCGGCTGCGTTCGATCGGTACTGGAACTCCGAAGCCGCCTATCCGGTGCACTTGCTGGCGCCGAAGGACGTGACGCCCGAGGCCTTGACGGCGTTGCGTGCACGGATTGCGCCGCTGGTTCAGGAAGCCGGGTCGTTGCGCTACGCGCAGGAACTTAAGAACGACGCGGCGGTGCAGAAACTTGCCTCGGGCGACTGGCCGATGCAATGGTCTTCGGACTATCGCTTCATCGCGGACGATCCGCTCAAGGCGATGGGTGATGGCGAAGCCGTTGCGAGTTCGGACGTACTGGCCATGCTCAGGCTGATGCTCGCCTCGGCGAAGGGACAGATCCACATCATTTCGCCGTATTTCGTACCGGGAGAAGCCGGCAGCGAGCGGCTGGCCGAAGTCGCCCGATCGCGACGGCAAGTCAGCATCCTCACCAACTCGCTGGCTGCCAACGACGTCGCCGCGGTGTACGGCGGCTACTCCCGCTGGCGCAAACCGCTCCTGCAGGGTGGCGTGAAACTATGGGAGCTCAAACCCACAGCGGGCAACAAAGTGAAGTCCGGACTGTTCGGCTCCTCGGGTGCGAGCCTGCACACGAAAGCCATGGTTGTGGACAGTTCGCGCGTATTCGTGGGCAGCTACAACATCGACCCGCGCTCCACTTCGCTCAACACGGAGCAGGGCGTGTTCGTGGAGCACCCCGTCATCGGCGCGCAACTGGACCAGTTGTTCGCAACGCAGACAGCAGGTGCGCGGGCTTGGGCGGTGACGCTGGAGGACGATGCGCTGCGCTGGAACGATGGGGGTGGCACGTTCGGCCGCGCGCCGGGTGCGTCGCTGGGGAAGAAATTCCAGGCCTGGCTGGCGAAGGTTCTGCGCATCGACGCGCAGTTGTAGCACCTCAGAATACCGCGTGGTCGCCGCGCTCCGGTGCCATCTCGCCGCTTACGATGCGCGCATAGTAGTCGAACAGCGTCTCGCTCCCCGTGGACGGCGTGGCGCTCGCGTCGTAGCGGCCGGTCACCGGATTCAGGACCAGCATCGACTCGGTGGCGTAGTAGCGGCCGATGCGCGCCAGTTCCGCCTTGGTTGCAAGGGTTGGCATCATGCGTCTCGCGACGCCCAGCACCCCGACGATCGCGTCGAGCATTGCCACCGGGACGTGCTTGAAGCGGGGCGGACGGCCGAGCAGGGCAAACAGGTGCTCGCCCTGCTGCCGGGGAGTGATGGCTTCGCCCGGCCCGCCGATTGGCAGGATGCGGTTGTGCCGGGTCGCGTCATCCAGGCAGTCGGCTAGATAATCGGCAAGATCGCCGTCGCTGATCGGCTTGCACGATGTCAGCGTGCCATCGCCGAACACCAGGAACGGCTTGCCACCCCGGACCCGCTCGATCTGTCCCGACAGTGACTTGAAGAAGGCGGTCGGCCGGACGATGGAGTAGGTGAGCCCGGAGTCGATGAGGGCCTTCTCGAACGCGAGCTTGGCGTGCTGGAACTCGAGCAGGGGCTTCTGCACGCAGATCGCGGAGAGCAGAACGAAGTGGCGCACGCCGCACGCGTTCGCGGCATCCAGCGCGTTCAAGTGCGCGCGGTGGTCGATGGCCCAGGCATCTTTGGGGACCCCTGTGCGCGATGCCATGCACGAGACGATTGCGTCGAAGCCCTCGCCGCGAAAGCCCTCGCGCGCGAGCGATGCGGGATCGCAGACGTCGCCAAAGCGAATCTCGACGCCATGGAGAGGATGTCCGCCGGGCATCGAGCGTGGCGGCGGCGTGGTTCCTGCGCGTGGGCGCACGAAGCACACGACTTCGTGCCCGCGCTGCGCCAGTGCGCGCACCGTCGCGCGTCCGACGGTGCCGGTGGCGCCCAGGATAAACACGCGGCCCGGAGCGAAGAGATGCCTTGTCATGCTGAAAGCCGGTCGATGCGTGGCGCTTCCTTCAATAGTTCAGGCACCTGGCCGCATGGCGCTCGGTCGCTCCCGCACCCGCCGGGCGTTGCCTTCCATCGCTCCATGCGGGCGAGGCGCCGACTCCGCTCGCGAGCATCGTTGCCAAGACAATCGTCAGCTGGAGATCTCGCACGTCGTTGTCTCGGTCGGTGTACGGTGACCGCAGGATACGCCGGTAGCATGATCGCTTCCAGTGACAATTCCGGTCAGGTTGGCGCCCTCGGACGTGGCGACTGCCAGCTTCGCTGCGCGAGGCGCGCGGGAATCGCATCGACACAGTCAGGCCCGGGTTGGTGTTGCGCATGTTCACCGTAGCGCCATGACGTACTGCGACGGCCATGGACCATGGCCCGAGGGCAGTATCCGCATCACTGAGAATGTCATGTGACAGCATCGACGTCGCCAGCGGCACGGTGATTTGCACGCTGTGCCCGTTCACGCCAGCTCAAAATCCCGGGTACTTCCGCCAGATTCGCTGGTTCAGCGCTTCGTCGGCACCGTGCTCGCCGATCTGCCAGTCCTTGAATGCGTAGAGGTCTTCCGCCATTTCCGTGATCACCCCGCGCAATTCCAGCGGCGCCAGCCACTCAGGCGGTATCGCCTTCACGCCATGCATCGCGCCCAGCAGGTTGCCGACGATCGCCCCAGTCGAGTCGGAGTCGCCATCGTGGTTCACTCCCAGGATGACGCCATGTCTGAAATCACGGGCGATCGAGGCGCAATAGATGGAGATCGCCAGCGCTTCCTCGGCGATCCAGCCCTGTCCCAGCCGGGCAATGGCTTCTTCGTGCGGCATGTCGGACACAGCAAGCGCCTCGGCCGTCTCGATCGCGCGAAGCGTTTCCTCGAAGCTCGTCTCCGCACGCAGGATGGCCTTCGAAGCCGCGAGCGCTTCGGGGAGCGAAGCGCCGTCGGTCAGCGCCAGGATCAGCACTGCCAGGACGCCGCCGGTCAGTGCGCCAGTGGGATGGCCGTGGGTCAGCGCCGCCAACTCGGTGCCCAGCCGAAAGGCGTACTGGGGCGATTCGTGCCGGTGCAAGCGCCAGGCGAATAGTCCAACCGGCGCAACGCGCATGACACCGCCGCAACCCTTGCTGTCGTTGCGGGCCGGCTCCCCGAGCGATGTCATCGCCCGCAGAGCCGAAAGACAGGTATTGCCCGGCGCCCGACAGCTGTGCAACTCGCGCTGCTGAAACAGCCAGCCAGGTTCATTGGCGCCGAATTCGATGTCGCAGCTTGGCCGTTCGCCTTGGGTTTGCAGCCAGCGCAGATAGGCGTGGGCCGTCACGCCGGAATAGGTGGTGACGCCTTTGAAGCAGCCGCGTACCCAGCCCCGGATCAGACCCTCTGCAGTGAACAGAGTCATCTGCGTGTCGTCGGTGATGGTCCCCAGACCACCGTAAGCCGGTGCATACTGGGTGATGCCATTCGGGCCGAAGCGACTGAGGATTTCGGCTCGTGTCATGAACTCGACCGGTGCACCCAATGCATCGCCGGCCGCGCCACCCAGCAGGCAGCCCAGAAAGCGACCTTGGACGGTACGCCGTTGCTGGCGTTTGCTGCGCCAGGCCGGCGGTGCCGATGCCTTGACTTCATCCGCTGCGCCAGAAGCGGCAACGGGCTCCTCGTCATTGCCGGACAAGGTGTAGTGGATGCCCAGCTCCGTGATTACGCGTGCGGCGGGCCGGGCGACGAGGTCCAGCTGTCTGCGCCACTCAGGTGCTTCTGTTCCGTCCCAACTGATGCCCAGGCCTTTCTCCCAAAAGGACAGGTATGCCTCGCCCCGTTCGGCGGCGTAGTGGTTGCCGTTACCTGCGGAACAGTCGAGCGCGTACTCCCAGTTGTTCTCGCGCATGCAGACACCGTGCTCCGGGTGCGGCACTTGTCCCAGTCCAATCAGGTACTCCGCGCTCTTGGCGTCCAACGGGCGAAACACGGCCGCGCGCAATCGCCCGTCGTCCCGGGCGGTGATGGCAGCGATCATGGCATCGCCGCGTTGGATGGTGACCAGCTTGGCGCCGAGGTCCACAGGGCCGACCTCGAGCCACCAGTGGTCACCGGCGGCTGAAATGATCTCGCGCGTGTCGTCGGGCGCCAGCAGCTCGGCAATCCGATCCATCGCGTGTTCGGTCCGCTGCCACTGGGCCTTGCCATCGCGACTGCGCTGTTGCAGACCGTGCAGCATGACGGCCAGCGGCAGGTCACCGCCATCGAGCAGGGCCGACTGCAGGTCGGCCACAGGGACGGGGTAGGGGATGTCCGGCAACCCGTACCGCTTCAATGTCTCTGGCTTGAGGTGAAGTTCCGCAAAACTTTGCATGGAGCCAGCGCAATCGGGCAATAAAAAACCCCAACCGTGAACGGTTGAGGTTTCGTCATTGGTGGAGGCGGCGGGAATCGAACCCGCGTCCGCAAATCCTACACAGTCGGTACTACATGCTTAGCCTGACCATTTGATTTAGCCTTGCATCCGCCGGCCGGCGGGCTGACGCTTGGCGAGCTACCTTACGATTTTGCATCCTGACGAAGTAGCCCCGCCCGAACGCGATCCCGTGTGAATGACTCTGCTGATCCTCACCCTTGCGGGATCGGAACCGGCCCACGAGCAGACCGGGGCAGAGTCTAGCCGGTGTTAGGCGGCTAGAGCGTAGTTGTCGTCGTTGGCGACTATATGATTTCCAGCGGATTTACGAGGTGACTGGACCTCGGCATGCACCGCGCTGCTTCGCAACCTGCGTCGAAACCAGGTCGCCCCCATGTAACGCTTGAATTATCCCATAGATGCGGCTGCACCCCGGGAGTTCAAGCCTGCGTGCCCGACGCGCGCGGCCTACTGTTTCACCACCTTCACCGCCTGCGCATCCACTTCGACGCGGCGATCGGGCTGCAGGCAGGCGATTAGCGCCTTCCTGCCGAGTCCCTTGCAGTCCTCGGGTTTGGTGAGCGGCTGGTCGAAGCCCACCCCTTTGGCCACGATGCGATCCGACAGGATGCCTTGGCTGACCAGATGATCCTTGACGGCCTGGGCCCGGCGCAGCGAGAGCTTCTCGTTGGCCTCCCGGCTGCCGATCCGGTCGGTGTGACCCACCACGTGAATGGTGCTGTACTCGGTGGTCTTCAAGACATCGGCGAACTCGTCGAGCTTCTTCCGGCCCGCCGGACGCAGGTTGGACTTGGCGAAGTCGAAATCGGCATCGGCCGTCAAGGTCATGCGCGCGACGCTTGGGGCGGCCGCCGCGGCCGCCGCCTTCTCGGCGGCAGCCCGCTCCGCT
>JGI10216J12902_102690208_pt1 | contig 11977 bp, 9 predicted proteins | sample KanNatreferecore_FD_12902 | JGI IMG/M metagenome (IMG submission 12902)
ATCCCCGCCGAGAGGCGAGCCACCGGCTGGGTCATCGAGATCGTCCCCGAAGGGCAGTTCCTCACCTACGCGCTGGGCGTCCCGCTGCGCAAGATGATCGACCCGGTCGCCGCTCAGGCGCGCGCACCCGTGTAGCGAGAGGGGCGGCGACGATGGCGACGTCACTCGACGAGCCCACGATCGAGTCCTCGGATCCTGGCTCCCTCCGGATCGATGAGCTCGCGCTGAAGTCGAGGATTGATGGGATCCTGAACCGCCACGCGGCCGTCGGCCTGGCGGTGGGTGTGGTCCGCGACGGATCCCTCGCCTTCTTCTACGGGCACGGGCTCGCCGACATCGAGTCGGATGCACGGATAACCGAGGACACGGTCTTTCGAATCGGCTCCCTCACCAAGACCTTCACAGCGATCGCGGTGATGCAGCTCTGGGAGCAAGGATTGGTCGACCTCGATGCTCCAGCCAACGAGTATCTGCGCGCGTACAAGCTGGTGCCTGCGAAGGCCACGCATCGGCCGGCGACGGTGCGCCATCTGCTCTCGTACACGGCCGGGCTTCCCCAGGCGGTGTATCTCTCACGGGTGTTCAAACCGACGCTGGGGGAGATGGTCGAGTTCGGAAAGCCGGTGCCGACGCTTGCCGAGTTCTACCGTGGCGAGCTTCATCAGGTGGCAGAGCCAGGCGCCATGCACATCTACAGCAACCACAGCTTCGCCACGCTCGGTCAGATCGTCGAGGACGTGAACGGGGAGCCGCTTCACCGCTATCTCCGCGAACACATCTTCGAGCCGCTCGGCATGGAGCAGACGGATCTTCTCCGATCTGAGCGGGTTCGGGATCGTCTCGCGAAGGACTACTCGTTGCGCTCCCACGGCCCGCGTCCAATCCGCGACTGTGACCTCATCGGCGCCGGGGGCGGAGGAATCTACTCGACCACCAGAAACATGGCTCGCTACGTCGCCGCTCTGCTCGGCGGCGGCGCCACCGAACGCGGCTCGGTCCTCAAACCCGAGACCCTCGCAGCCATGTTCGCGCCCCAGTATCAGCCCGATCCCCGTCTCCAGGGCGTCGGCCTCGCCTTCTACCGGCGCAACGTCGGGGGCCATCTCGTCGTCGAGAAGGACGGGTTGGTGCGCGGCTTCGCCTCCCAGTTGTTCGTGGCTCCCCACGACGGAGTCGGCCTCGTGGCGTTTACCAACGGGGCGCGGGCAGCGCACCAATGGCTCGAGCCCGAGGGGTTGCCGATCCTCGGGTACATGCTCCATGTCCCGGACGAGGCGATCCGTACCGACGTCCCGCACCACCCGGAGACATGGTCCGAGCTGTGCGGCTGGTACGCGTTTCCGGGCTCCCTCCGCGACGTGCAGAAGTGGACCGTCGCTGGGGTGGAGGTATTCGTGCGGCGCGGTCAACTCACCGTCCGGCTTGTGACGCAGATCCCGGGGTTGACCCGAGCGTTTCCGCTGCACCCTGACGACGACGAAGACCCCGACGTCTTCCGGGTCGATCTGTCCGCGTTGGGCATGGGGACGATCCGCGTCCTGTTCAGCCGCGTCCCGGACACGCGGAGAGTCGCGCTCCACGTCGAGATGCCGGGGATGCCCATGTCGTTTCAGAAGCAACCCGTCGCGAGGGATCGGCGCCTGTGGGTCAGGGGCGGGCTCGGCGCGCTCGGGATCGCCACCGCCGCAGCTGTCGCTCGGCGGCGCCGCCGCCCTCACAAGGAGGTACGGGCATGACCGTCGCGACGGCCGCCGAGCTTTGGAGGATGAGCGCAACGGAGTTGGCCGAGGCGATCAGCACCAAGCAGGCGTCCAGCGCCGAGGTCGTGGAAGCCCACCTCCGGCGGATCGAGGCGGTGAACCCGTCGATCAATGCCGTCGTGATCGTCATGAGGGAGCAGGCCCTCGAAGCGGCGAAGATGGCTGACCGCGCGGTCGAGGGAGGAGGTGGCCTGCCCCCGTTCCACGGTGTCCCCTTCACGATCAAGGACATCATCGACGTGGCCGGCACGCCGACCACCCAGGGATTCAAGGCGCTGGCAGGCGCGTATCCCAGTCGAGACGCTCCGATCGTCGAGCGGATGAAGGCCGCCGGGGCGATCCCCATCGGCCGCACCAACCTTCCCAATGGCGCGATCCGCTGGCATACCGAGAGCGAGCTGTGGGGAGCGACGATCAACCCGTGGGACCGGACCCGGACAGCTGGCGCGTCCAGCGCCGGCGAGGCTGCCGCGATCGCCACCGGCATGAGCCCGCTCGGGCTCGGGAGTGATGGCCTCGGATCGCTTCGCCACCCCGCCCAGTGCTGCGGCATCGCCGCGCTGAAGCCAACGCTGGGGCGGATCCCCCAGGCGACCAGCATCGAGCCGGAGTACGCGCCGATCGGCGTGCAACTGACCAGCGTCAGCGGGCCCCTTGCGCGGCGGGTCGCCGACCTCAGGGGAGCCTTCGAGGTGATCGCCGGACCCACCTGGCGCGACCCATGGACGGTGCCGGCTCCACTCCGGGGGCCGGAGCTCCCGAGGCCTATCCGAGTCGCGCTCGTGGTGGACCCCGCTGCCCGGGGCACGGCGCAGCAGGTCCAGGAGGGCGTTCGGAAGGCCGCCGCGGCGCTCGACGACGCGGGCTACGTGATCGACCAGGTCGAGCCGCCGTCGATCGACGTGGCCGCGAACACCCTGCTGGTCATGCTCAGCACTCCCGGTATCCGGAAGGGGTGGAAGGAGTTCGTGTCCCCCATCGCGCCAGCCGAGACAGAACGGTTCATGTCGGCGTTCTTCGAGGCGGCCGGCTATCCAGACGTGACGGCCGCCGAGCTGAGCTTCATGACCCGGCTGTCTGTGCTGCGCGCGTGGGGCGAGTTCCAGGAGATCCACCCGCTGATCGTCGCCCCGATCTGCACCGAGCCTCCCTTCGAGGCGGGCACCGACCTGGAGGAAGGCCGCGTGGCCGAGACCATCCACAGCATGCGCATGGCCATGGCCGTCAACGCACTCGGCCTGCCAGCCGTGGCGCTTCCCGTGGGGATCGAGGGCGGCCTCCCGCAGGCGGTGCAGGTCATCGGCCCTCGCTACCGGGAGAACCTGTGTCTCGACGCCGCGGGAGCGATCGAGGACGGGCTCGGCATCGTCACGCCGATCGATCCCACATGGTGGTGAAGCCCGATGAGCACGTCGATCGAGAGGCTCTCGTCAGAGGACCGGATCATGCAGTGGGGGGACGAGGTCTGGCCTCAGGAGATCGGCGCTCTGGCCGTCCTTGATGGCAAGCGCCTTCTCGATCCCGACGGTCGCTTCCGGATCGAGGTGGTGAGGGAGGCGATCCAGTCCCGGCTGCACCTCGTTCCTCGGTTCCGGCAACTCCTGCACGTCCCGCGGCGAGGGCTGGGCGGGCCGTTGTGGGTGGACGCCCACTCCTTCGATCTCGCCGACCACGTGCAGGTCGCCCCGCTCCCCGCCCAGGCGGATGAGGCCCAGCTCCTGGAGGCGATCGAGCGATTGCAGCGGCAGCGCCTGGACCGGACACGGCCGCTGTGGGGGATGTGGTTCCTCCCCGGGCTCGCGGAGGGCCGGATCGGCTTGTTCGTGAAGATGCACCACGTCATCGCCGACGCCATCGCCGGGGTGGCCACACTCGGGATGCTCCTGGATCCCGCTGCCGAGGCGACCGTCGTACCCGGCGCGCCATGGGTGCCGGCTCCGGGGCCGACGACCCGCGACCTCCTCGCAGACAACCTCCGGCGCCAAGTGCAGGCGTTCGGTCGCATCCTCCCGAGACTCGGACGGCCCGTGACCGGATTGCAGCACGCGCTGATCGCGTGGCAAGCCATGCACGAATTCCTGGCGGAGGGGCCAGTGCCGCAGACCAGCCTTGACCGCGTGGTCGGTCCTGACCGGAGCCTCGCCCCTATCCGGACCACCCTCGATCAGGTCAAGAAGGTTGCCCGCGCCCACCACGCCAAGGCGAACGACGTCCTCCTGTCGGTCGCCGCGGGGGGTCTGGGCGGGCTCCTGCGCGAACGCGAAGAGCCGGTCGAGGGCCTCATCGTGCGCGCCGCTGTGCCGGTCTCGCTGCGCACGGGGCAGGCCGGAGCGCCGCGGGGGAATCTGGTCGGGGAGATGATCGTCCCGCTGCCCCTCGGGGTCTCCGACCCTTCCCGGAGGCTCCGACAGATCGCCGCGGAGACCGCCAAACGAAAGGTGAGGACTCCACCGTCTGTGGGAACGCTGCTCCGCAGCAGGATCGTCCGGCGGGCGGCCGAGAAGGCCATCGAGCATCAACGGGTGAACGTGGCCACCGCCGACGTGCCCGGTCCATCGCTGCCCCTCTATCTTGCCGGCGCCCCGGTGCTCGACCTGTTTCCCCTGTTGGCCCTCCTCGCCAGGACCTCCGTGGGCGTCGGCGCGATGTCCTATGCAGGGCAGTTCAACATCATGGTGGTTGCCGATCGAGACACCTGTCCCGACATCGAAGTCCTCGCGGCGAGCATGCGCGATGAGCTGCATGCGCTCGGGGTGCGGACCTGGCCCCTATCGGGATGGGCCATCGCGGAATCTGTGGGCGCTCACCGCGACCGCGAGCCCGCTGCGAATCCCGGCGGTGAGTGCGCTCCCCGCTCGATGGGCTCGTCATACCCGGACCGAGGTGATGACTCATGACAACGTCCGGTGCTGGGAGGGTTGGGCCCAGAACAATGCCGATCCGAGACGTGTCCCTCTTCGTCGAGGTCGTCGGACACGGATACCCGTTGGCCCTCATGCACGGCGGGCCGAGCGCGGACCATTGGTCAATGCTGCCGTTCCGGCGGTTGGCCGATCAGTTCACCCTGGTCTTCTACGACCACCGGTGCAACGGTCGTTCGGTCGGCGCTCCCGTGGAGTCCATGACGTGGGAGAACCTGACCGCCGATGCCGACGCGCTCCGCCAGAGGCTGGGGTTCGAGCGGTGGGCGGTGCTCGGGCATTCATTCGGCGGCCACGTGGCCTTGGAGTACGCGCTGCGGTATCCCGAGAGCCTCTCCCACATGGTGCTGCTGGACACCAGCGGCGACAGCCGGTGGTCGCAACAGAACGCGGCCGAGGTCGTCGCCAAGCGCGGATACAGCCCGAAGAAGGTGGAGTTGGTGCGTCGGTGGTTCAGTGGCGATTTCGCCCGTTGGGAGTACTTCCCGATCTTCATGCGGATCGGGGGTCTGTACGAGCACGACCCCAGACTCCGGCTCCTGATCCGGCAGCTGGCGTCAGGGGAGTGGCGCTCGAAGATCCGGCCAGAGGCCAACTTCTTCGCCAGACGCCATCTGCTCAAGAGCTGGACGGTCATGGACCGCCTTGGCGAGATCACGATGCCGACGCTCGTGATCGCCGGGCGTGGCGACTTCGTGTTTCCTCCGGAGTGTCAGGAAGAGCTGGCGGCCAAGATCCCGGGGGCGCGGCTGCAGATCATCGAGCGGGCTGGGCACAACCCGCACGAGGAGCAGACCACCGAGGTCATGGAGGCCGTCAGGGCGTTCCTCTCCCAGCCGGCGCACCTGGAAGCGAGGCGATGACGATGCAGACCGCGGAGGTGACGCAACTCAAACACGACGCGCTGGACAAGGTCATCTTCCACATGACGCCGAAGCAGTGGCTCGCCGAGGACGGCCCCTGGGTGCTGGATCGCGGCGACGGAGCGCTGCTCTACGACGTCGAGGGCCGCGAGTATCTCGACGCCATGGCCGGAGGGCTCTTCGCCGTCCTCGCCGGGTACGGGCGGGAGGAGATCGCCCGGGCCATGTACGACCAGGCTCGGCGGCTCAACTACACCAGCCCTGCCTCCGTGACCAGCGCGGTCACGATCGAGTTGGCGCGCAAGCTGGCCGAGCTCACCCCGGGCGATCTGGATGCCTCGTTCTTCTGCAACAGCGGTTCGGAGGCCGTCGAGGCTTCGATCAAGCTCGCCCGCCACTATCACCAGGCGAACGGCGAGGGCCGGCGGTACAAGGTCGTGTCCCTTCGCCGCGCCTACCACGGCTCGACGATGGGAGCCCTCTCGGCGACCGGGTGGAGCCCCCATTTCCAGCCCTTCCGCCGCTCGGCCGATCCGGTGGTGCCCGTGGCCGGGTTCACCAGCGCCATGCCTCCTTACTGCTACCGGTGCGAGCTCGGTCTGACCTACTCCGCATGCGAGGTGGCCTGCGGCAGCACGATCGAGCAGGCCATCCTGGGCAGCGACCCGGACCTGGTGTCGTGCGTCATCCTCGAGCCGGTGATGGGGACGGGCGGGTGCGTGATCCCGCCGCCCGGCTACCTGGCCAAGGTCCGTGAGATCTGCGACCGGTACGGGGTCCTGCTGATCGCCGACGAGGTGGTGTGCGGGTTCGGGCGGACGGGTCGGTGGTTCGGCGTCGAGCACTCGGGCGTGGTCCCTGACGTCATGGTGGTCGCCAAGGGACTGACCAGCGGCTACGCGCCGATGGCAGCGGCCATCGCTCGGCGCGAGATCGCGGAGAAGATCCCGATCTTCTTCGACGTCCACACGATGGGCGGCCACCCGGTCTCCGCAGCCGCAGCGCTGGCCAACATCGGGATCATCGAAGAGGAAGGGCTGGTCACCAACTCGGCCACGGTCGGTGCGTACATGCTCGAGCTGTTGGAAGGTATCCGAGTGCACCCGACGGTGGGAGACGTCCGCGGGTTGGGCCTGTTCATGGCTGTCGAGCTGCGCGACCCGGTTCGAGGAGAGGACTTCGCCCCCGACCTGCACGTCGCCGACCAGGTGAGCGCGGCGACCATGCAGATGGGGCTGTTCGGGCCGCGGCCCCTGGGGGGCGGGACGCTCGTGTTCGCCCCTCCGCTGATCTTCACCAAGGCCCAGGCCGAGCGGGCGGTCGAGGTGCTGGATGCCGCCCTGGCGAAGGTGGAGGCGAACATCCTGCCCACGGCGGTGGCGCGATGAACGCTGAGAAGGCGCAGAGGAGCCGGTTCGCCCGGCTGACCACCCTCGACCGCATGTTCCTCTATCTCGAGATTCCGGACTGGCCAGGCCACTTCGGCGGCCTGGCCGTGGTCGAGGGGAACGCCCTGCTGGACGGCTCGGGACAGCTGCGGATAGCGGAGATCCGGGAGCGCATGGATCGCCGTCTGGCGGGTGTCCCGCAGCTGCGTCAACGTCTTCACGTCCCGGGTCCGTTGGGCGGGAAGCCGCTGTGGGTCGACGATCGTCGGTTCGACATCCGGCATCACGTGCTCGAGGCGGCCGTCGATCCGCCGGGGGCAGACCTGCAGCTCCTGGACGCCGCCGCTCGACTGTACGGACAACTGTTGAACCGCGGGCGCCCGCTGTGGGAGCTGTGGTTCCTGACGGGGGTGAGCGATGGCCGTGTCGGCGTGCTGCTGAAACTGCACCACTCGGTGGCCGACGGGATGGCGGCCGTGGCGATCATGGCCTCCCTGTTCGACCTCCAGCCTGACGCCCTCGACCCAGTCCCAGACGGATGGGCCCCGAAGCCCGTCCCGGGAGCGTGGTCTCTCGTCGCCGACAACCTGTCCCACAAGGTCCGGGCCGCCGAGCGCGGCTTAGCGATGATGGCGCATCCGATCCAGGTTGCCCGGGGAGGAAGCACACGCCTTCGGGTGGCCCGAGAGGCCTTCGGAACCGTTCGCGCACCACGCACCTCCCTCAACCAGGTGGTTCGGTCGGGGCGGCGGATCCGGTTTCTACGCATGGACCTCGGGCTGTTGAAAGGCGTTGCGCATGCTCACCAGGCGAAGGTCAACGACGTGGTCCTCGATCTCTGGTCCGGCGGCCTGCGCGAGCTAATGGTGCACCGCAAGGAGTTGACCTCGGGGATCGAGCTGATCGCGAACATGCCCGTGTCCTTGCGCTCGGCGAGTTGGGCCGGACCCATGGGCAACGAGCTGGGGTTTGTGGCCCTGCCGCTGCCGGTCTGGGAGCCGGACGTTCGGCGCCGGCTCGACCTCGTCGTCCGCATCACGGGGAGGGTCAAGTCCGAACAGCGATCGGCCGAGATGGCGGGGTTTCTGGCCGCGGCGTCCGCCATGCCATTCGGGACGTCCGTCGCGGCCCACCAGCACAGCGTCAACGTGAGGGTCAGCAACGTGATCGGCCCGCCCGTCCCCGTGTACGTGCTGGGGGCTCGGATCCTCGCCATCCTGCCGATCACCCGGCTGTTCGGCAACGTTGGCCTGACCCTGTGCGCATTCTCGTACGCGGGCCAGATCTCTCTGGTGGTGACGGCCGACGCCAGCGCCTTCCCGGACCTCGAAGTGCTGATGGCAGGGATGGAACGGGAGTGGCGTGCGCTGATCGGCGCTCATCGCGCCGAGCCGATCGAGGGCGGCACACCGGCCGTCGAGGCTGTCGCCGCGGGGAGGTAAGGGTCATGCGAACGATCGGCCTGCTCGGCGACCACAAGCTGGACGAGATCCCGGCGTCCCACCGAGACCTGGTCGAATGCCCGCCGGTCGCCGTGCTGACGACCGTCACGAACGACGGCTACCCGCAGACCTCCGTCGTGTGGTGCGACTTCGACGGCGAGTGCGTGCGCATCAACACCATGCGCGGATTCGCCAAGGAGCGGAACATGCGCCGGGAACCGCGGGTCACGCTCCTTTGCTACGACCCCCACGAGACGCTGCGCTATCTCGAGGTCCGCGGCACGGTCGTGGACATGACCGAGGCGGGGGCAGCCGAGCACCTAGACGGGCTCGCCTCGAAATACGCAGGCCGGCCGACGCGCTACTTCGGCGGCGCCATCCCGGCTCGGTTCGCCGAGACCGAGGTCCCGGTGCTGTGCCGGATCCGGCCGACCCACGTCGTCGCGGTCGACGCGACCGGGAACGGAGGCAGGTCATGAGCACGATCGCGCGAACGGCAGCGGTTCCGATCCCCGCATCGCACCGCGATCTCCTCACGAGACCTGTCCACGGGGTCCTCACGACGATGGGCGCAGACGGCCAGCCCCAGTCGAGCGTGGTGTGGGTCGATATCGACGGAGAAAGCGCTGTGGTCAACACCACGCTCGAGCGCCAGAAGGGCCGCAACCTGCTCGCCGACCCGAAGGTGAGCCTGCTCGTCGTCGACCCCGAGAACACCTCTCGTTATGTCCAGATCCGGGGGGACGCCGAGCTCGTCACTGAGGGGGCGCTCGACCATATGGACAGGATCACGCGCAAGTACACGAGCCACCCTGCCTACTACGGCTATATCTACCCGGTCGAACAGCGGGCGCGGGAGACGAGGGTCATCTGCCGGATCCATCCCCGACGGGTCACTCTCGACGCGATCCACGCCGGAGACTGAACAGGCATCCGTTTCAGCACGCGATCGCCTTGCCGATCGGACGACGACGCCTCCGCACCTCCTCCGGGCGAGGTGAGATGTGCTATGACCAGGGAGAAGCGCGTGGAACGCTCAACCTGAGCACGCCGGACCTTGAGGTGAGACGTTGGCCAGCTACCGAGAGAGGCTGACGAGGGGCCAGGGGGTCATTGACGAGCAGGCCTGGTCCGGCTCGATTCCGGTCGAGCACGGGGTCTCGCCCCGGATCCGGGTTGGCTCCCACAGGTGGTTCAACCTGCTGTGGTTGCTCCCGATCGGGTTCGTCCTCCTGATCGCCGCAGTCGCGGGCGCCCAAGGGCTCCGGCATGTCCCCTCGGTCGCCAGGTTCATCGCCCGGTATCCCGGGACGCTCCCCTCGGCTGCCGCTCGGAGCCAGCACGGGCTGCCCGTGTGGGTCGACGTCTTGCACTTCCTGAACCTGCTGCTGCTGGCCTTCCTCATTCGGTCCGGGATCCAGATCCTGGCCGACCACCCCCGGCTGTACTGGACCCGGCACAGCACGCCGGGCAGGGAATGGTTCCGCTTCCAGGAGCCGGTCCCGGACGAGCTCCTGTGGACGGCCAAGCAGGACTCGGTCACGCTTCCCAGGCAAGTGGGGCTGCCGGGCCTGCGGCACTCGATCGGGCTGGCCCGGTGGTGGCACCTCGGGACCGCCGTGCTGTGGATCTCGGTCGGGACCGCCTACTACGTGCTGCTGTTCGCCACGGGGGAGTGGCGCCGGGTGGTGCCGACCAGCTGGGCGGTGTTCCCGAGCGCGGGGTCGGTGCTCCTGCAGTACCTGTCGCTGAACTGGCCGAAGCAGAGCAGTTGGGTCGGCTACAACAGCCTCCAGCAGCTCGCCTACTTCGTTACGGTGTTCGTCGCGGCGCCGCTGGCCTTCATCACGGCGCTGGGCATGTCACCGGCGCTCTCGACCAAGTTCCGGCGGGTCAGCAAGCTGCTCAGCATCCAGGTGGCCCGATCCCTGCACTTCCTCGTGCTCTGCTGGTTCCTGGCGTTCATCGTGGTGCACACGACGTTGGTCTTCACCACCAGCCTGCTTCGGAACCTGAACCACATCTACGCGTTGCGCGACGACTCCAGCTGGATCGGCTTCGGTGTGTTCGCCGCCTCGATGGTCATCGTGGCGGTGGCCTGGGTCTGGGCCACGCCGTTCACCCTCCGTCATCCCCGAGTCGTCCAGCAAGCCGGGTTCGCCCTGATCGGGCACGGCCAGCACCTGTTCGAGTACCTCGACGCCAAGCCCGGGGAGTACAGCGAGAAGGACGTCTCCCCGTACTTCTGGCACAACGGCGCCTACCCCGAGTCAGAGGAGTACCGGGCCCTGCTCGAATCGGGCTTCGCCCCATACCGGCTCCGCGTCCACGGGCTGGTCGATCATCCGGTGGACCTCAGCCTGGAGGAGCTCCGGGCCTTGCCCCGCCACGAGCAGATCACGCAGCACTTCTGCATCCAGGGATGGTCGGGGGTAGCGAAGTGGGGCGGGGTGTCGATGGGGACGATCCTGGATCTGGTCCGGCCCAAGCCGGAGGCACGCTGGGTGGTCTTCTACTCGTTGGGCGACGGACCGGAGGGAGGCCCCTACTACGACGCTCACCCGATCGAGCAGATGCGCCACCGTCTGACCATGCTCGCCTACGACATGAACGGTGCGCCGCTCTCGTACGGGCACGGCGCCCCGCTCCGGCTGCGCAACGAGGCGCAGCTCGGGTTCAAGCAGGTCAAGTGGATCGCCGGGATCGAGTTCGTCGCCGACTTCTCGGACATCGGCGGCGGGTACGGGGGCTACAACCAGGACCACGAGTTCTTCGGCTATCGGCAGACGATCTGATTCCAAGAGGCGGCGAGGCTCCCCGTCGCAGGAGTCCTTCCGTTGTTCTCCCCGCCCGGCCCTGCCAACATCCACCTCTGCCCAAGCCCGACGGTCCTTGCGTCGCGCACGACGTATCTGAAGAGGTCCCCTCCTCGCCAACGGATCGGGGAGCGGTCAGGCTTTCGCCGCGTCTTGCGACCCGATCCGTCCGCATCTGCGCGGAGAAGCTGCCCGGCCCGGCATGCCAAGGGCCCATACCGTCCGTCTTGCGGGTGGGACCGGTCGAAGCCACGATTAGGACCGTGGACCGTCCCGAAACGCTCTTCGCCTGGAATGGGGACGTTGCACTTGGCCTATCAGGTCGTAGGCCATGGCCCGGTCGATCTGCAGGTCGACGTCAACTGGGAGAGCCCCTACCTGTCTCGGTTCCTCCAGGGACTCGCGCACCGCTCGAGACTGATCATCACCGATCGGCGCGGGTGGGGATGCTCGGACCGCTTCTCGCCGTCGGACGTGCCCGACGTCGACACCCTCACCGACGACATCCTGACGGTGCTGGACGCGGTGGGAACCAGCCGGACTGCCCTCCTCGCCTCCTGGGACAGCACGATCCTCGCCGCTCTCTTCGCGGCGACCTACCCGGACCAGGCCGCCGCCCTGATCCTCGTGGACCCGATGGTCAACTACTGCTGGACGGAGGAGACGCCGTGGATGCCCACCGGAGAGCAGTGGGACGAGATCATCGACGAACACCGGCGGATCGGCGGAACGAGCGCCTGGACCGAAGCACGAGTTCCCCCGAGCCCCGAGCGCGACTGGTTCACCC
>JGI10216J12902_100522997_pt1 | contig 11975 bp, 13 predicted proteins | sample KanNatreferecore_FD_12902 | JGI IMG/M metagenome (IMG submission 12902)
TCGAACTTATTCTGTTTTTCGTTTTTTATTATTACTATATAAAGGAAGTGTGGTTTAAGTTTAATAAAAAAGTGGCTATAACTGGTTTAAAGCTTGCCTTACCGGTTATGGTATCTGCAATATTTGGCATTGGGATCAACTTTAGCGATAAGTTTTTTCTTGAAAAATACAGTTCCTTCAAAGACCTGTCATATTACTACCTGGCGGTTTCTTTAGCCAGCGCCATTCCGCTAATATTTGCCTCATTACAAAACGCATGGCTTCCGTTGTTTCTTAAAGAAAAAGATATTCAAAGAAACATTGTAACCACTAATAAACTGATGCGCAGGCTTGTGATCGGTTTCCTGCTCTTATCAGTGATAATCATTGTTGGTTTTAAAATTATATTAGAGCTGGGTATAATACAGTCAAAATACAGCGAGACTATGGGTATTCTTCCATTGCTCCTTATTTCCCAAATTATTTCATCACTTGTGTCTCTCCACACTAATTTCCTGATCTATTTTGAGCGAACCCACATAGCCTCTATAACTGGTTTTATACTTTGTATTATAAGTGTTGGTTTAAGCCTTTTGCTTATACCCCGTTATAAAGTTTATGGGGCAGTGACCGTATCTTTAATTTCCAATATTATTTACCTGGGGCTATATTATTTTATTATAAAAATGCTTAAGAAGAAATATTTGCGTTTAAATACACGTGTTTAGTATTGCAATTAACGAAGTATGGAGAAAAGAAATGACAGCATGATCTATTTAAAAAAGTCTATAAAAACGCTTTTTAAGCACTCCAATCTGCGGAGCATATTTTCTTTAGTAAAGTATTATCCCGAATGGCGCAAGTACCTGGCTCCGGATAGAAATTCTATTGCAGACAAAATTCCCTGGATGACGTTTTCTGCAATTGATTTTCTTAAAAAAATATCCCATTCTGAAATGCATATTTTTGAATATGGTTCCGGTGGGTCAACTTTTTTCTGGGCATCACGTGCCATGCATATCACTTCTGTTGAGCACGATAGATCCTGGTTTGAAAAAATTAGCATAGAACTAGCGGAACAGAAAATAACAAATGTTGATTATTTATTAAGGGAGCCATATGGTATTCCTGATTTTAAAAAAAAACAATTTCAGGTTGCAACTGACTATATTTCAAGTAGCGAAAATTATAATGGGAAAAGTTTTGAAGCTTATGCAAAAACTATTGATGATTTTCCCGACGAAAATTTTGATGTAGTAGTGGTTGATGGTCGGGCACGACCATCCTGTATTTTGCATTCTGTAAAAAAAATAAAGAAGGGAGGTTACCTGGTCGTTGATAATTCTGAAAGAAAGTATTATTTGTCTGGCTTTGATTTTAAAAATTGGAAAGTTCGGCATTTTTTTGGGCCTCTTCCCTATGATCATAACTTTACAAAAACAAGCATTTTCCAGAAACCATAACGTATGAAGTTTGCACCTGTTATATTATTTGCTAACAATCGCCCTAATCATATAAAAAGGACCATTGAGTCGTTACTATTAAACGCTTTTTGTGTTAATGATTTGCTCAAAATAGGAAACAGGCATCTTACTAGCTACTAAACAATTATTTTAATGAATTTGACTTTGACGGGTATAGTATCAAGATTATTATCTAAAATTAAATTTGCGAATATTGGTTATTCCCAGGAAGGCGAAGATGTGATCATAGATAGATTTTTAAATTATAGATCCAAGGGCTTTTTTATTGACGTCGGGGCTCATCATCCAATATATTTATCTAATACGTATAGATTTTACCTGCGTGGCTGGCAAGGAATTAATATCGATGCCATGCCAGGCAGCATGAAAGTTTTTAACAAAATGAGACCACGCGATATTAATATCGAAGCCCCGATTTCCGATAAAGAGGAAGAATTAACATATTATATTTTTAACGAGCCTGCATTAAATACTTTATCTGAAGAAGAGGCAAATAAAAAAAATAATCTTAATGATTATAAGATCATTCAAACAACACTTCTTAAGACACAAACACTTGAAAAAATATTGGATAAACACCTGAATCCAAATCAGCAAATTGATTTTTTATCTGTAGATGTTGAAGGATTCGATTTAAAGGTTTTGAGCTCCAATAATTGGAATAAATATCGACCTACCCTGGTAGCGGCTGAATGTTTAAATAAAAATTACAATATGGACCTCATCACTTCTGACCCAACATATTTGTTTATGAAAAAAATAGGGTATCAATTTTGCGCCAAAACACTCAATACTTTTATTTTTATAGAGACGATGACGAAAGGATAACACATTGATATTCCTTTAGTAGACTTTATATTAATTACTGGAATTAATCTAAAATGAAGCAAGCGCCTATTATTCTATTTACATATAACCGGCCACTGCCTACGAAAAAAACAGTCGAAGCATTGCAAAAAAATGTGGGTGCCGATCAAAGCGACCTTTTTATATTTTCTGATGCTGCTAAAAAGGAAGAGGATATATCCAATGTAAAACAGGTAAGAGAATACTTGCACACAATAGGTGTATTCAGATCCGTTACTATTATTGAGCGGGAGTCTAATTACGGTTTGTCCAATAATATTATTGACGGAGTAACACAGGTTGTTGCAAAATATAAAAAGGCGATTGTAATAGAAGATGATCTTTTGACATCTTCCCACTTTCTTCAATTTATGAATGAAGGATTGGAAAAATACGAGCATTCTTACGAAGTGATTTCTATCCATGGCTATTGTTTACCGATTGAGTATCCTAAGGATGTCTTTTTTTTAAAAGGTGCAGATTGCTGGGGGTGGGCCACATGGGAACGAGGTTGGCAGCTTTTTGATCCTGACGGTATGCACCTTATGAAGCAACTTCGTGAACAAAACTCATTTTATGAATTTGACCTGGAGGGCTGCTATGATTATTCCGGTATGCTTCAGAAACAGGTTGAGGGCGAGATCAACTCCTGGGCAATACGCTGGTATGCTTCAGCTTTTATTCATAATAAGCTTACTTTGTACCCCGGACGTTCTTTAGTAGCCAATATTGGAACAGATAGAAGTGGAACACATGCTCAAAATGAAAGAATGCACAGAACACAACTATCCGATAAAAGGATTGTGTTAGAGGATATACCAATTACCGATTCGAAACTTGCAAGAAAACTTATCAGTCAAAAACTTTTCAAGCATCTTGGTATAAAGGGGAAGCTAAAAAAAGTATTTAAATGGGGATATTAAAATGAAATGGAGAGAATCTATCAGCATTATAATTAGAAGACTGCTTAACGATCGAAGTATGTGGTCCGGTGATTTTGCAAGTTGGCAAGCTGCTTCGCAAGGAGGTCAAGGTTATTCCTCAGATGAGATTCTGAAAAAAGTCAAAAAAGCTGTTTTAAAAGTTAAGCATGGAGATGCAGTTTACGAAAGGGATTCCGTGCTATTTGAAAAAATTGAATACTCCTGGCCATTACTGGCTTCTCTGATGTGGGTCGCATCAAAAAATAATAGTGCATTAAAAGTTTTGGATTTTGGAGGCTCTTTAGGTAGTTCTTATTTTCAAAACAAAAAATTCCTGGATGAACTGCATTATATCGAATGGAATATTGTTGAACAGGAAGATTTCGTATGGACGGGCAGGGATTGTATCGAGGATCAAACATTGCAATTCTTTTTTTCTATCGATGAATGTATCAAGAAGAAGGGAAGACCGGACATTTTAATATTGGCTTGTACACTTCCTTATATTGAAAACCCATACCAACTGATGGGTGAATTGATGGATTATAAAATTCCTCATATAATTATTGATAATACTTTTTTTAATTATGAGGATAGGGATCGAATTACTATTCAAAATGTACCTCCTTCCATATACCCTGCCTCGTATCCTTGTTGGTTTTTATCATATAAAAAACTTGTGACAGCTGTAGCTGATAATAAATACCTAATTGTCAGCGAACACGTTAATGATTCAAGAATATTATTAGATGGGAATTCTGTTCAATACCGGGGTTTTCTGGCCAAACTTATCTAAGCACAATGCAGATTATCAAAACGATATTAAAAACAGATATTTTTCAATCCCGTCCGCCTGTGTTGGTTGATATTGGCGCTTCCGGAGAGATTAATCCTAAATGGAAGTTGATTGCTCCTCACTCAATTTGCATTGCATTTGATGCTGATGACAGGGAGTTTCATGTTACTGAACAAACGAATGAAGCCTATAAAAAACTTTTTATTTTTAATCGCATTGTGACAGCAGACGCAGTGGATAAAGCAGATTTTTATCTTACAAGTTCTCCATTCTGTTCCAGCTTACTGGAGCCAGATACAAAAAGTCTCAGCCCATGGATATTTAATTCTCTTTTTGCAATTGATAAAAAAACAGAACTGCCGGCCATTACTGTGCAACAGGCATTAATAAAAATAAACATAAATTATATTGATTGGTTTAAAACCGATACACAGGGCACAGATCTCCGGTTGTTTAAAACATTACCATCCAAAATGGCTGATCATGTTTTAGCGGCAGAGTTTGAGCCGGGCATTCTTGATGCCTATATCGGGGAAGACAAGTTGCATTCAGTAATGGATTATATGCAACAGCATAAATTCTGGTTATCATCTATGCAGCCTAAAGGCGTGCAACGTTTGCAAAAATCTTATGTCAACAAACTGGGATCTTTTGCATCAGGTAAAATCATAAAAAGATCTCCTGGGTGGGCCGAAGTTACCTACTTGCGGGAAATGTTTTCTACTGATAAAAGACAATTATTGCTATTGTATATTTTTGCTTTGCTTGAAAAGCAATACGGATTTGCTTTGGAAGTAATAGACTTTGCAATGAAGCATTTCAATGATGCCATTTTTGAAGATTGCAGGAAGGCGGTATTAAAAAAACTTAGCGCCGAGAAATGGAAAATTCCATTTGTTATTTTAAAAAGAAGATTCAATAAACTCTTTATCAACATCAATGATTAATTTTTGCACACTGTTTGACTCAAATTATCTTTCGAGGGGGCTTGCTTTATATCGTTCATTGCAAGAGGTTTCATTGTTTCATCTTTATGTTGTTGCCTTTGATGATAAGTGCTATGATTATTTAAAAAATGCTTCTCTTCCTGATCTTACTGTGATTTCTTTAAAAGAGTTCGAGGATGAGGGATTATTGAATGTAAAGGGCCAAAGATCAACAGCGGAGTATTGCTGGACGTGCACATCTTCAGTTATACTATATTGTTTAAAAAAATACAATCTGCCCTCTTGTACATATATTGATGCAGATATGCTATTTTATAGTGACCCGCAAATGTTGCTGGATGAGATGGGATCAAATTCTATTTTAATTTGCAAGCATGGCTATACTAAGGATTACGATGTTTCTGCTACTCACGGCATTTATTGTGTGGAATTTGTTTGCTTTAAAAACACTGAAGATGGTTTGAACGCATTGGTTTGGTGGAGGGAAAAATGCCTGGAATGGTGCTATGCTCGTTTAGAAGATGGAAAATTTGGTGACCAAAAATATTTGGATGACTGGCCGGTTCGATTCAACTCTGTTCATGTTCTTGAGCACCCGGGTGGTGGAGTTGCTCCCTGGAATGTTCAGCAATTTGAATTTACCAAAAGTGAGAATAAGATTTATTTGAAGAGAAAGGGAGGCCAGATGAATTATCCAGTTGTGTTTTTTCATTTTCATGGATTGAAATTTTACACCAATAGGTTTGTCTCATTTTGCGGTGCCATATACGAATTAAATAAGGTCGTGAATGAGATCTTTTATTTTCCTTATTTAAAAATTCTTTTACAAATAGAAAAAGATCTTAGAGCAAAAGCTGTTTCATTCAACGTTTCAGGAGCAAAGATTAGTACACCTAATAAACGAAAAGTATTTGTAGGATTTTTAAAAGATTTTGGCTTTATGGTGTTAAAGGGGAAGGCATCACCACTTAAACCAAGAAACTATAATTTTAAGATGCATTATCATTTTTATCAACTCGATCGCTTTAAATAAAAAGTATGGCATATATTATTGACCTGAAAACTTTTACCGATAAAAGGGGAAATTTGACGGTAATAGAGAAAACAATCCCTTTTGATTTTAAGCGAATTTTTTACATATACGGAGTAGATGCTTCGAAACGCGGAGGTCATCGTCATAAGACAGTTTACCAGGCTGCGATTTGTTTGAAAGGTTCCTGTCACATTAATAACAACGATGGGGAAAAGGAAACGGAGTTTGTATTAGACAAACCCAACAAATGTCTTATTTTAGAACCTAAGGATTGGCATACGATGGATAACTTTACTCCGGATGCAATTTTAATGGTGCTGGCTTCGGATTTTTTTGACCCCAACGATTATATATTTGAACCCTACAACAAATGATAGAGTACGAAAATCTAGGACGATCTAACCAGGTTTTTTTTGATGAGTATAAACAAGCTTTTGAAAAAGTTTTAGAAAGTGGTTGGTATATCCTGGGAGATAGTGTTAGTCAATTTGAAAAGGAATTCAGTAACTACTGTGGTACCAGGTTTTGTTGTGGGCTGGCCAACGGGCTTGACGCTATGATCTTATCATTAAAATCGTTTCAATTTCAACCGGGCGATGAAGTGATAGTGCCAGCAAATACCTACATCGCTACGATCCTTGCTGTTGTTCACTGTGGTCTAAAACCAGTCCTGGTTGAACCCGATATTCGAACATATAATATTGACGCAAACAAGATCGAAGACAAAATATCTCGCAGAACCAGGGCAATTTTAGTTGTTCATTTATACGGTAAGGTTTGTGAAATGGATAAGATCATGGAGTTGGCAGATAAATATTCTTTGAAAGTAATTGAAGACTGTGCGCAGGCACATGGCGCATCCTTTAAAGGTATTAAAGCAGGTGCTTTCGGTCATTTTGGGGCCTTTAGTTTTTATCCTACAAAAAATCTTGGCGCTATCGGTGATGCAGGGGCCGCGACTACCAATGACGAAGAACTTTATACAAAGATCAGAACATTGAGAAACTACGGCTCGAGAATAAAATACCATAATGAGTTCGTTGGCTATAACTCACGATTGGATGAATTGCAGGCTGCACTGCTTTCAGTTAAGTTAAAACAGTTAGACAAAATTACACTTCAGAAAAGAAAGCTGGCAGAACTATACCATGAAGGCTTGAAAGAAGATATTATAAAGCCGCATAGGCACCCTGATTATTATGATGTTTTTCATATTTATAATATCAGGCATGCGCAAAGAGACAGGTTGAAAGAATATCTGCTTAAAAAAGGAGTTAAGACCGAAATTCATTATCCAATAGCTCCGAATAAACAACAAGCTATGAAAGGTATTCTTGATAGACAAATAACACCGATTGCAGAGGAAATACACCGGACCACCTTGAGTTTGCCGATCTCATTTTTTCATACAGAAGATGATGTCGAAAAAGTAATAAAAGCTGCAAATGAGTTTTAGTTATTCGGTAATTTTAAATTTAATAGCGGAATCAAAAGGTTATTTAAGACTCAAGTTGGAACAACTGCAAAACATAAGCTTCGAGCAGAACATCCGGATCAATAAGTATTTGCCGGTAGCGTTGCTTTATTTCTTTTTTAACAGTTTTTTACTGCCATCCGGTCTTTTGTATACAGCCATCCTTACGCCGTTATTATTGCTCTGGTTATATCAATATAAAGCGTTTAAAAAAATTTGGCTTTTTTTTCTTTTCCTGATTCCGTTTGCATGTATACACTTTATCAACGGAGTCGAAGTCCGGTACTATATTATATCATTCGCTCTTTTTTTTGCAGTTTTTATTTTTGCGCTTTGTTTTTATCAATTTTTAAAAGTATGTGTCTCTTTAAGAAGCATTTTTCGGAAAGTTCTTATTATTAATTTTATTCTGGTGATTGTTGCATGTATTGCATATTTTATTCCGTCACTCAGGAATTATTTCTGGCTGGTTACTTCTGTCTCCTCAGGGCTGGAAAAATTCCCAAGGCTTAAATTATTGACTTACGAACCTTCTTACTATTCAATCTTACTGGTTCCTGTGGCCATGTATTATTATTTAAAAATGCTATTCTTAAAACTTCCTAATACTGGTTTAATTTTTCTAATGATCACTCTCCCTTTACTGTTATCCTTTTCCTTGGGAGTAATGCTGGGAATTCCGCTGGCACTATCAGTGCTACTTGTTTTGAACCTGAAGATTTTTTTTGTTAATAAGAGAGTGGCTCAATATATTTTTCTTTTTGTTTTTTTGGCCATTATATTATTAATAATGTTAGCATTTTTTTACCCTGACAACCCATTATATACAAGAATAGGTAATTTGTTCGAAGGCAAAGACTCTTCTTTCAGGGGCAGAACTTTCGATTCATATGAATTGGCTTGGACAGTGGCAAGCAAAAAAAGTATTTTATTTGGCGTGGGCTTAGGACAGGTAAAGGTTCTGGGATTGGAACTGTGGAGGACATTTTATTTGTATAACTTTTCAATAAATGAAATTGCTATTCCCTGTGCCGCTGCTGAAACTTTAGCAGTTTTTGGAATAGTGGGAGTTTGTTTAAGAATAGGACTACAGATATTTCTTTTTGTTCGGACAAAAGTGGCTACTAATTATTACCGGCTAGCACTTTTTATTTTTATTTTTATCTATCAATTTACCGGAAGCTATATTTATAACATAGCGGAGTATGTTTTATGGATATTGGCATTTACCCCCGTTTTTGAAGAATTTAATAAGAAACGAGCATTAGTAACTTTTCCAGCATGAGAGTCCTTTTTATATCAAGAGCCACATTGTATACCAATTCCGGCGGCGACACCATACAAATCAAGAATACGGCAGAGGAGGTGAAGAAATTAGGCGTACAGGTTGAAATTCGATTAGCGAATGAGAAAATTGATTATTCCAAATTTGATTTAATACATTTCTTCAATATCATTCGTCCCGCTGATATACTATACCATATGGACAAATCTCGTAAGCCATATGTCGTTTCTACAATTTTTGTCGATTATTATGAATATGAAAGAAAAACCGCCAGAGGGATCCGAAAATTCATATCTAATATTTTATCTCCAGATGGGATTGAATATTTAAAAGTAATAACACGATATATTATTAACAATGAAAAAATCGTAAGTCGCTATTATCTTTTAAGTGGACACAAGAAATCTGTGCAAAGGGTAATTGCGGGTGCAAAAATATTACTGCCAAATTCTGAAAATGAATATAAAAGGCTTGCCGATCGCTATAAAATAAGCCAAAAGAATAAAATCATTCCAAATGGTATTGATGAAAATCTGTTCTGTCATACTGAAGATGTAGCGACATTCAGGGAAAATGATCTTATTATTTGTGTAGCACGAATAGAACCTTTAAAAAACCAATTGAACTTGATTAAGGCTTTAAATGATACAAATTATAGATTATTGATAATTGGAAAGCCGTCTACAAATCACATAAAATATTATTTAAAATGTAAGCAACAAGCCTCAAGCAATATCTTCTTTATTGATCACATTGCCCAGCGGGATCTTATAAAATATTATAGGCAAGCAAAAGTTCATGTTTTGCCAAGCTGGTTTGAAACTACAGGCTTAAGTTCACTGGAGGCGGCAGCAATGGGTTGTAATATCGTAATAACTGATAAAGGTGATACACCAGAATATTTTAAAGAGTATGCGTATTACTGTCAACCACAATCGCCGGAATCCATACGGAATGCCGTTGAAAAGGCTGCTTGTAGCAAAGTTAATAAGGAGCTAGAGTCGTTAGTGAGGAATAATTACACATGGAAGATAGCCGGGGAAAAAACATTTGAGTCATATAAGGAAGTTCTTTCACAATCACAGAAGCTGTGATCCTTCCTTTTATTGTAGCGGGTATTACTAATGCATAATTTTAAAATACATTGCGGTTCCGATAGTCGATTTAAGATAATGCGAGTATATTGCCGGAAAATCTTACCGGAAAAGGTTAATCCTATTTGGAATATGAAAAACATAAAAAAAAAACTTATGCCCTATGAAGGGGGCAGTCAATATTTCAGAGAAAGACGTTTCCAATTTTTTTTATCGTTGATAAATACATTACCCCGACCAATCCGGATATTGGATATAGGCGGCACATATTTTTTTTGGGAAAAAATGAATTTTACCCAAATGCCTGATATCACATTTACATTGCTTAATTTATATCCCCAGGAAGTCCATGGTGAAAACTTTACGAGTATGATTGGGGACGCTACTCAATTATCATTTAAGGATAAAGAATTTGACCTTGTGTTTTCTAATTCAGTCATTGAGCACCTTTTTACAAAAGAAAATCAGGTAAAAATGGCAAACGAAATCAGGAGAGTGGGAAAGAACTATTTTATTCAAACCCCCAACCTTTATTTTCCGATAGAACCTCATTGGTTATTTCCTTTTTTTCAATTTTTGCCTATTCGTGTAAGAGTTTTTTTAACACAGCATTTTAATATAGGTGGCTATCGCAAAACCAATGATCGTGCTAAAGCAATTGAACGTGTAAATGAGGTGCGGCTGCTCTCAAAAAAGGAAATAAAAGAGCTATTTCCTGATGGAAACTGTTACGAGGAAAAATTTTTTTCACTTACGAAGTCCTTTGTTATGTATAAATTTTCAAAGGCAAACGAGGTACTATGATTTTTTGCTGAATTCTGCCGGATCGTGTATATATTTTTTTTGAGCAGAGAATCGCCGGTAAAAATTTACCAAAAAATGAAAATTAAATTTTTCTAAATTTTTTGAAATGGTTATGCCCATAACATGTCTAACAAAAAAAAGAAGATTGTAAATTTTTTTATTAGGCAAGTATTTATTTTTAATATGCATGGTTTCTTTGCATCCTATTAGCCAAAATTTATCACTAAGACCATCCCATCGCATATTGGCAAGCACAGAAGGAATATATTTAAAACTACAACCATTTACTTTCAGACGTAACATTATATCATAATCCATTGCACACTCATAAGCATCATCAAATAAACCATACTTTTTATAAATTTCTCTCCTTATAAACACTGTAGGATGATTAACGGTCATATGCTGATCCAGCAAATGATGATTTCCTTTTAAAATAAAATCTATTTTTTCCTTTTTAAAGAATCGCAAGTCCCCATACACAATGTCATGATCTTTTATATGTTCTACAACCTGCTGAATTGTATTTACTTCATACCAATCATCCGAGTTAAGTATACCAATTATTTCCCCAGTTGCTTTTGCAATTCCTTTATTGAAAGCATCGCTAATGCCTTTGTCTTTTTCACTGATCCAAAGTGAAATTTGTTTTTCATATTTTTTTATAATAGAGATTGTATTATCAGATGATCCGCCATCTATTATTATATATTCAATATTCTTGTATGATTGATCAATAACACTTTGAATGGCGTTTTCAATATGCTTTTCCCCATTATAAACAATTGTAATTATAGAAACTAATGGTAAATTTTCCATTCCGGATTTTTTGCAATTATTGAAACGGAACAAAGATAATAATAGAAATAAGCTTTATTACACTTTTAGGCTCCCTGCTGATTACCTTTTATTCGCGATCCCTTAGAATTGTGAAATAAAGCTTCATATTCGTTAATGACCTTATCCCATCTGTATATTTCTCTTATTTTTTGCAGATTATTCTGCAGACTTAATAAAAGATCATTCCGATTGGTGTTCAGATCAATAATTTCTTTGACATCATGCGATGAGGAAAAATAAATAGTATCATCACCCAAAATAGCTTTATTAAAAACATTGTCATGTGCCGCAATATTACAGCTACAAGCCATTGCTTCCAATAAAGACGGATTAGTGCCACCAACAGAATGGCCGTGGAAATATAAAGCCGAGAAATGCCTCAGTGAATTTATCAAGGCAGGGTCATAAATACTACCTGGGAATCGAACGGAAGCAGACGCATATTTCTTAAAAAGAAATCGCCCATATTT
>JGI10216J12902_101728491_pt1 | contig 11974 bp, 10 predicted proteins | sample KanNatreferecore_FD_12902 | JGI IMG/M metagenome (IMG submission 12902)
ATGGCGTCGGACTCTGCAACGATGGATTCGCCCGGCGCCAGCGTCACCTGCAGGTGCGCGAACGCGGGAGCGCCATCAATCTGCGTCTTCATTCGGGTTTTTCCTTGGAAGGATGCTGAGTTTCGAATTCTCGGATACGAGTCTTGAGCGCGTTGAAGGTCGCGTTCATGTCGCGAAAGGGGCCCTGCTGGTGGGCTGCCTTTTCACGCATGCGCGCGATACGGGCGTCGGTGGCGGGATGCGTCGAGAGAAACTCGGGCGTTTCACCGAGCGCGATACCGGCCGTCTCGCCGACCTGCTCGCGGAGCTTGGCGCGCATCTCTTCTTCTTCGGATTTCACTTTGTCGAAGAAGGACACCATGCCGCGGCCGTCGATATGAGCACGTTGCAATAGTTCGAAGCCTTGCGCATCGGCTTCATTCTCGAAACCGCGCGAATATTTCTGCGACAGCAGGAACGGCGCTGCGCTCGCCAGGGTGCCCAGCAAGCCGGTGGCATCGCCCAGCGCGGCCTGAAGCGTCAGAAAGAGCCCGGTGGAGGCAATGAGATTGCGCGTGCCGTGTTGTTCGGTCACGTGCGAAATCTCGTGAGCCAGCACACCCAGAACTTCGTCCGCCGAGTCGGCCCGCAGCAGCAGCTCCGAATGGACGACGATATAGCCGCCGGGGAGCGCGAATGCGTTCAGCGCCGGGTCGCGCGCCACGTAGAAATGAAATTTATAAGGTGAGTCCGGCAGGGCCTGCGTCAACACGTCCGTGAGCTCCGTCAGCAGCCTGGCTGTCTGCGGATCCTGGATGATGTCGGCGCGTACCTGATATTGACCGAAGGCCGTCTTGCCAAGCTTTTCTTCCCACGACGCCGGGACCTGCCGGGCCGCGATGCTCGTGAGCCAGCCCATGTTGAGCAACAGCGCGACCGGGATCGCGACGATCATCGCCAGGACCGCAGCCAGCATCGCCCAGCTGTGCACTCGCTTGCGACGCATGGTGCTCAGCGCGAGCGTCAATTCCGGATGAGCGGCCAATACCGGATCGCGCAGGAAGGCGTGATCGCTGGTGTACAGCGACCAATCCGGAAAGTCGGGATGCGCGATGAAGATGATGCGATCGCTGGCGCCGCCCAGCGTGAGCCGGGCACCCGCGAGCGGCATCGTCACCGACTGCGTGTCATTTCGAAAGCAAAAGCCGGCCGGGCTCACGCTCAGGTCGCCGGAGGCGCGGCCATCGGCGAATCCCTGGTGAAACGCATGCGCGGGATAAAACGAGTCGGACATCCGCTGTAATCGAGGTCTGTTGCTGGTTTTTTATAATACAGCCCGGATAGCCGGGCCGCTGCCAATGAATCATTGGTAAGCTTGAATCCGCCGCGCGGAAAAAAAGCTGCTCTGGGTCACGAAACATGAGACGGAATCTCGTGGGGGCCGGGTCCGCGTGGACGGAAATGTTCCGATTTGAGATCCGCTACCACCTCCGGCAGCCGTTGTTCTATCTGGTCACGTTTTTCCTGAGCGTGCTGTCGTTCATCGCGGGGCGTTCGTCACCAGCGCAGCGGTGCGGGATTTCGATCGGCGAACTTCCGAGCTGTTTTTCTCGATGCCGGTCTCACGGTTCGATTATTTGACCGGACGTTGACCGCGATCGGAGCAACAACAGTCGTGTTGTCGAGCCGCTCACTCCGTAACGGTCTTTCTCAGATCGCGCACGAACGCGCGATCGACGGCGGATTGAGGCGAGCGCCCCTCGTCGAAGAGCGGGCGCCACGCATCCCAGTCGATGTCGCGATCGTCGATGTCCGAAAGGATGCTGCTGAAGTCGAAACGGATGATGGCGACCACGCTGGCGCGCCACTGAAACCATGAATAAAGCATCGTCGTTCCCGCATGTACCCTGGGGAAGGGAGCCTGCGGGAACTGTACTGAACCGCCAGTTATCCAGTCAGTCGCCTGGGGGTTATCAAACGGTTACCTGTTTCTCAGCGCGGCAACCGCAGGGTTCCGCGCATCACGATCAGTCCGGCACCCGAGAGTTCCGGTGCGGGCGTGAGGCGAACATTGATCAGGCTGCGCCGACCCATTTTCACGCCTTGCTCGATCACGAGTGTGTCGTTCCGTAGCAGCTTTTCCTGGCCGAGATACGCCGCAAGCGGACCCGCCGCTGTGCCGGTGGCGGAGTCTTCCCACAGACCCACGGTTGGATTGAAGAAGCGGGCATAAGCAGTCTCGGGACTGCGAGGATCGTGCGCATAGATGTAACAACCTTCCGCACCCGCTCCTCGTAACACCGGCAGCAATGCTTCGTGCGCCGGTGTGGCTCGATCCACTGTTGCGGCATCACGCACGCGAACGAGCAAATGCGTTGCTCCTGTGTCCGCGGGCCGAGGTGGAGGCGTTGTGACTATATCGTCGGTGCGCAAGCCGAGTGCTGCAGCCAGCGGAGCCACATCGCTCAGAGGAGGCAGCAGGCGCAACGGCGACTGCATCATCCGACCGTGAATTCGTCCGCCGATGCGCTCCATCACGATCGGCAACACATCATTGCCCAGCTCCTGATGAAACGTCCGCGCCGTTTCGAGCGAGCCGAGCTTGCCGAGCTCGGCGAGCCATAGCCAGGCGCCGAGTGCATTGTGACCAGCGCCGGAGACTTCCGCCCCCGCGGCGGTGAATGAGCGCAGACGCCAATCGGCGCGTGTGCTCTGGAGCAGAAACGTCGTTTCGGCTTGATTGAATTCGCCAGCGATGCGACGCATCTGCTCCTCCGACAGCGCGTCCGCACCCTCGACCACGGCCAATGGATTGCCACTGAACGGTGTTTCCGCGAATACATCGACCAGTCCCGCGATCAGCTCGGCCATGACTTTCTTCCCAGAGCAGTGATGAATGAGGATCATCTTCGGTTGACACGCCGGCGCCGTCAAACTCATAGTTTTCATCCGTAAGATGAATCCTATTCAGCATGGCCAAGTCGAATCTGCCTCCTTTGCCGGCGCTGCGTGCGTTCGAGGCGGTCGCTCGTCGAGCGAGCTTCAAGCACGCCGCGGATGAGCTTTCCGTGACACCGACGGCGATCAGTCATCAGATCCGTCAGCTGGAAACGTATCTGGGCAAGCGAGTTTTCGATCGCACTCCGCGGTCGGTCACATTGACGACGGACGGCGCCGCGCTCTATGAAGTGACGAGATCGGGATTCGCAGCGATTGCGACGGTGGTGGCTCGTCTGCGGGAAGAACCCGGGGCGGCGCGTATCACGTTGTCATCCACAGCGGCGTTTCTCGGGCATTGGCTGACGTCGCGCCTGGATGATCTGCGTCGTGCGTTGCCGTCCATCGATCTGCGTCTGCATGCGTCGGATGCCCTCGTCGATCTCACGGTGGGCGGCATCGAGGCGGCGATCCGTTACGGAAAGGGGCCGTTTCCCAATGGCGTCGAGCTCTGCAAAGACGCGTTCGCGCCCGTATGCAGTCCAAAGCTCAAAATCAAGAAGCTTGCGGACTTGCATCGCGCGACACTGATTCACATCGATGGGCGCCGTCGTCCGCTGCCGCTGCCAGATTGGCGGCGCTGGTGCGAGAAGGCCAAGGCGCGCGATGTCGATGTAACTTCAGGTCAACACGTTCCAGATAGTTTGCTGGCGGTGCAGGCGGCGATTGCAGGGCAGGGCGTGGCGATCGTCAGTCTGGTGCTCGCGAGTCAGGCGCTTCGAGCGGGTTTGCTGGTCGCGCCGTTTCCGGTTTCTTTGCCTGGCGATCGTTATTTCTTTGTATGTGCGGATGGATTGCAGGAACGGCCCGACATCGCGAGCTTACGAGACTGGTTGGTCACCGAGATGCATGCGCATAGCGAAGAAACATCTGCGCGAGTTCTTCCGGGCGGCTGAGTGCCACGCAATGTCCCGCGGCGATTTCATCCGGAGTGATGTTGAGCCGCTCGCGCGCCACGCGGCGAAGCCAGTCGCGTGGGAACACACGGTCCTGCGTGCAGAGTACAAAATGGGTGCGCACTTTCGGCCAGACATCGAGCGGCCAGGGTGCGGTGCCGGGAGTCGACGATTGTTTGCGTTCGTGGCTAAGCGCTTCCTCGGCCAACTTGCGTGGCACATCGTGATAGAAGAGCGCGAGCGGATCGTCGTTGCCGCTTGACCCGCCATTACGCGCGGTCTGCTCTCGCATGGCTTCTTCATAGCCGGTGTTATTCCAATACTCAGCGCTCGTTTCGCCGGGCCGAGGAACCATCGCGGCCACCAGCACCAGTGCGTCGGTCGGGAGCCGATTGGCCACCAACGGTGCGGTGAAGCCGCCGAACGATTGACCGACGACCACCAGATTCTTCCGGTTGCCTACCGCCTCGACGACAGTGTCGGCATATTCCTTTAAACCTGCGGAGTCGTCGTCGCACGGAAGATTGGGGGCCACCACATCGTGGCCGTGTTTGCGCAGCTGCGCTTCCACCAGGTACCAGTACCAACCCACATCGCCGGCCCCGTGGATCAACACGAACGTGCTCACGATTGTTCACTCCTGAGATTGAGCGCGACAACTTCCGTCCGCCGCCAGGCTGCTGCCAGCGCAGCGATCACCATCAACACTGCCGCTACCAAGGCGGACTTGGCAAAGCCCAGGCTCATATAGAGAGGACCGAACGCAGCCGTTCCCACAAAGCCCGCAAGAGACGAAACGGTACTGTTCAAGCCCATGATGGTGCCGCGGCGAGTCGGATCGATGGCGCTCAAGCGCATGATCAGAGTGTTGAAGCCGACGTGATTCGCCAGTCCCCAGATGAACGTCACGATCAAAATCACTGTGAAACTTCCGCCAACCACAGCCATGCTCACATAGACGGTGCTGGCGACCAGCAGCGCGACCGGCATGACGCGTTTTGCCCCGACGCGGTCGACGATGTTGTCGAGTAAGGTGGCCGCGCCGAAGCCGAGGCCGTAAACGAGCGCCGCTAAACCGTTGGCGCTCACCGGCTGGCCCAGGCCGTTATGAAGATAGTCCCCGAGATAACCATACATGCCATAGAAGGCGGCCATGAATGCGCCGCATGCGATGAGCAGCGGTGGGGTGCCTCGGATCTTCAGTGCTTCCAGCGGGAAAGGCGCCGATCGGGTCGTCGGAACATCGCGATAGCTACTGCTCGAAAGCAGCGCGAGGGTCGCGACAGCCAGAGCGGCAATCGTTGCGAATACAGCGCGCCAGTGCACGATGTCCGCCAGCACCGCGGATAATGAAACACCCGCGACCAGGCTGAGTGTCCAGCCGGTGAGCACGACACCCAGCGTTCTACTCTCCCGCCCCGGAGGAGCGATGGCGACCGCGCTCGAATAGATCGCAGGCAAGGCCATGCCCGACGCGACGCCGGCGATGAGCTGACTGGCCACGAGGACTGCGACGATCGGTGACAGCGCGCCCAGTACGAGCGCTGCCGCCAGCAGTGCCAACGCAAGTTGCAACATGCGACGCACGCCAATGCGATCGATGTGACGGGCAAGAAACAACGCACTGGCCGCGGTGCCAAGACCGAATGCGGCCGCTGCTGTCATGACAGAAGGGACAGTGGATCCGAGCGATTCGGCGACTGCGGGTGCGATCGGTCCGAGGACGAGCGAATTCACGCCGATGACGCCGATGCATCCGCTCAGTACATAGGTGATTCGGGGCAAGCCCGCCGGTTGATCTATGTTCGTCATGGATGCATATTCGCCGAATCATATTCGGCTACAAGGGAATTTCGTGAGATGGCTGCAGAAACAGATGGTATTCGGCAGAACGAGGGTCGGGTCCGTGACCTCGATGCCTTCGACCGAAAATTATTAGGCCTGCTGGTCGAGGACGCGACCCGCAGCTATGTGGAGTTGGGCGAGCAGGTCGGCCTGTCGGCGCCGGCCGTTCATGAGCGCGTCAAACGGCTGAAGCGCACCGGTGCGATCCGGCAGACCGCGGCGCTGATCAACCCGACCGCCATCAACAGAACGCTGCTGACGTTTGTTCATGTCGATACGTCCGGCTGGTGCACCACGCCGGAACTGCTTGCGATCGAGAAATATCCAGAAGTGGAGGAGATGCATTCGGTCGCCGGCGACACTTGCCTGTTGCTCAAAGTTCGCACGCAGGATTCCCGAGCTCTGGAGGGACTGCTCGCGCGCATCTATGACTTACCGAATGTGATTCGGACGCGCTGTTACGTCGTGCTCTCCACTCAAATGGAGCGCCCCGTGCAAGCCGGTGTTACCAAGGAATGGCCCGCGCCCGGCTCAGCAGCTTCGCCGCGGCCTTGAATGATGATGAATCGTTCTTTCTCAGCTTGCCGAAAATTCCACCCGCTTTTGCTACCGATCTGCTTGCTGCTCGCGGTTACCGCGCGAGCTGCGGGTGTGCGAGAGATTATAATTCCTGCGGATGCGACCGGGCCGGAAATTTCGGCACGCCTATGGACACCTTGTGCAGTTCCGCCGAAACCGATCGAGGTGGAGAGCGGTGGCGTCAAGCTCACTATAAATGCGGTGAAAGACTGCGCGGCCGTGGGCAAGGATTTACCGCTCATCCTCGTCTCGCATGGGATGTTTGGAGACGTGTTCAGTCATCACGATACCGCCGAGTTCCTGGCGGACGCCGGCTTTGCCGTCGTCACGATCGATCACCCGCTGGATTTCACGTCCGCGAACAGAAAGTCGGTCGATGACATCGCGTCTTTCGTGGCTCGGCCCACTGACATCAAACGTGCCATTACGTTTGTATCGAATGGAATCGTGGCTATCGATTCGCGACGAATCGGATTCTTCGGTTTCTCGCGGGGCGGCTACACCGGCCTGGTCCTGGCGGGCGCAGTGCCTGACTTTCGCGCGCCGCCATTTCCCTGTCCCGAAGAGTTTTTCATGTGCCAACAGATCCGCGATAACGAGATCCCTGATCACGGTCCGGGAGATGAACCGCGCATCAAAGCATTCGTCATCGCCGACCCGATCAGCTTCTTCCGGGATAAATCCAGTTTGCAAAAGATCACGGCGCCGGTTCAGTTGTGGAGCTCTGAACACGGCGGCATGGGCGTTCGGCCCGAGGACGTCGCTAGCGTCAAAAAGAATCTGCCCGATGCCCCGGAATTCCACCGTCCAACGAATTCAGGCCACCTGTCGTTTCAATTCCCCTGTTCCAGGGAAGAAGCGCAGGCGATGTCTTTTATATGCACCGACCCACCGGGCTTCGACCGCGCCGGTTTCCACAAAAAATTCAACGCGCAGGTGCTGGAGTTCTTCCGCAAACACCTGAGCCATTGAATCCGCACCGGTGCCTGAAGAGCCGGCCGCCTGCCCGATCCATTTGCGAACGATTCGCATTAGTGGTTAAATGACCGGGTGCCGACGAGGCATTTGATCCAACAACCGAAGAATCCCTGGCCGCCCCTGACGACTCCCTTTGCCCGCTAAACAGGCGGGTCGGCCTCGTATTCCCTCAAGCATGGGCGAGATGATGAACATATCGAGAGCGGTCGGTGTCGGCTGCGTGATGGTCGCTTCGCTGGTCACCCAGGCGGGCTTCGCTGCCGAGGCGCAGGAAGAAACATCGACGATGCGCAAGATTCGCGTCGAAGAGAATGAGGATGCGACCTACAACGCGCCAAGCGCACCGAGCGCAACGAAGCTCGACGCGCCTTTGCGGGATGTCCCGCAGACCGTCAATGTGATCTCCGAAACGTTGATTCGCGATCAGCGCGCGACGTCGCTGCAGGATGTGATGAAGAACGTCCCTGGTATCGGCATGTCGCACGGCGACGGTCAGCGCGATCAAGTGTCGATTCGCGGCTTCAGTGCCATTACCGATCAATTCGTCGATGGCTTTCGCGACGACGCGTTGTACTTTCGCGATCTCTCCAACATCGAACGGGTCGAGGTCATCAAAGGCCCGGCCGCGGTACTGTACGGACGCGGCTCGTCCGGCGGTTTGATCAATCGCGTGACCAAGAAGCCCGGCATCGATCTCAATGAGCTCGCGCTGTCGTACGGCAGTTGGGACGATGTGCGCGGTGAAGTGGATTTCGCGCGCAGCGGCGATACTCTCTCGTGGCGTGTCACCGGCGCTGCGCAGGACGCCGACAGTTATCGCGATCAGCAGTTCCTGGAACGCAAGACGCTGGCGCCATCCGCAATCATTCATCTCGGAGAGAACGACACGCTGCGATTGCAGGCGGATTATCTCAAAGACAAGCGCCTCACCGATTTCGGCATCCCCGCTCATCGGGGCAAGCCGGTCGATGTTCCCGCGAAAACTTACTACGGCGCGGCGAATGCCGAACAGGTCGACTACAGCGAAGCCGAAGTCTATTCCGGGACCGTCGATTACACGCATCGCTTCAGCGATACGCTTTCGTTGCGCAACGGCCTGCGTTATTACGATTATCGCCTGGATCGAAACAACACGTTGCCGACCGGGCCGGTCAATGAAGCCGCTTTGACGGTGCAACTCAATCGCAGTCAGGTGGATCGCACCGAGGACGGCTGGTTCAACCAGACGGAGCTCACTCAGACGCTGACGATCGCCGGTCAGCCGCATCAACTGCTCTACGGTGTCGAAGTGGGGCGGCAGGACAAAGATCAGCTCGTGCGCTCACGCAATAACGTTGCGGTGGTGTCGCTGTTCGATCCGGTATTGCCGGTGTTGCCGCTTGCGATCGACAGCGCACCCACCACGGACAACACTGGCATCACCAAGACGTCCGCCGGCTATGTGCAGGATCTCGCCACGCTCGGCGCGCACTGGAAGGCGCTCATCGGCATTCGTTACGACCGCGTCGAGCAGGACACCGAGCAGCGTCTCGCCGGACAAACGAACCTGTCGCGTGTGGATGATGCATGGAGTCCGCGTGTCGGACTCGTTTGGCAGCCCACGGACATGCAGTCGTACTACTCGTCCTGGTCGCGTTCGTTTCAGCCTTCCGGCGAATCGTTCGCGGTCACCACTGCCAATGTGGACATCGAACCGGAGGAGACGGAGAACCTGGAAGTCGGTGCCAAGCTCGATTTCCTCCAGGGCAATCTCAGTGTCTCCGCTGCGTTGTTTCGTCTCGAACGCGACAACATCAAATCGACGGATCCGATCACCAACCGTCTGATTCCGATTGGTGTGCAACGGACGGATGGATTGCAGATGACGCTGGCGGGCGATCTTGGCGAGGGCTGGCGCATGCTCGCGGGCTATGCATATCTGGATGCGAAAGTGATCGAGTCGATCGCGGTCGATTCCGGCCAGCCCGTCGAAGGCAAGCGTGCGACGATCACTCCGGAGCACAGCGCCAACGTCTGGCTCACCAAGGAACTGACCCAGAGCTTTGGTCTCGGCGCCGGCGCGAACTATGTCGACGATCGCTTCGCCAATCCCGGCAACACGGTGACATTGCCGGGCTACACCACCGTGGATGCCATGGCGTGGTACCGGTTCTCCGGCATCGAGCTGCAATTGAATGTGCGCAATGTTCTCGATCGCGGTTACATCGTGGCGGGCCACGGCACGAATGCGAATCTCAATCTGCCCGGCGCGCCGCGGAATGCGACGCTGACCGCGCGTTACTCATTCTAGTAACGCAGTAGCCGATTGAGCGCACTCACAACGGCCACTCGCCCAAGCGTCGGCGGGCGAGCAGGCTGATCGAGACGACCAGGATCGTCAGATACAAAGACGTTCCCAGGCTCCAACGTAACCCCGCGCTCGCATCGAGCGCGGGCTCGAACGCGGGCACGTCGTCGTAGCGAGTGAAGTTCAAGCGACCCGGGCATTCCGGGCAGCTGCGCCGCGGGGCCGCGGCGTTGGCCAGCGCCAGCGGTTCGAAATATCTGCGCAGACGTTCGCTGTACGCGTCGGCCGCAGCGATGAATGTGACGTGCCGGGTCATGTCGCTGCCCGCGACCGTTTGTAACATGCCGTCGAGCATCATCGACGGCGAAAGCAGCCGCAGTCGATCGCTCGCTGCCAGCACCGCGTTCGTGCGGGAATCGAAAAGATCGCGTTGTGCCACCAGCTGACGCCGATAGTAATCGTCCCGAGCAAATCGTTTGACCTCGGGGCTTGGCAGCATCTCGGCCGATTTCGCGCCGAACGCCGGGAATCGGGCCAGCCAGGCGGCGTGCACTTTGGGCTCGTCGCCGTAGAAGCGATCCATGACTTCACGACTGGCGTCGATGTAACCGATCCGCGAAGGCGCGGGATGAATGACTTCCAACAGCAGCGCAGCCCCTGCAGGCAGCAGAACCGTCATCGCTCCCCAGATCAATATGAGCGAGATAACGGAAGCGATGGCTCCACGCCAGAACGTTGCGACCAACGCGGCAAGTGCGATCCACAGCATCACCCACAAAAAGACGGCAAGACCGACCAGCATCAGCTGAGGACTCGCAACGAACTGACCGTGCAGTGCCAGTGCGAGTGACGCGCCACCCACGACACAAACGACTGAAACGATACCGATCGCACCATACTTTGCAGCGGCCACGGTGGTCGGCCGGATCGGCTGTGCAGCGATCAGGCGCAGAATGCCACTATCTTGCTCGCCGGTGAGCCGGGTCGCGGTGAGCGAAATCACCGCGAGCGGCAAGAGATAGATGAGAACGAAGGCCAGATCGAACGTACCGAGTCGCAATTCGTGGGGGCTGCCGAGGTCGTAGTTGGCGTCGGGAAATATCGAGTTGAAATCGATGCGAATGTAGTTCGGATACAAGTCTGCCTGGCCCGCCGCGAGAGCACCCAGCGGCAACGGTGGCTTCACGGCGTGGGCGACCAGGAAGTAGTTCATGTAGCCGAACGCATCGGTGGGATCGCGGTGATAGTCGATCTTCAGCTCCGAAGGCGAGGCGTAGCGATGCGCAGCCGCTTTGGACTCGCTGATGGCACGCGCACGTTCGGCAGCAAGATCTTGAAGAACGTCACGTTCATGTTTCACGCGAGCGGCACCGGAGGCTGCGCCGACCAACAGCGCTACAAACAACGCGCCGAACACCACCCAAGTGAGCGGTTGCCGCAGCGTTTCCCGCAGTTCCAGGCCCAACAAACGTTGAAATGGAGTGCTCATGGCTGAATCCTCCGCGCGGTGAGCACAGTTGCTCCGCCAGCGATGCACAACCACACTGCGAGCAATGACAGCGGAGCCACTATTTCCCGCAGGGATTGTGCAAGCGGCGCCGGCTCATGAACGAACGGCGGCACTTTTTTCCACACGTCGCGGCCGGCGAGATAAGCCTGGCCACCTTGTGTTGGGTGATCGACGAGGTCGAGATTCATCGTGTCGGACAGCACGCGCCGATAGTTCTCCGCCGAGCGCAGAAAATCTGCGTGGCGACGGAAGTCGCTGCCGGCCAGTCCAGCCGAAGCGGCCTGAACAGCGATCATCGGCGAGGCCAATCCGGCCAGACCTTGCAGATTGTCCTGTTGCGTCAGTCGTGCGTAGAACGCGCCGAGCTCGCGATCGAACACGGCGTAATCGTGTTGCTCGCGATCGTGCATCATCGCGCCTCGCAGATCGATCCGGAGTTCGGCGGCGCTCGCGACGCCATGGCGACTCAGTATCGCTTGCTGACGTTCCTGGTGCAGATCGGCGCGGTTATAAAGTTTGATCTGCTCTTCGATGCGGGCGCGTGTCGCCGCATAAGAAGGCGTGGGCGCCACGGACTGAATCGCAGCCGTCGCCAGTCGTGGCATGACGATGCACAGAACGACCCAGGCGAGCAGGCTTGCCGTCAGCGCTGCGCGTGAAGTCTTAGCCATCAGCGACGCCAGCATGCCGACGAGCAGAAAGAACGTTGCGTACGCGATCTGTGTTGCCGTCCATAGAAACAGTCGCGGCCATGCGTGCCAGCCCGTGCTGTCGAGCGTTGCGATGGCGACGCTTCCCAGCAGCAGGCCTGGAACGCCTACGATCACGGCCGTTGCAATGGCGAGCGCACCAAAGCGCGCCGACAGCAATCGTTCAGGCGCGATACCATTTCCCAAAGCAAGT
>JGI10216J12902_103500385_pt1 | contig 11971 bp, 7 predicted proteins | sample KanNatreferecore_FD_12902 | JGI IMG/M metagenome (IMG submission 12902)
GAGGCGGCGAAGCAGAAGCTGAATCAGCCCGCTAACACTGAGATGCGTTCAGAGGAGGAAGTGCAACAGTAGTGCAGTATTTGCAGCAAGAGTCGACGTATCTGTCAGTGTGCTGCGGGAGACTGGGGCCTAAGTCATTGCGAGACCTGAAGGTAAATCGACGTTGGTGTGAGTGGGTTTCGCACATCGCCACAAAATGCTCGTGCCAAGAAGTAAGTGATGCCCGATCGCGCGCACCAGATGGAGAAGGGGCCAGCCCGTTCACTTGAACCTTCTGACCCCTACGCAAGACACATATAACGCATTGACATAGTTGGTGGGTGCGACAGGGATTGAACCTGCCATGTCCGTTTGCCGTACCATGAACGGAGCTTGCCGTTCGGGAGGTCGAAAGGCTTTGCAGTCACCATGCGGTATGCTTGAATTTCGCTTGGACGTTCGTCCAAGCGACACTCGAGGCAATTCAGAATGAGCTTCGGACGTGGTGACGCGAACGGCTGATAGTCGCCCGTCGGCTGGGCGAGATAGTGTAGAATCGCGAGGCTGACGCGCTTCTTCCATGACGGGGAGGGGCCGTTGCTCAACTGCGAATGGGACATTGCGAGAGGCTCGTCATCTCAAAGAACCGTCCAGCAGAGAAAGCTGCCGGAGTGGTGATTGGTTGCAGTCGCAGTTCGTCACAATGCAGGCGGGAACCGAAATATCTCCAAGGGGTTATGTGCTGACAACCCTGATTCCTCCCGGTCCTCGATGCCTCTCGATCATCAATCCGGCCGCGCTCGGGAGAAGCAGCTCTCGGGCACATTGCGGGCGTTCCGGCGCCGATGGCTCAGCGCGCCGATTTTTCGCTGGGCACAGAAGGCATTGCCGCCGCTATCGGAAACGGAAGCGGTCGCCATCGACGCCGGCGATACGTGGTGGGATGCCGCGCTCTTTTCCGGGAATCCCGATTGGCAACATCTGCTCGACACACCGGATGCGAGGTTGAGCGCTGAAGAGCAGGCGTTTCTCGATGGACCGGTCGAGAACGTCTGTCGCATGACCGACGACTGGGACGTGCGATCGCGCCTCGCGGATCTGCCCGCTGATGTCTGGGCTTTCCTGAAGAATCACCGATTCTTCGGCATGATTATTCCGAGGGATTGCGGCGGCCTCGGTTTCTCCGCGTATGCACACGCGCAGGTCATCCGCAAGCTCTCGAGCCGCAGTGTCACGCTGGCCGTGACAGTGATGGTGCCGAACTCACTGGGTCCCGGCGAGCTGCTGCTTCAGTTCGGCACGCCCGAGCAGAAGAAACACTACCTGCCGCGGCTCGCAGATGGCCGCGACATCCCCTGTTTCGGCCTGACCAGCATCGAGGCCGGATCGGACGCTGCCGCCATGACCGATACCGCTCACGTCTGCCATGGCGAATACAAAGGCGAGTCTATGCTTGGCCTGCGTCTCAACTGGTCCAAGCGCTACATTACATTGTGTCCGGTCGCGACGCTGATCGGTCTGGCCGTCAAGCTGTACGATCCTGAACATCTGTTGGGTCATGAGGAAGAGCGAGGGATCACGGTCGTCCTCGTGCCACTCGATACGCCGGGAGTTTCCGTTGGCCGGCGCCACTATCCTGCGCATCAGGTTTTCCAGAACGGCCCCACGCACGGCAAGGACGTCTTCGTTCCGCTCGACCACGTGATCGGCGGGCGGGATCAGGTCGGCCAAGGCTGGAAAATGCTGATGAGCGCCCTCGCGGCGGGGCGCGGGATTTCCCTGCCGGCGCTGTCTGGGGCCGGTGCCGCGCTCTGCGCCAAGACGGCGGGAGCCTATGCACGGGTTCGACGCCAGTTCGGCCTGCCGATTAGCAAGTTCGAGGGCGTGCAGGAGGCGCTCAGCCGCATCGCCGGCGCCGCCTACAGCGTCGATGCGGCGCGGCGGTTGACCTGCGGTGCCCTCGACCGTGGTCATCGCCCGGCAGTCATCGCGGCGATCATGAAGGCGCACGCGACCGAGATGCTTCGTCGCGCCGTCAATGATGCGATGGACGTTCATGGCGGCAAGGGCGTGATGGACGGCCCGCACAACTATCTGGGCGATCTCTATCGCGCGGTCCCGGTGGCGATCACGGTCGAAGGCGCGAACATCCTGACCCGCAATCTCATGATCTTCGGACAGGGCGCGATCCGCTGCCATCCTTTCCTGCTGGCGGAAATCCGCGCGATCGGCAGCAAGGATCTCGAGGCGTTCGATGCGGCGTTCTGGAGCCATGTCGGCCATAGCGTGCGGACTATCGGGCGCGCCTGGCTGCGCAGCTGGAGCGCCGGAAGGCTGGGGCCCGCTGCCGGCGACGCCATCGTCCGTCCGCATGCCCGGCAGCTGGCGCGCTACGCCGCGATCCTGGCGTTCTTCAGCGACATGGCCTTCGTGGCGCTCGGTGGCGGCCTAAAGCGGCACGAATTGCTGTCCGCGCGCCTCGGCGATCTGCTGAGCGAACTCTATTTCCTGAGCGCCGTCCTGAAGCGCTTCGTGGCGGAGGGATCAAGAACGGAGGACCGTCCGCTGCTCGACTGGTGCATGGCGAGCGGACTGGGCCGGATGGAACTCACGTTGGACGCCATCATCGCAAACTTTCCCAACCGGCTCATGGCGTTCTTCCTGCGCGCCGTTGCTTTGCCGGATCGCCGCAACCGTGCTGGACCATCGGACGTCCTGACCCGCGCTTGCGCGGATGTCATCGCGCGCCGGTCGGACGCGCGGGATCGCCTGACCGCGGGATTGTTCGACGGGCTTGACGGCGAGGCTCTGCCGCTGCTCGAGGAGGCGCTTGCCCTGACCGAGCAGGTGGAGCCTCTGCTCAAGAAGCTGCATGACCTGGGAATTCCCGATTGGCGCTCGGCGGAGGCGCGGAGCGCATTGAGCGCCGCCGACCTTGCCGCGCTCGAGGCCGCCGAGCATGCTGTTCATCGCGCTTCCATGGTCGACGATTTTGATCCGCGCGACTTCCCGGCATCCCGCGGCGGCACCGGGAAGAGGACCGCGATATGACGTGCCGGCCGGTCTACATCATCGACGGGGCACGATCGCCGTTCCTGAAGGCGCGCGGCAAGCCGGGGCCGTTCACGCCGGTCGACCTCGCGGTCGGTTGCGGCCGTCCACTGCTGGCGCGGCGGGGATTGCCGCCGGACGCCTTTGATGACGTGATTTTCGGCTGCGTCAATCCGATCGCCGATGAGGTCAATCCCGGCCGTGTCGCCGGGTTGCGCCTCGGCCTTCACGAGGGGGTGACGGGGTGGACGGTTCAGCGGAATTGCGGGTCGGGGATGCAGTCCATCGACGCCGCGTTCCGGAATATCGAGAACGGTACCTTGGATCTGGTCCTGGCAGGCGGGACTGAGGCACTGAGCTATGCGCCTCTGATCTTCGGATACGAGGCGACCAATTGGTTTGGCCGGCTCAATGGTGCCCGCAGCTTCGGAGCGCGCGTTGCTGCCATGGCGGCATTCAGGCCCCGATTCATGAAGCCGGTCATCGGCCTGGTCCACGGGCTCACCGACCCCATTGTCGAACTCAACATGGGACAGACGGCGGAGATCCTAGCCTTCCTGTTCGACGTCTCCCGGGCCGAGGCCGATCAGTATGCGGTCGAAAGCCATCGGCGTCTGGCCGATGCCGCCGCACATGGCCGGCTGTCCGAGATCGAGCCGATGTTCGACAAGCACGGCACAGCCTATGACCATGATGACGGTGTGCGGCCGGATTCAACCCTGGAGACTCTGGGCAAGTTGCCACCAGTGTTTGAAAAGCCGTTCGGCAAGGTCACCGCAGGCAACAGCTCGCAGATCACCGATGGCGCGGCCGTGCTCATTCTGGCATCCGACAGGGCGGTCGACCAGTACAAGCTCCAGCCCCTCGCGCGCATCGTCGATAGCCACTGGGCTGCGCTGGATCCGTCCATCATGGGTCTGGGGCCAACGCTGGCGTCGACGCCGCTGCTCGTGCGGCACGGCCTGGCGCTTGGCGACGTCGATCTCTGGGAGCTCAACGAAGCATTCGCTTCCCAGGTGCTGGCATGCATCAAAGCGTGGGCGAGCGATGAGTACTGCCGATCCGTACTTGGGCTGGAGGGCATCGTGGGCTCGATCGACCGGGAGCGTCTCAATGTCGACGGCGGGGCCATCAGCCTTGGTCACCCGGTCGGCTGCAGCGGTGCCCGGATCGTGCTGCACCTGATGAACGCGTTGCGGCATCGGAACGCGAAACGGGGAATTGCAACAGAATGCATTGGCGGAGGCCAGGGCGGCGCAATGTTGATCGAGGCGATCTGATCCATGGGTAACTATGTGGACGTGCTCAAGGCGATCGATGGTGGCCGGCTGGAGCTGGGCCCGGGTGCGCCAACGATGGAGCGACCGGCCACGCAATGCTGGCTGAGTCACCGGGACGGCGACGGGGTTGAATGGCTGTTGCTGGATGTGCCCGGATCGTCCGCAAACCTCATCAACGAGCAGGTTTTGCTGGAACTGGACCGGCATGTGACGCGACTAGCGTCAGAGCGTCCGACAGCCGCGGTCATCCGCTCTGCCAAGCGCAACGGTTTCATCGCCGGGGCGGATGTGAACCAGTTTCGTGGTGCCGTGGACGCCGCGGCGTTGGAGCGCCGGCTTGCGACTGCCCACGCGATCGTCGATCGGCTGGAAAGCCTGCCGATACCGACCATCGCGGTGATCCATGGTTTCTGCCTCGGTGGCGGCCTCGAACTGGCACTTGCGTGCCGATATCGGATCGCGATCGCCAATGCGTTCCTGGCCTTTCCCGAAGTGCAGCTTGGACTGCACCCGGGTTTGGGCGGGACGTCGCGCCTGACTCGGTTGATCAGCCCGCTCGAGGCCATGACCATGATTGTCACCGGTCGCCGCAAGTTTGCTAAGGCTGCCCGGGTGGCCGGTCTGGTGGATCTGGTGACGGAGGAGCGTCACATCGCCGCCGCCGTCCGCGCGGCCGCCGAGGGGAAGCTCCGGTCCCGCGGCAGACGGACGCAAGCGTTGGTCGTCAACCTGGCGCCGGTCCGATGGAGCGCGGCCGCCGCCGTTCGAAGGAGACCGCGTGAGCGGGTCCGGCCGGAGCACTACCCGGCGCCGTTCGCCGCGATCGACCTCTGGTCCGGCAGGGGCGGCAGCGCAAGCGAGATGCGGCGTGCGGAGATTGCATCCTTCGCCAAGCTGGCGGCGGGGAGTACTGCGCAGAACCTGATAGAGGTGTTTCTGCTGCGAGAGCGGATGAAATCGTCCGGCAACGCCGGTGCTTCCATCCAGCACGTGCATGTGATCGGCGCCGGGACGATGGGCGCGGACATTGCGGCCTGGTGCGCGCTCAAGGGGAAGTCGGTGACGCTGGCTGATACCAAGCCGGAGGCGCTGGCGAAGGCAATGGCGCGTGCCCACGCCTTGTTCGAGCACGAGACTCACAGCTCGATCGAGCGGCGCGATGTTGTCGACCGCTTCATGCCCGATTTGCGCGGCGAAGGGGTCAAAACGGCCGATCTTGTGATCGAGGCGGTTCCGGAAAACCTCGACCTCAAGCGCAAGATCCTTGGTGGACTAGAGGGGCGCGTGAACGACAGGGCGATCCTTGCCACCAATACTTCCAGCATTCGGCTCGAAGACATCGGGGGTGTCTTGAAGAACCCCGATCGCCTGGTCGGCATCCATTTCTTCAATCCGGTCGCCAAAATGCAGCTGGTCGAGGTGATACACAGCGAAAGGTCGTCCGGTGATGCCATCGCTGCTGCGACGCGATTCGTGGTCGATATCGACCGTCTGCCGGCCGCAGTGAGAAGCTCGCCTGGTTTCCTGGTCAACCGGACCCTGATGCCCTATCTGCTGGAGGCCCTGCTTCTGCTGGACGAGAAGGTACCCGCCGAGACGATCGATCGCGCGGCAGAGGATTTCGGAATGCCGGTCGGTCCGATCGAGCTCGCCGACGAGGTCGGGCTCGATATATGCCTGGACGTCGCCCAGATGATGAGGAAAAGCCTGTCGAAGCCGCTCCCGGATTTGCCGGGATGGTTTGAAGCGAAAGTGAAGGCGGGTGAGCTTGGCAAGAAAAGCGGCAAGGGCTTCTACGAGTATCACGATGGCAAGGCAAGGAAATCGACGGTTGGGTCGCGTCCGGACCCGTCTCTAGCGGACCGCCTGATCTTGCCGCTGCTCAATGCCTGCGCGGCCTGTCTGCGCGAGGGGGTTGTCGAGGATACCGGGACGGTCGACGGCGCATTGGTCCTCGGCGCCGGATTCGCACCATTCCGCGGCGGCCCCATGGCCTATGCGAAATCGCGCGGCTATGCGGAAATCAAGGCGACACTCGAGGGGCTCATGCGCCAATATGGCCCCCGCTTTGAGCCCGATCCCTACTGGGACGGTCGCGACAAAGGCTAGGAGCGACCCTCTTGCCGCGGTTTCACGCTGACGCACGGTCGTGTGTCGACGCCATCATCCAGCAAGTGGGCAAGAAGATCGTGCTCGGCCTGCCGCTGGGCCTGGGCAAGGCCAATCACATCGCCAACGAGCTCTACGCACGCGCGGTCGCTGATCCGTCGATTGACCTGCACATTTTCACTGCGCTGACCTTGGAAAAGGAACCGGCTGGGTCGGACCTGTTTCGGCGGTTTGCCAAGCCCATCTCTGACCGGCTGTTCGGGGATTATCCGGACCTCGCCTATGCCAAGGCCGTGCGGACCGGAAGGCTGCCACGTAACGTCAAGGTGTCGGAGTTCTACCTGACCGCCGGGCAGTGGCTCAACAGTCCGTGCGCCCAGCAGAACTATGTCAGTGCGAACTACACCGATGTGCCCGCGCTTCTGCTTCGGCTTGGCATCAATGTCGTCGCGCAGCTGGTCGCCAGGCGGGAAACGCCGTCCGGCTCGCAATTCAGCCTGAGCTGCAATCCGGACATCACGCTCGACCTGCTGCCCGAACTGGAGAGGCGGCGGCGCGCCGGCGCCCGCGTGGCCATCGTGGGAGAGGTCAGCGACGAGCTGCCGTTCATGCCGGGCGACGCAGCCTTGCCGGAATCGGCGTTCGACCATGTGCTCGACGCGCCGGGGCTTCGCTACTCGCTGTTCGCGCCGCCTAAGGAGTCCGTCAGCTTGTCGCACTACGCGATCGCCCTTCGGATTGCTGCTCTCGTTCGCGACGGCGGAACGATCCAAATGGGCATCGGTGCGCTGGCGGACGCGGTTGCCTGGGCGCTGATCCTGCGTCATCGGCACAATGCCGCCTTTCGCGAAGCTGCGGCGGCGCTCGACGTTACTGGCGAGTTGGCTCCGTTCGAGGAGGGCTTGTATGGCGTGAGCGAGATGTTTGTGGACGTTTTCCTCGCTCTCTATCGCGAGGGCATTCTCAAGCGTCGCGCCGGCGATGGTGCGCTTCTCCACGCAGCATTCTTTGTCGGCCCCAAGAAGTTCTATCGAGAACTTCGCGACATGAACGATACGGAACGCGCCTCGTTTCTGATGAAGCCGATATCCTTCACGAACAGTGTCTCCGGACCCGACGAAGTGGCGAGGAGATCCACGCGCAAGAATGCAAGCTTCATCAATGAAGGCATGTTTGCGACTCTTCTGGGTGAAGTGGCGTCCGACACGAGGGACGACGCGGTCGTGGTGAGCGGCGTAGGCGGTCAGTACAACTTCGTGGCACAAGCACATGTGCTGCCGGACGCCAGGGCGATCATCGCCGTCAATGCGACACGCACATCGCGAGGCAAGACGTCATCCAATATCAGGTGGTCGGCGGAGCACATAACCATCCCACGCCACTTGCGAGACATTATTGTCACGGAATATGGCGTCGCCGACCTGCAAGGGAAATCAGATCGCGACTGCGTCGCAGCAATGATCGAGGCTGCGGATTCCGAGTTTCAAGAAGAATTGGCTGCGACCGCGAGATCGGCCGGCAAGATCGAGGCCGACTATATTGTGCCGGATCGGTGTCGGCTGAACGCGATCCACAACCTGGAACGCGCGCTGTCGCCGCTGAAGCAGCCCGAGCTGCTGCCGCCTTATCCATTTGGCACTGATCTCGATCCTGTAGAGCAAGAGCTTGCCAACGCGCTGCAACGTTTGAAGACCAGAGGAGGCGGAAGGCTTGAGATGGTGATGCAGGTCGGCCGGGCGCTATTGAAGGGGCGGATCAACGCCGCAGAAGAACCACTTGACCGCTTGGGCTTGGCGCACCCCCGTGGTTTACGCCAGTTCATTGCGGCCAAGCTCCTTGCTTGGGAGCTTAGAGACATGGCGAATCGCCGACGGTAGCCTCACTAGGTCCACTGTTGGCACCTCGCAGACAAACGCATGCCATCGGGAGAAGTCAGCTTTCGGAGGTCAACCGGACCATACTGACCAGCCTCCGACGTCTGAGTTTGACGCAAGACGGACGTTGCTTGTTTGCCGTGGCTGTTGGGCCGAACATCAGGAAACATTAGGAAATGTGGACCAATGGTCTTTCGGGCGCCGGGAGTCGGGGGATGGCCGCTATCAAGGCGCGGGTATATGCTTCTCGAGGAGAGTCAAGGACGTCCTTCGTTGCACCATACTCGACCAATTGACCATGCCGCATAACGGCCACCTGCTCACACAGATAGCGCACAACGCCAAGGTCGTGGGAAATCAGGATCAGCGTCAGCGACAATTCGCGTCGCAGCCGTTCGAACAGACCCAGGATCTGCGCCTGGATCGTGACATCGAGCGCCGACGTGACCTCGTCTGCAATGAGAATCTCGGGTTCTAGGGCAAGTGCCCTGGCAATTCCGACACGTTGACGCTGGCCACCGGAAAGCTGGGTGGTGCGTCGCTCAAGCAGTTCCTTCGGCAGCTCGACCTTGGCAATCAGCTCAGCGATCCGCCCCGGTATCTCCGCATCCGAGCAGATGCGATGCTGCCGCAGCGGTTCTTCCAATGTTCGTCCGACCGTAAAAGCAGGATTCAGCGCCATGAACGGATCCTGGAACACCATCTGCAGCTTTCGCACCTGCTCCGGCCGGCGTTGATCGAGGGATGGCGCAAGCGTCCGGCCGTCGACCTCGATCCTTCCCTGCTGCGGCTTTAGCAGGCCGACGATGGCCCGCGCGATCGTGCTCTTGCCGGAGCCGGACTCTCCCACGATTCCGAGTGCACCGCCGCGCCGCAGCTGGAGCGACACCCCGTCGACCGCCTTGATCGTCTGCGCGGGCTTGCGGAGCGCCCAGCCGCTCAGGCTCTGCCCGGGATGGAATGTTACGGAGAGGTTGTCGACCACCAGATGAGGCGCACTGGTCGGGTGGGTCGCACGGCTCGAGGGCGTGAGCAGGGAGGGTTGCGAGGCAATCAGTCGCCGCGTGTAGTCATGCTCCGGTCGCCGCAGGATGTGCTCGACCGTTCCGCTCTCCATCACTGCGCCATCCTTCATGACCACGACCCGGTCGCACATCTGCGCGATGACGCCGAGATCGTGCGAGACGAGGATGATCGAGAGATTCCGCTGCTGTCGAATGGTGCGCAGCAAGTCGAGGATCTGCGCCTGCACCGTGACGTCGAGGGCTGTGGTCGGTTCGTCGGCGATCAGCAACTTCGGCCGGCAGGCCAGGGCGGCTGCGATCATGACGCGCTGGCGCATGCCGCCGGAAAGCTCGTGCGCGTACGCGTTCGCTCTGCGCGGGGCATCCTTGATCTGCATGTCCTCGAGCAGCCCGACGGCGCGGGCCTGGGCGTCGTTCCATGAAATCCCCTCGTGCTCCACCATGGCCTCCGCGACCTGTCGGCCGACGCGCATGATGGGATCGAGATGGGTCGATGGATTCTGGAAGATCATCGCTGCCTGCTCACCCCGGAAATGGCCGAGTTCCGCCCCGTTCATGCCGAGCACGTCGCGGCCCTCGAACAGGATGCGGCCGGACCGCACGCGAGCGTTGCCGGCGATCAGCTTCAGGATCGCCCGGCAGGCGACAGTCTTGCCCGAGCCCGACTCGCCGACGATGCCGAGCACTTCGCCCGCCTTGAGCGAGAAGGAAACGCCGGACAGAGCGCGTACGTCGCCATAGCTGGTGCTGAAGTCGATCGCGAGATTCTCGACGCTCACGAGGTCCTGGGAGGCAACGCGCTCGCCCATGATCACGGCCCGGTATGAAGAATACGGGCGAGCCCATCGGCAGCCAGCGATAGCCCAAGAGCCAGGGAGCAGACGGCGAGGCCGGGGAAGATGGAGATCCACCAGGCCGTGGTGAGATAGGTTTGTCCTTCCGCGATCATGGCGCCCCATTCCGGCGTCGGCGGCTGCACCCCAAGGCCAAGGAACCCAAGGGACGAGCCGAGGACGATGGTCAGCACTGCATCCGTCATGACGAACACAATCGAGGGGATGATGGCGTTGGGCAGGATGTGGAAAAGCATGATCCGCAGATGGCCCAAACCCATGCCCCGCGCCGCGAGCACAAAATCCGCGCCGCGCAGGACGAGCGCCTGGCTGCGGACGAGGCGCGCGTAGCTCACCCAGTTCACGAGGGTCAGCGAAATGAAATAGCTTTTGAGACCGGGACCGAGCACTGCCACGATGGCGATCACCAGAACGAAGTAGGGGAAGGACACGGTGACTTCGAGAATCCGCATCAGCAGGGCATCCATCCGCCCGCCGAAATAGCCACTGACCAGGCCGATGATCGTCCCGAAGATGATCGGCCCCACCACACCGAAGAAGGCCATCGCCAGGTCGCAGCGCGCGCCGTAGACGATGCGGGTCATCACGTCGCGCCCGATCGCATCGCTGCCCAGCCAATGCTCCGCGCTCGGCGGCTTCAGCGCCCGCATGACGTCGACCGCGATCGGGTCGTAGGAGGTCAAAGCCGGCGCGAGCAAGGCAACGACGAGCCAGGCGAGCGTGATTGCGCCGCCGATGATCAGCGTTAACGGCAGCGATCTCAGCCGTCGGAGGGCCGTGGGGCCGGTGTGCTGCACCAAATCGGTCACAGCTTGACCCGCGGATCGAGCAGTGCCGTCAGCACGTCGACGATCAGGTTCGAAAGCACGACGCCGACCGCCAGAATCAAGGTAACCGCCTGGACCACGAAATAGTCCCTGGTCAGCACGCCGCGGATCAGCAGGTTTCCCAGTCCGGGTATGTTGAAGACGTTCTCGATGACCACGGTGCCGCCTATGAGAAAGGCCACCACCACTCCAAGCAGATTGACGGTCGGCAGCAACGAGTTCCAGAAGACATGCCGCCAGAATATGGAGCGCTCGGGTAATCCCTTGGACCTGCAGGCCGTGGCATAGTCAGTATCGAGCTGTTCGGTGAAGGTTGCGCGCAGATTTCGGGTCAGGATCGGCGTGACGGCGATACCGATGGTGAGCGCCGGCAGGAACAGATGCCACAAATTGTTGACGATGGTGGGACCATAGCCCGAAACGGGGAAGAGCTTGAACCGCAAGCAGAACCCCATGATCAGCAGGAGGCCGATGAAGTACGATGGTATTCCAACACCGGCCACGCAGACGAAGCGGATGACATGGTCGATCCAGCGTCCGCGATTACGTGCCGCGGCAACGGCTAGGCCGAGCGTCAGTGCAACTGAGATTGCAAGACCGTAGAGCAGGAGAAAGATTGTCGGCGCGATGCGCTCCAGGATGACATCGCCGACCGGCGCGCGAAAGGCGATCGACTGCCCGAAGTCGCCTCGAAAGGCGTTCAGCAGATAGTAGAAGTACTGGACAAGCACCGGCTGATCCAGACCGTAGCGCGCCCGCACGAACGCGATCGCCTCCGGACTGGCCTTGGGTCCCAGCATAAGGCGTACCGGGTCGCCCGGCGTCATCTGCAGCAGGAAGAAGGTGATCAGGCTGATCCCGATCATGACCGGAACCAGCTGGACCGGCCGCTTCAGCAGGAAGGAAAATCGATCCATGAGACCGGCGTCTAGTTCCCAAGAAGGCGGGCGGGCATCCGAATCGTCGCGGATG
>JGI10216J12902_104240156_pt1 | contig 11951 bp, 9 predicted proteins | sample KanNatreferecore_FD_12902 | JGI IMG/M metagenome (IMG submission 12902)
GATTCGTCCCAGCGTGGCCGAAGGGAGTTCCCTCTCCTGGGGGAGAGGGAAGGGTGAGGGCGAGCCAATTCTCTAACTGCATCGTTCCGGCCCAAGAGAAGGAGCAGCGAGGCAGCCTCAGCCGCTAGAGTTTTGCCCTCACGAAAACCATGAACGAAAGCGGGGTGTCGCCGTAGGCGGGAGCAAGCGAATCCGGCAACACGTGGATGCTCCCCAGACCGCCGATCCCAAAGCGGACGTCTCCCCATCGCGTAAAATCGTAGATGTAACCCAACGTCGCCTTGCCGACGGTGAATCGCTGTCCTTCCTGTGGATCACCCGGAGGAAACAGTTCGTCTTTCTCCACGACCTCTACTCGACCGAACACGGTGTGCGTTTCCAGAATGTTGAGAGCCGATTCCAACATCACGGCGTCGAGATTCTTTCCCGGATCGTTTCGATTCTGACCCCAGGCGAGCGTCGTTTGCCAGTGGTTCTGCCGCCATTGCCGGTGATGACTTGCCGAGACGGTGATGCGTTGGACGTCCGTGTCCGGTTCCAGTTGTTCGGGGCTGTGAATGGCGCCGTAGCTGGCTTGGAACGACCAGGCCGGGGCGGGACTCCAGGACAGACGAACGGAATAGGAATCGAACCGTGGTTCCTCCAGGTCCCATCGGTGTTGATCCGGTTCACGTCCGGTGAAGATCGAGCCGTCGATTTTGAACTGCCTCCAGACGTAGCCGAGAGTGGCAACTCCCCAGGTGATGTGCGTGGAATCCAGGTAGTGATGGGTGATCGGCGCTTCCGGGTTGTCCAGGCCCGAAAACCGGTGCATGAATGCCGGCGGACCCAGCGCCGGCTCGCCCGGCAGACCGAAGTAAGCAAACGCCGAACTCTCCGCTGTGACCGGATGGCTGTACGTCAATGCCAGTTCCATGAACAGATCGTGCGGGTGCTGGCGGTCGATCAACGGGGTGCGGCCATCGCCGGTTTCGCCCGTTTGCAGCAGCAGCGAATACCCGTCTTTGCCGATAGTCGCCGGCTCCAGCGACCACATGCTTCGGAAAGCAAAGGTTCCTTCCTGCACCGGGCGTTGCGCCGTGAACATCACCATGTTGGCACTGAAGAAATCCTCGTCCCCGCGCCGCCCGCCCTGGTTGTCATAGACGAGAGCGGCGGAACCATGAACCATGAACGCCCACTCTCCGTTCATGAAATGCAGCCCGCCCATCGGTGTCGCTTCCGGCTGCCAGCTCGTTCCCGAGGCTTCACGAGTGCCGGAATAGGATCCGTACATCCCTGAATGCTCCATCGGATGTTCTTCATGCCCGTGACCATGCTCGTGGTCCCGCTGAGATTCCGCAGGCTCGTGCTGCGTGTGGTCCGCGCCGGCGCCGGCAGCGGCGTCCAGCGTCAGGCCACAGACTGCCAATAGAATCGCCTGGTCGAACCGCATTAATCCTTTCGCGCGCCAGCGCACGCGGCCGCAGCACGGGCCGCTCGCCGCCAAGCAGGGACCACTTCGAAAGCCGCCGCGCGGCGATTCTCCGCTCCGCGTCTTTGGATCGTCGTGGATGCGACCAGCGGGCCGCATGTGTTCCTCGAACTTTGCGGACTCGCTGTGAGATGGTTCCCGCGCGGGCATCAGCTTTACCTTTCCCTGATGGGCCACGTTGCTATTTTTCCATTCCCTTCAAAATGCGTTGAAGCTCCCGCGCGTGGCGAGACTCGTCCGCCGCCATGTTCTCCAGTTTCACCTTCAATTCCGTCTCGCCAAGTTCATCGGCCATTTTCGAATGCTCGGTATAGTTTTGGACGTCCTGTAATTCCATTTGGAGGTCCAGTTCCACCATTGCCTTAAGGTCGCGCGGCGTTTCAAACGAACGCGGTTTGGTCGTCGGATCGCCACCCAGATCGGCGATGACGTCCGACAGGAACGTCGCATGACCGATCTCATCTGGAATTTCCTTGGCAAAAATCTCCCGAAGTTCGGCTCCACGCAGCCCCAGCGCCAAACTCGATTGATACGTATAGCGGATGATCGTGCCCCATTCCGCCGCCAGATCCTCGTTAAGTCCCTGAATCAAGTTTCCTCTGTTCATAGTTCCTTTCCTGGTTGGTGATGGAGACGGTATCGGCCCGATCTCAGTTTCCGTATCATCGCCGTTCGCTTTCTTTGTCGGTGCGATTTCAGCTTGGCACGTGCCAGAGCGGTCCAGGAGCCACTCGAACGGAACAGGAAACGCCTGCGTGAATAGGGCAGGACTGACAGGTTCAGGTTGTTGCAGATTGCATGTGCGCAAAACCGCCGACAATGCAAAGTGCATTCGCTCCCGAATATCGCGGACGTACGCAGTCGCAGGCGGCGATTTGGAAGTACGCCCAGGCGGCGCAAGAGAGGGATCCGCTGGGAAGTTCCGGAAGCGCACCCGAAACTCGGGAAGCAGGCGTTTCAGCGTCGTTCGGCTGCCGTCCTCGATCCTTCCCGCTGGATCGCGTGTCGTCGAATGCTCAACCTCTCCGGGAATTGTTGAAACAAAACGGCTGCTCCGAGGTCCAAGATTCCAGCCTCGAAATGGAGGCTGAATTGGAGGCTGAAATGTCATTGGTCGCCGACCCAAAATCGGGGCTGTCTTTTTCGGCGGTTATGGTATTTTGAGCGCGCGTGAACTATCGATCAAAAGGGCCCGACGTGAGAATCCTGATATTCGTCCTCTGCTTCAACCTGGCCGTTGCCCACGCCGCCGAGAGCGCCGGGCAGACCGGCAAAACCTCTCCTGAACTTAATGCTGGCCAGGGCGTCCAGACGGCGCAGTCGGGCGCGAACGTGCTGGCTGAGCCAGGGTCCGATCCGCTCGGCCTGATTCTGCTGGAACGGAAGTCACGCACCTTCTCGCCCGTGATCGCCGTGCCGGACGAACCGGCCATCGCCAACCGCACCGCCTGGTTGTTGTCGCACGCCCATTATCTGCGCCAGCCGTTCGACGACGCGGTTTCGGCAAAGTTCCTCGATCGCTATCTGGAATCGCTCGACCCGCTGCACATGCATTTTGTCCGGCCCGACATCAAGGAATTCGAGAAATACCGCACCCAATTGGACGATCTGACCAAAGAGGGCGATACAGGTCCGGCGCGCGAAATCTTCGCGCGGTTCATGCAGCGCCTGGACGAGCGCATGCGATTCGCGCACGAATTGCTCAAGGCCGGGGAGTTCGATTTTTCAGGCAGTGACCGCTACAATCTCAATCGGCGCGACGCCGCCTGGCCTGCGGACATCAGTGAGGCCAAGGAACTCTGGCGGCAGCATCTGCGGTACGAAGTGCTCGAGGAGAAACTGAGCTACAAAGAACCCAAACGCGACGGCGCCGCGAAACCCGGCGAAGCGAAGAAGCCGGATGAAAAGACGCAAGCGCCTGCCCCGACGCGCCCCGGCGGTTTGCCCGATGAAGTGATCAAGAACATCGCCCGCCGCTACGCGCGGATCCTGCGCGCCTGGCGCGAGGTGGACGGCGGCGATGTGCTGCAGGTTTATTTGTCCGCGCTGACGCGCGTTTACGATCCGCACTCGGATTATCTCGACAAGAAGACGCTCGAGAACTTTGCCATGTCGATGAACCTTTCGCTCTTCGGCATCGGCGCCCTGCTGCAAGCGGAAGACGGTTACTGCAAGGTCAAGGAACTCAAGCCGGGCCCCGCCATGCGCAGCAACCAGATCAAACCGGGCGACCGGATCGTAGCGGTGGCCCAGGGCGACGACGAACCGGTGGACGTGGTGGACATGAAACTGAGCAAGGTGGTCGATATGATCCGCGGTCCGAAAGATACGAGAGTCCGGCTGACCCTCATCCCCGTGGATGCCTCTGATCCGTCCCTTCGCGTCAACGTGGCCCTGGTTCGCGATGAGATCAAACTGGAAGACGAGGAAGCCAGGGCCAAGGTCATCGAAGCGTGTGACAAAGACGGGAAGCTGACGCGGCTGGGCATCATCGACCTGCCGTCCTTCTATGCCAGCTTCGACGTGCCGAACAAAAACGGCCGGGCGTCGCGCAAGAGCACGACCGAAGACGTCGCGCGATTGATCAAAAAGCTTACCGCCGAGAAAGTCACCGGCATCATCCTTGACTTGCGTCGGAACGGCGGCGGCTCGCTCGAAGAAGCCATCAATCTCACCGGACTTTTCATCAAGGAAGGCCCGGTCGTTCAGGTCCGGGACGCCAGCGGCAAGGTGATTGTGGACGATGATCCTGATCCTTCCGTGCTTTACGACGGACCACTGATCGTGCTGACCAGCCGCTCCAGCGCGTCCGCCTCGGAGATCCTGGCCGGCGCCCTGCAGGACTATGGCCGGGCGCTGATTGTGGGAGACACTTCCACGCACGGCAAAGGGACCGTGCAATCGCTGCTGCAATTGGAGCCTTACGTCCAGCTCGCCAGCGACCGGGCTACCACGAACAATCCGGGCGCGCTCAAGATCACCATCCGCAAATTCTACCGCGCCAACGGCTCCTCCACTCAGTTGAAGGGTGTGACGCCGGACATTGTGTTGCCATCGTTCAATAACTACGCCGAGGTTGGCGAAGCGTCGCTGGACAATCCGATGGGCTGGGACACCATCCCGAGCGCGAAATACGAGAAGGTCAACCGCACGCCGCCGCTCCTGCCGGAACTGCGAAAACGCTCCGAGGAACGCATCACGGCGGACAAGGACTTCGCCTACCTCCAGGAAGACATCGAAATCTACAAGAAATTCCTCGCTGATAAGACGGTGTCATTGAACGAGGAGGCGCGACGGAAGGAAAAGAAGGAAAACGAGGAGCGGCTGGAAAAGCGCAAGCAGGAACGGAAGTCGCGTCTGGATCCGGAGGAGAAGGTTTACGAATTGACTCTCAAGCAGGTGCAACTCCCGGGTCTGCCTCCCCCGGTCGCACCGACAAACGACGTTGCGAAGTCGGAGGCACATGCGCTGCCGACAGAAGACGCGGACGGCGCGGAAGCGGAGGATAAAACCCCGGCCGTCGATATCAGCCTCAAAGAATCAAAGCGCATCCTGCTCGATTTGATCTCGCTATCCGCCCGGGAAACCGCCGTGGCCGGCCGGAGGTAACCCCTCCGCGTGATGCCGGGAGCGTTTCTGGGAGGCTCAACGTCGCCGAGCGCCGAGCGCCGAGAGGTACCCCCAGGCAAGACCGACCGCGAAGCCGACGGTGTGAACCGTGTTGGCGATACTCCCGACGATGCCGCCAAGACAGAGAAAATACCAGACCACAGCCATCGTCACGGTGGTGCTGTGCAGGTACAGGCCGGAGCCAGGATCATGCTTTCCGCGCATCCAGATATAGCCGATCAGGCCATAGACCACGCCGGACATTCCGCCGAAGGTGGGTATCCTCATGTTCACGTAGTACTGCGCCACATTGGACAGGACGGCGATGACGAGCACCAACAACGCAAGCCGCCATGTCCCCTGCCGTCTTTCGACCATGGTGCCAAGATCGAGCAACCAATACATGTTGAAGAAAAGGTGCCATGCGCCGAAATGGATGAAAATCGGAGTGACCAGACGCCACACCTCTCCACGCTGAACCTCGGGAAGGAATCCTCTGCGCATCCCATACTCGCCATCGATGAAATACTCGGCGATGGACAGCGGCTGGATGAATGCCGTGTTCGTTCCGAGCCTCGAAAAGACACCGACCACCGCGCAAAGGGCAATGAGCACGAATGTCAGCGCGCCGAGGCCCGCAATACCACTCGGAAAAATTCGCCGACTGTCGAAAAACCTTTTTCGCGCGGCTTCGTTCTCGTCTTCTTCGCGTTCCTTCTTCTCGCGGGCAACGCGTTGGGCTTCCTTGTACTTCGGATCCGCCGGCTGGGAACGATACCGATCGAATAATTCCTTGGCCGTAGTAAGCTGGTCTTCGTCCTGGATCCAGAGCGCCCACGTCCCGTTCCGCTCCTGCTCGATCTCGTTCCCGATGCCCTCGGCGTACAGGTAGTCGCTGAACGTCCGCGCGTTGGACTCGGTTTCCAGGTGGCCGATCATTCGCATGCGGTTAGCCCTATCCTTTTCCCAATCAGCACGCAGCTATAAAGTACCGCCGATTCATGAACTCAGGCCGCGACCGGAACTCAAGTCTCGCCATCCAGTTTGTTTTGAATCGACGAAAACAGACAAACACCCTTCCGGGAGGCACCGCCGCGTCACGGCTTTCCCATCAGCTCCAACACGGTCGCGGTCATTGCTGTGACACCGGTTTTGATCGTCGGTTCCGGGTCGGGCGCGAACTGGCTGGAATGAAGGGACGGCAGTGACTTTCCAGTCGCCAGACTTTCCCGGACGGATTCTGCCGTGACTGCGCCAAGCCAGAATATGCAGATGGGGATTTTGTCCTTCGTGCGGCCGTACTCACTGAAGTCCTCGCCTCCCATGACCGGCTTCGCCGCGACGACATTGCCATCGCCGAGCCAGGCTTTGAGCGCGGCCGCGACACGCCGGGTGAGGGTGGGATCGTTGTAAGTCGCCGGCGTGAATTCGTCTCTCACGGTAATGACCGGAAGGCGATCTTCCGGAATTCCCGCCGCCTGCGCCAGGCCGCGCGTAATGCGGTTAATGGCGGCAATCGTCTGCTGGCGCACCTCGTCCGTATAAGAACGCAGTGTCAATTGCAGCTTCACTTCGTCGGGAATGATGTTGTGTTTGGCGCCGCCGTGAATCGATCCGACGGTCACCACGGCCGGTTCGCCGGGCGCGATTTCCCGGCTGACGATCGTTTGCAGCGCAAGGACGGTCTCCGCCGCCAGCACGATCGGATCCCTGGTCCGGTGCGGCCAGGCGCCGTGACCGCCAACACCACGAATGGTGACGTCCACGGAGTCCACGTTCCCGAGGGCGTGACCCTCGACGCAGCCGACCGAACCCGCCGGCAGGTCCGGCTTCACGTGAAGGGCAAGGCAATAGTCCGGCTTCGGAAATCGCGTGAACAATCCGTCCTTGAGCATCGCGCGCGCGCCGGCGCCTCTTTCCTCCGCAGGCTGGCCAATCATGACGAGCGTGCCTTTCCAATGGTCCTTATGTTGTGTCAACAATCGCGCCACGCCAACAAACACGGTCATGTGCACGTCGTGTCCGCAGGCATGCATGACCTCCACGTCATTGCCGGTTTCATCCACCGCCTCCGCTTTGCTGGCATACGGCAGACCGGTTTGTTCCTTAACCGGCAACGCATCGAGATCGGTCCGAACCAGGACCGTCGGACCGCTCCCGTTCTTCAGCACCCCCACCAATCCGTGTCCGCCGACCTTGGCGGTGACTTCAAAACCGAGGTTCTTCAACTCTCCGGCAATCCGCGCGGCGGTCTGTTCTTCCTTGAAAGAAAGCTCGGGATGCGCGTGCAGGTGCTTGTACAGGTCGAACAATTTCGGGTACTCCTGGCTCACACGAGACACAACGATCGGGCGGAGGTCGCTTGAAACCGCGGCCAGAACTTCGCCGCGGCCGATCGGGACGAGCAAGGCCGTTGCGATGAGCATCGGGCAGGCGATCGCGCCTGCTGCGGCTGGTGCTGCATACACAGCCCCGCTCCGACACGGTGCCGCTCGGTTCATGGGCGCAAAGCGTCTCGAAAATGCGGGCTGTGGTGTCATAGGCCACAGCTCGTTATCAAAGAAACGTCCGGAGGGAAAGCGATTTGAAAACCGTTCTCCAGAAAGGGGACGCCACTATGTAAGGGGAACGGAGGGGGAAATCAGCCGATCGACACGGTCACAGTCGCCCGTGGGCACTGAAGAAACCCTGAGGTTGCCGGTTCTGAGCAACCGACTAACCTGGGCGGCTCAGTATCTCGGGGCGGGCTTGCTGGCGGCGGCGCAAAGCCCCATCACCAAGGCCAGCGACAGGAGGCCCCAGACTGTAAGTGCTGTGACTAGAAACGTCATAATCGTTTCAGCTAGGAGCACAGGCTGTGCCTGCGCCGTTTAGGGCCAATTTGCGAGAAAACAACGGATTCCGGACTGGTGCCGTGGGAATTTGTCCCAAATGTTGTCAGGAGTGTCCAGCAGTTTGTCGCGCGGCGTTGCTAGCCGGCTTGGAGAGCCTCGGGGCGGTCACGATCGGGGTGGCGGTTCGTATTTCTCGTGTCGCAGTTTCGACACCGGAGGTCGCTGCGGGCCGAGGACGGACGCACTGGGTTTTGGATTGGGACATCACGCCCTGAAAGATCGAGCCGAGGTCTATCCGGCCCGCGCTTCAATTCAGAGGCCGAATCCAGACATTGCGGTAGCGGACCGGATTGCCGTGGTCCTGCAACACGATCGGGCCTTTGGGCGTTACACCGCTGAATTTCGCCGCGGTCGTGGCGTCGCCTTTGATCGCGATATGATCCTGAATCAGCACGCCGTTATGAAACACAGTGAAGGAGCCCGCCTCTACTTCGCCGTTCTCCTTCTTCTTTGGCGCGTGGAAGACGATGTCGTAGGTCTGCCACTCGTCTGGCTTGCGCGACGCATTCACCAACGGCGCGTTGTGTCCGTAGAAGGCGCCTGCCTGTCCGTTGGGGTAGGTCTTGTTGTTATAGGAATCCAGCACCTGAATCTCGTATCGGCCCTGAAAATAGACGCCGCTGTTGCCGCGTTCCTGGCCGTTCCCCTTTACTTCCGCCGGTGCGGCCCATTCGATGTGTAACTGGCAATCGCCGAATTCTTCCTTCGTGATGATGCTGCCGGTGCCATTCACTTCCATCACGCCGTTCGCCAGTTTCCACTTCGGCTCGCCTTTTTCACCCCGCCACTTTGCCAGGTCCTTTCCATCGAAAAGAACAATGGCGTCCGCCGGCGGCGGGCCGGGATCAATGACCTTGGGTTCGGCTTCGTCCTTTTTGTCGGCGGCAAAAGCGATCAGCACGCTGAACCAAAGTGCTGAAGAAACGAGTGAGGCTCGCGAAATCCGGCGGCGGAATGAATTCGAGGTTTGCATGGTTGGGTTTCGGGTAACGCTTACACGCCCGGATTTCAACACCGAAATGAATGCGGTTGCCATTCATGCCATAAGGCCCCCCGCAAGATGCGGCTTGACTTGAGTTTGCACGGGGCGCTCATTTGGGAACATGCCTGCTCGGCCGTCAACGTTATGAACTCGAATCCATTCCGCTTCGTATTGGTCGTTGTCCTCGGCATCGCATTCCTTTTGCCTGCGGCCGCTCCGGACTTTTCACCCCGTGTGGGCGAACAACAACTGCCGCGGGCCATGCACTCAAGAATGACGGAGCAACCGCGAATCAGCGTTGGACAACGCGACGCGGACATCGTCGGGTCGGACGATCGCGCCTTGCAAGCGGCTGTTGACTACGTCGCCGCTCTGGGCGGGGGCACCGTCGAAATCCGCGAAGGCGAGTACCTGATGCGGGACTCGCTGCATCTGCGCCCGTTCGTGACCGTGCGCGGAACCACCGGCAAGACAGTCCTGAAAAAGGCCAAGGGCGTGGTCTCTCCGCTCGCGCTCGACGGCGATTTCGGCGAGGAACAGATCGCCGTGGTTGATCCCGCCGGGTTCAAGATCGGCTATGGCGTCACTGTTTGGGATGCGAGTTCAGGCGGCTTTCACACCACCGTGGCTCGCATTACCGGGCAGAATGGCAACACGTTCTCGATCGACAAACCCCTGAACGCTGATTGCATGGTCGCCAACAAGGCCCGGGCCGCCACCGTCTTCCCGGTCGTCAGCGGATACGACCTCGAAGGCGCGCGAGTGGAGAATTTGATCATCGACGGCAGCAAGGACGAGAATGTTCCTCTCAACGGCTGCCGCGGAGCAGGAATCTTCCTCTATCGCGGGTTTGGAACCGTCATCGACAACTGCATCGTCCGAAATTTCAACGGCGACGGGATCAGTTTTCAGCAGTCGAATGACGTGACTGTGCGGGGTTGCCGGAGTGAGGGTAACGCAGGCTTGGGTTTCCATCCCGGCAGCGGCTCGCAACGTCCCGTGGTGCGGGAATGCCTTGCACGGGAGAACGGCGAGGATGGACTGTTCCTCTGCTGGCGCGTCCGGCACGGGTTGTTCGAGAAAAATGTTTTGGAGAACAACGGCCGATTCGGGATTTCCATTGGCCACAAGGACACCGACAATCTTCTCCGCGACAATGTGGTTCGCTCGAACCATCAGGACGGCGTGTTTTTCCGCAATGAAACGCTCGGCATGGCCGGGCATCGGAACCGGCTGGAGAACAATCTGATCGAAAACAACGGCACGACTGCCGAAGCCTCCGGCATTCGGGTCCGCGGCGAAACGAAGGACCTGGTCTTCAGGAACAACATCATCCGCGACACGCGCCCGCCCGAAAGCCGGAAACAGCTGGTGGGAATTCGGATCGAAGAACAGGCGGGAGATGTCGTGCTCGATGGCAACACCATCGACGCGAAGACCCGCATCGACGACCAGCGAAAACCGGCCGGACAAGGTCTTACGCCTCAGCGTTAGAGCGGTTGCCGGACCGCCCATTCCGGGTAGCGGTTCCGCTATCCTAGCTTCGGATGCCGATCCTCCGATCGACGCGCGGCAGCCTGGAAGGCCGCGGCCCGGCTGGACTTACTGCTCGTCGTGGCCCTTCACCGGCCGTACCCAGACATTCCGAAACCGCATCGGATCGCCGTGATCCTGAAGTTTGAGCGGTCCTTTGGGTCCGTGCGCTTTGTAGGCGGGCATGGACTTGTGGCCGGAAGGGCCGAGATAGGCACTGTGGTTCTGGACCAGCACCCCGTTGTGGAAGGCCGTGATGTAGGCCGGCGTCTCCACCTTGCCGTCCTTGAAACGGGGCGCGGTGAAAATGATGTCATAGACCTGCCACTCGCCCGGCGCCTTCGAAGCGTTGACCAGCGGCGGATACTGGCCGTAAAGCGACGCCGCGCTGCCGTCGGCGTAAGTCCGATTGTTGAAACTGTCGAGCACCTGGAATTCATACGTCCCGAAGAAAAACACGCCGCTGTTCCCGCGCGCCTGACTGTCGCCCTTGGGTGGACTGGGCGTGGCGAACTCGATGTGGAGCTGGCAATCACCGAATTCCTCCTTCGTCCAGATGTCTTCCGAAGGCGAATCCTTTTGTTTTTTGGGCGGCACGACCATCGCGCCATTCTCGACCTTCCAATTGGATGGCTTGCCATCGCCGGTTCGCCACTTGGAAAGGTCCTTGCCATCGAAAAGGACAATCGCGTCGGACGGCGGTTTGCCGGGAGCGTCCGGTGTGACGCTTTTCGGCTGCGGCCGACTCGGATCGTGCACGTGCCACTTGCCACCAGGCAACATCGGCGTATCGGTGTAACCGACCGGCGCATCACCCGCCACGGAGCGGTCAGACAGCGCCACCGCGGTCAACGCTGCGGCTGCCAGTAAGAGGGGCCTCGATATATTCGTTCTCATGTCTCGTTTTGTTTTGCCGTTCCAACATTCCGTTTGTCACCGGCGATGGCGCGCACAGATGCCTGCGCGCCGGGGTCGTCCTATGGCTACCAGTCGAAACGGCGCGTGGCAAGCCGGAGATTTCGCCGCAATGCGTCTGATCTTTAAGGCCTTCGCGCCCCCTGCGTTGGAGCAACCGAGGGATCGGTCAACACAGGAGAGGGGCAGGCAACTTACTCGTAGCGCAGCGCCTCGATCGGGTCCAGCCGCGAGGCCTTGATCGCGGGGAAAATTCCGGCCACCAATCCCACGACGACGCTGAACGCAAAGGCAACGCCCATGGCAACCGGCGTAATGACGGGCGAGTTCTCGGTGGGCGTGAGCGCGCCCAGCACCTGCACGAAGCCATAGGACGCGGCGAGGCCTGCAAAACCGCCGAGCACTGCGATGACGATGCTCTCGACGATGATCTGCGCGAAGACGGCAACGTTGCTCGCCCCGATGGCCTTGCGAATGCCGATTTCACGGATGCGCTCGGTGATGCTGGCGAGCATGATGTTCATGATGCCGATGCCGCCGACGA
>JGI10216J12902_102021251_pt1 | contig 11946 bp, 8 predicted proteins | sample KanNatreferecore_FD_12902 | JGI IMG/M metagenome (IMG submission 12902)
GCCCTCATCGTCGAAGCGTCCCGTGGGCCGGTAGTCGCCGGCCCGCCCGTGCCGCGGGCCGGACGGTCCGGCGCCGCCCCTGGGGCGCTCGTTTCGCCGCCGCTCGACGCGGTGAAGGCGGAGCTCGACCGGGCCGTTTCCATACTGGCGCCGCTCGGGCCGAGCCGGCGGCTTCAAATCGTAGGTGAAGGGACCGGGTCGCCGGGGAGCGCTGAGGCGCTGAGCGGGCTGATCGGTGGGATCGTGTCGGTCGCAGCGGGCCGTGGGCCGGACGCCGCGAATTCACTGCCGCAACGGCTGGCGGACCCAGGCGTTCCACCCGCGGATCTGCGCACGGACTTCGATGCGGACCTGCGGCAGAAGCGGCAGTTCGAGCAGCTTTCCGAGTACAACCAGCGGCTGCTCCGTGAGGCGGACCGGCGCCGGAGCGAGCTGTGGGCGAAGGGGGACCGCTCTTCCGTGGAGAGGTGGCGCGAAACCACGCGCCACTACCGGGACTTGCTCTGGGACGAAGTGATCGGGCGCTTCCCTCCGGCCTCGCTGCCGGTGAACGCGCGGAGCCGCCAGGTCTACGACACCGACAAAATCCGCGGATACGAGGTGGTGCTGGACGTCTGGCCGGAGGTCTACGCCTACGGCATCCTGCTGCTGCCGAAGGACCTGAAGCCGGGCGAGCGCCGGCCGGTGGTCGTCTGCCAGCACGGCCTGGAGGGGCGGCCGCAGGACGTCGCCGACCCGAAAGTCGACCACCCCGCGTACCACACCTACGCCGTTCGCTTGGCGGAGCGTGGGTTCGTCACGTTCTCACCGCAGAACCCGTACATCGGCGGCGACCGCTTCCGCGTGCTCCAGCGGAAGGCGAACCCGATCCGCAAGTCGCTCTTTTCGGTGATCGTCCGACAGCACGAGCGGATCCTGGACTGGCTGGCCGCGCAGCCGTTCGTGGACCCCGAGCGGATGGGGTTCTACGGCCTTAGCTACGGCGGGAAGACGGCCATGCGGGTGCCGGCGCTGCTCGAGCGGTACGCCCTCTCGATCTGCTCGGCGGACTTCAACGAGTGGATCTGGAAGAACGTCACCACCGGCCACACCTACAGCTACATGTTCACCGGCGAATACGAGATGCCGGAGTTCGACCTGGGGAACACCTTCAACTACGCCGAGATGAGCTGGCTCATCTGTCCCCGGCCGTTCATGGTGGAGCGCGGCCACGAGGACGGCGTGGCCCCGGACGAATGGGTGGCCTACGAGTTTGCGAAGACCAAGCGGCTTTACGACCGGTTGGGCATCGGGGACCGGACGGAAATCGAGGTCTTCAACGGGCCGCACACGATCCACGGGGTGGGAACGTTCGCGTTCCTGCAGCGGCACCTGCGGTGGGGGAAGTGACGCGACATGCGGGCAGGATGCCCGCGCTGCGACAACTAGGCGGGCTCGGAGGCAGGCTTGAGGCGGTGGAGCTCCGCTTCGAGGCGGTCGATGCGCTGGAAGCAGTCGTCGATGAGGGACGGGATCTCGTTGGCTTTAGCGTCGGCCGCCCGCTGCAGCGCTACTCTCACTACCACTGCCGCCGCACCGATCGCTGCCGCCACGCCGAGCAAGTAAGCCCACTTCTTCATCCCCGGCCCTGCTCCTCCCACCCTAGAGTTTGATTCGCGAGCCCCCGGACCCATCGCCGAATCCGGACGTGCTGTCGAAGATGCGCTTCACGAACGTGAGGAGCTCCATCGGGTTGAACGGCTTGGTGAGATAGCAGTCCACACCCGACTGCCAACCGCGGAAGACGTCTGCGTCCTGCGCCTTGGCGGTGAGCATGATGACGGGGATATCCGCCGTGCTGGGGTCGGCCTTGAGGTTCTTAAGGACCTCGAACCCGTCCATGTAGGGCATCATCACGTCCAGCACCACCAGGTCCGGATTCTCGCTCTTCACCTTCTCCAGCGCTTCGCGGCCGTCGTACGCCGTCACCACTTCGTAGCCGGCTCGCTGCAGGTTGACTTCCACGAGGCGAACGATGTGGCGTTCGTCGTCTACCGCCAGGATCTTTTTCGGCATTTCAGCTTCACTCCATCCGCAACCGGACAAGCATAGCACGCACCCCTTGCCCCGTCAACGAGCGGCGGGAGCGTGCGCGAGCAGGCCAGCGGGCGGGGTCCGGTCCCCGTTCAGCGTATCGTTCTTCACCCCGGCAAGCGTTTCCTACCTTTGCGAGTTGGGGGGTGTTGGGGTGTTGGCTGCAGTCCCCAACACCTCAACACCTTAACACCTCCACACCCCGACTGTTAGCCGCCCGGGCGGTTGAAGCCGCCGATGATGTTCATCGACGGGGGCGGAGTGTTGAGCCCCTGGCCGAACTGTCCGAACTGGCTGCCGGGGCCCTGCTGGCCGTTGGGGGCGATGCCCAGGCCGTTCTTCTCGGCCAGGAACTTGAGGAAGGCTTCCTTGTCCGGCGCCTTGCCGATGGCCTCTTCCTGGCTGACGCGGCCGGCGATCACGAGGTCGCTCAGGGACTGCTCCAGGGTTTGCATGCCTTCCTTGACGCCGGTCTGGATGACGGACGGCAGCTGGAACGTCTTGCCCTCGCGGATCAGGTTGCGGACGGCGGGCGTGGAGACCAGGATCTCCACCGCCGCGGCGCGGCCCTTGCCGTTGGCGGTCTTGAGCAGCGTCTGGGCGACGACGCCCCGGAGGGACTCCGCGAGCTGGGCGCGGATCTGCGCCTGCTGGTGGGCCGGGAAGACGTCGATGATACGGTCGACCGTCTGGGCGGCGCTGCTGGTGTGCAGGGTGCCGAAAACCAGGTGGCCCGTTTCCGCCGCGGAGACCGCGAGCTGGATGGTCTCGAGGTCGCGCATTTCCCCGACGAGGATCACGTCCGGATCTTCGCGGAGGGCCGCGCGCAGCGCGCTGGAGAAGCTGTTCGTGTGCGGGCCCACCTCGCGCTGGTTCACCACGCACTGCTTGTGCGGGTGCACGAATTCGATGGGGTCCTCGACGGTGAGGATGTGGCCCTGCCGCGTGTTGTTGATCAGGTCGATCAGCGACGCCAGCGTCGTGGACTTACCGGAGCCGGTAGGCCCGGTGACGAGCACCAGCCCGCGCTCGTACTCGGCGAGCTTGTTGATTACCGGCGGCATCCCGAGATCTTCGATCGACTTGATCTCGTTGGGAATGACGCGGAGCACGCCGCCCACGCCCTGCCGGCCTTGGAACGCGTTCACACGGAACCGGCCCCGCTCGCCGAAGTCCAGCGAGAAGTCGAGGTCGTTGAACTCCTCGAACTTCGCCCGCTGGCGGTCGTTCATGATCGAGTACAGAAGGTCGCGCGTGTTGTCCTTGGTGAGCGGCGGGTAGTTCGGGATCTGCTCCACTTCGCCGTGCACGCGCACGGAGGGGGGCAGGTCCACGGTGACGTGGAGGTCCGACGCGCGGGCCTCCATCGTGTAGATCAACAGGTCGGCAATGTCGAGCATGGGTTTGGCTCCGGGAAGGGGCATTGGGCGTTGCGCGTTGGGCGTTGAGTGAGATCTCCTAACGCCTAAGGCCTAACGCCTAACGCCTGCTAGTTGGTAAAGCCGCGCATCCGCAGCTTCATGTCGTTCGGGCTGTCCGCGTAGCGGAGAGCGGTCTCCTCGTCGATGTCTCCGTTCTTGAAGACGTTGTAGATGGACTGGTCGAAGGTCTGCATTCCGTCGCGGGTGCTGGCCTGCATGACGGCTTTCAGCTCACCGTCCTCGCCGCGCTTGAGCAGTTCCTGAACGCGAGGGGTGGCCAGCAAGATCTCGGCCACCATCGTGTAGCGCCCTTCCATGTTGCGGATGAGGCGCTGCGACATGATGCAGCGGAGGTTTCCGGAGAGGAGGGCATAGATCTCCGGCGCGCGTTCGTGCGGGAACATCTGCATAACGCGCTCGATGCTCTGGTTCGCGTTCGTGCTGTGCAGGGTCCCGAAGACGAGGTGGCCCGTCTCGCAGAGGTGGAGCGCCGCCTCGCAGCCTTCCGCATCCCGGATCTCCCCCATCAGGATGACGTTCGGCGCCTGGCGCAGGGCGGCTTTGAGGCCGTCCTCGAAGCTCTCCACGTCCACTCCCACTTCTCGTTGGCTGACCACGCAGCCCTTGTCCGGGTGGACGAACTCGATCGGGTCTTCGAGGGTAACGATGTGGCCGCGGCTGTGCTCGTTCCGGTAGTCGATGAGGGCCGCGAGGGTGGTGGACTTCCCGCTGCCGGTGGCGCCGGTGATGAGGATCAATCCGTTCTGCTGCATCGAGACCTCTTTGAGGATCTCGGGGAGGTGCAGATCTTCCGTGGTGGGGACCTTGGTGTTGATCCGGCGGAAGACCATCGCCGCCGTGCCCCGCTGCCGGTAGGTGTTGTTCCGGAAGCGGCTGCCGTCCGGCAGGACGTAGCTGCAGTCCACCTGATTCCGCTCCCGGAACTTCTCCTGGTCCTTGGGCCGCAGGATCACCGGGAGGATCGCCTCGACGTCCTCGGGAGTGAGCGGCGGGTGCTCCTCCATGGGAGTGGCGCGGCCGGAGATCTTGTAGGTGGGCTTGCAGGGGGGCTTGAGGAAGAGGTCGGCCGCGTTGAGTGCCTCCATGCGAGCCAGCAGACCGTTGATATCGAGCATCGTGCGTCTCCAGAGGGCGGCCTGCTGTCGCGGAGCAAGCCTTGCCCTGGGATTATCGGGATTCCGGGAGAACGACTGAAGGGCTAGTAGCGCGGATCACCACGCCTGCCTCACCCCTCGGCTCGTAGTAGAGCGGTTCACCGCGCTTGCGCTCACCACCCACCGCTCGGCTCCCTTCCTGCGCCTCCGTGGTTGGAGGGGGTCCGGGCCGCGAATGGGCGCAATGGACGCGGATACCGCAGTTGAAATCGCCTTCCCGCAGGTGAGCAAGATCGGTACCGGTTGGATGTACCGTGCCGCAAGCGGACGGGGATTCACGCGAACGGTCGCATCGCCGAGGCCTCGCTGGCGGTTTGGTCCTCGGGACGGGGCTGAGTGAAGCCATAGGTCGCAGCTGCGGGTCGCTTTCCGCGGCTTCAGCGGGGTCCGGTCCCGTTGACGTTTCGCAGCGAGCCGCGCTTGATCGTCAGCGCTGAGTTCGACCATCAAGCTCATCTGAGCTCACGTCTCGATTCAAATGATACCCTGACCGGGGCGCCGTGCAGCCGCTGCTCCGAAGGGGTGTTATGTGCCTAGCTCCTAGTTATTAGTGGTGTGTCAATACCATGCTTTTGCGCGTCCCCGAACTATCGCTGGTAGTCCTCATCGGCGCCTCCGGCTCCGGCAAGTCTTCCTTCGCACGCAAACACTTTCTGCCGACGGAGGTGCTTTCGTCGGACTTCTTCCGCGGGCTGGTCTCCGACGACGAGAACGACCAGGCCGCCACTTCCGACGCCTTCGAGGCGCTGCACTACATGACGGCGAAGCGGCTGGCGCGGGGGCGGCTGACGGTCGTGGACGCGACGAACGTCCAGCCGGAGGCCCGGAAGCCGCTGTTGGAGCTGGCGCGGCGGTGGCACGTACTGACGGTCGCCATCGTCCTGAAGCTGCCGGAGGCGCTCTGCCAGGAGCGGAACCGGGAGCGCCCGGACCGCGCCTTCGGCCCGCACGTCATCCGCAGCCAGACGGACCAGCTACGCCGGTCGCTCCGCGGCCTGGAGCGGGAGGGGTTCCGCCAGGTCTACGTGCTCTCGACTCCGGAGCAGGTCGAGGCGGCTTCGATCGAACGGACCCGGCTGTGGACGAACCTCAAACACGAGCACGGGCCGTTCGACATCATCGGCGACGTGCACGGGTGCTTCGCCGAGTTGATGGAGCTGTTGGGTCAGCTCGGGTACGCCGCAAATAGCGGGGGGGTCTTCCGGCATCCGGAGGGGCGGAAGCTGGTGTTCCTGGGCGACCTGGTGGACCGGGGGCCGCAGGTCCTCACTACATTCGAGCTGGTGCGGAAACTGGTACGCGATGGGTCGGCGATCTGCATCCCGGGGAATCACGACGTCAAGTTCGGGCGGTGGCTGGGCGGACGGAACGTGCAGCCGACCCACGGGCTGGCGCAGTCCTTGGGTGAGGTGGAGGCGCTTCCGGAAACGGAGCGGGAGACGTTCAAGCGGGAGGCGCTGGCGTTTGTCGAGTCGCTGGTAAGCCACTACGTGCTGGACGACGGCAAACTGGTGGTGGCGCACGCGGGGATGAAGGAGGAGCTGCAGGGGCGCAGCTCCGGCCGGGTCCGCGAGTTCGCCATCTGGGGCGAGACCACCGGCGAGACGGACGAGTTCGGGCTGCCGATCCGCTACGAGTGGGCGAAGGATTACCGCGGCCGGGCGATGGTGGTCTACGGCCACACCCCCGTCCCCGAGCCGGAATGGCTGAACGGCACCATCAACATCGACACCGGCTGCGTGTTCGGCGGGCGGCTAACGGCGCTGCGGTACCCTGAGCGGGAGCTCATCTCGGTGCCGGCGCACCAGGTCTACGCGGAGCCGGCGCGCCCGCTGCATGTTCCGGCGCGCGGCCTCACGGCGCAGCAGGAGCTGGAGCACGTGCTCGACATGGAGGACGTCTCCGGCAAGCGCATCATCCATACCAGCCTCCACCGGAACGTCACCATCCGTGAGGAGAACGCGATCGCGGCCCTTGAGGCGATGAGCCGGTTTGCCGCGGACCCGAAGTGGCTGATCTACCTGCCGCCGACCATGTCCCCCTCGGAGACAAGCCGGAGGGATGGGCTGCTGGAGCACCCGGCGGAAGCATTCGAGTACTTTCGCCGGAACGGCGTGGGGAGCGTCGTGTGCCAGGAAAAGCACATGGGCTCCCGCGCGGTGGTGATCCTGTGCCGCGACGAGCACGCCGCGCGCCGGCGCTTCGGCGTGGTGGGCGAGGGCATTGGGATCTGTACCACGCGGACCGGCCGCCGCTTCTTCGACGACGCGGCGCTGGAGGTGGCGCTCCTGGAGGTGGTTCACGCGGCCGTCGACCGCGCCAGCCTGTGGGAGGAGCTGCAGACGGAATGGCTCTGCCTCGACTGTGAGCTGATGCCGTGGTCCGCCAAGGCGCGGGGACTGATCCTGCAGCAGTACGCCCCGGTCGGGGCCGCGGCGCGGATCGGGCTGCCGGCGGTCGCGGCGGCCCTGGAGCAAGCGTCCTCGAACGGACGGGACGTGGCGGCGCTGCAGGAGCGGTTCCGCACACGCGGGGCGCTGGCAGAGCGGTACCGGGAGGCGTACCGCCGCTACTGCTGGGAGGTCGGCTCCGTCCGTGATCTGAAGCTCGCACCCTTCCACCTCCTGGCGGCGGAGGGACGGGTGTTCACGGACCGCGACCACCTCTGGCACCTGGAGACGCTGCGGCGGGTGGCGGAGGCGTCGGACGGCGTGGTCGTCGCCACCCCTTACCGCGTCGTGGAGCTGCAAGACCAGGAGTCGGAGGCGAGCGCCATGAAATGGTGGGAGACCCTGACCTCCGCGGGCGGCGAGGGGATGGTGGTGAAGCCGATGCAGTTCCTCACGACCGGCCCGAAGGGGCTGGTCCAGCCGGCGCTCAAGTGCCGCGGTCCGGAGTACCTGCGGATCATCTACGGGCCGGAGTATACGCTGCCGGAGAACCTGCAGCGGCTGCGCTCCCGCGGGCTCAGCGGCAAGCGCAGCCTGGCGCTCCGGGAGTTCGCCCTCGGGCTGGAGGCATTGGAGCGGTTCGTCGCCGGAGAGCCGCTGCGGCGGGTGCACGAGTGCGTGTTCGGCGTGCTGGCCCTCGAGAGCGAGCCCGTCGATCCCCGGCTGTGAAGCGGCGGCCGTTCGTGAAGCTCGATGCTGCGGGAGTTGTCCGAGAGCGCCTACCCCGCGGAGCTAACCGTTCCGCCCGAAGAAGTACCACAGCAGCAGACCGATCGTGATCAGCAGCAGCACGAAGCCGGTGATCTTCCACCAGCTCAAGGGCGCCTCGCCGCTGGTCTTGCCGGTCTGGCCGTTCACCAGGAAGCGAAAGCTCTTGTTCTGGTAGAGGTAAGCGGCTACCCACACCGGCGCGAGCAGGTGCTTGAATTGCATCTGGCTGAAGGCCATGTCCACGTTCAGGTTCCGGTGGGTGTCGCCGGGCACGTCACCGGCGCAGCGGGCGTGGACCTGGCCCTCCATCTGCTGCTTCCCCACGCCCCAGCCGGCGGTGAGGTCGATCTGGTACTCCTCGGCGGCGAACCCGGCAAGGAAGCTGGACTCGTACGGAACGAGGGCGTCGAGGTTGTACGGCGTGATGCCGGCGATGAGGTGCGGCGGCAGGCCGGTCGAGGCGCACACCAGCTCGTCGTCGAAGAAGTCCTGGCGGGAGCCGGCGGCCCATTCCCAGCGGATCTTCTGCACCTGGCGCGTCTTGGTGACGCTGCGGCCTTCGGAGTCGGTCTCCGTGTACTGCTCGGTGACGTAGTAGTAGTAACCGGCCTCGGCGGTCCAGTGGGAGCTGACGAAGGCGTCGAAGGTCCAGAACGGAAGGTAGGCGCCGCTGATGGTGCCGAGCTGCGCGGCGTGCTTCAGGTCGTTCGGCCGGAACCAGAGGGAGGAGATCCACTTCCGGAACCTCTCCTGCGCGTCCTCGCGTGGGATCGCGAAGGGCACCAGACTCTCCGGGCGGATCAGGTTGGCGGCGGAGCCCTGCTCCACGACCTTGCTAGAGCCGCAGAAGGCGCACTTCCCCGCCACCTGCCCGGGCGCGAAGGTGGTGGTGGCGCCGCAGTTCTCGCAGTGAAGGGCGCGACGCTCGCTCCCCCAGCCCTCCGTGTGCGGCAGGGAGAGGAGGGCGGACTCCAGGTCGTACTCCCGGATGGCCTCCGGCGTGACTGGGATCTCCTCCCGGTGGCCGCAGTACGGGCACTGGAGGACCGTCTGCCCCGGCTTGAACTCGAGCCCGGCGCCGCACTGCTTGCACGGGAACCGGCGGATCGCCTCCGGCGGCTTCGGGGTTGTCGTCGCGATGTCGGACATGGGAGAGCAGTGATCAGTGATCAGTCATCAGTGATCAGTAACGAACACGGGCCGATTACTGATCACTGGTCACTGATTACTTCTTCTCCGCCGGCGCTTACAGGAGCTTGACCAGCTCCGCCTTCTTCGAGGCGTATTCCTCGTCGCTGAGGATGCCGGCTTCGTGGAGGCCGTGGATCTCCTTGAGCCGGTCGACCACGGACTTGGTGTCCGTACCCGCGGAGGCGTCGGCGGATCTCTCCATCCCCTGCACCATCTTCTGGCCCATCGCCATCCCGGCCATCAGGCCGGCCATGTCCGCGGCGCCGCTGCCGCCGCCGGCGGGGTTGTTGGCGCCGGCTTCTATGGCGTTCGCGGTCTGGAAGGTGGCGTAATCGCGCACGCCGACGGCGCCCATGCTGGAGCGCTTGTCGATGGCGGCTTCCACTTCCGGCGGTACGGAGATGTTCTCGATGAGGAACCGGGTGAGGTCCAGCCCGTACTGGGTGAAGTGCGGGACCAGCGCCTCCTGGATCTTCTGGGACATCCCGCGGTAGTTGGCGGCCAGGTCCAGCACGGCCATTTTCATCTCGCCGAGGATGGTGGTGAACTCGGTGACCACAAGGTCACGAAGCTGGCCGGTGATCTCGTCCGTCTGGAAGAGACCGTCCGTGCCCACCACTTCCCGCATGAAGAGGGCGGGGTCCGTGATCCGGATGGCGTAGCTGCCGAAGGCACGGGTGCGCACGATGCCGAAGTCCGGGTCTCGCATCGGGATCGGGTTGGCGGTGCCCCACTTGAGGTCCGTAAACTGGCGGGTGCTGACGAAGTAGACCTCCGCCTTGAACGGCGAGTTGAAGCCGTGCGGCCAGGAGCGGAGCATGGTCAGGATCGGCATGTTCTGCGTGCTCAGGGTGTACAGCCCCGGCCCGAACACGTCGGCGATCTTGCCCTCGTTGACGAAGATGGCGGCCTGGCCTTCGCGGACGGTCAGCTTGGCCCCCATCTTGATCTCGTTGTTGGCCACCGGGAACCGGTAGACCATCGTATCGTTGGTCGGATCGAGCCAATCGATGACTTCGATCCACTGGTTCACCAGCCGTCCGAAGAAGCCGCTCATCTGGAAACTCCACCTTTCCGGGCGCCCGAATTCACGTTCCGTTCACCGGTGCGCAGTCCCGGTCCTGCGCCCGCCGGGAGGGCGAGGCTCCTGCCGAGCCGCCCGTTTGAGTATAACGGTGAGTGCGCGCCCGGAGATACGCTCCGCCTACCGCGATTGCACGCGTTGCTCGGGGAAAAGCTGGACGGTCGTGCTGCGGGGAAGTGAGGCAAGCTCTTCCGGATCGCCCAGGAGGGTGACGCGCATCGTGGTGCGCCGCTGGCGCCGGGCCGAAAGAGAGACGGTAATCAAGGGGGCCGCAGGGGTGATGGAGCGCTGCAAGTGCAGCCACTCGCCCTCCCCGATCTTGTCGAGGAAGCGTTCGTAGCCGCGGACGACGCTCATCTCCGCCCGGTTTTCATGGACGTCTTCGACGAACCCGGGGATGCCGGTTTCGGAGACTTGCCTGGCCATTGCTTGACGCTGATACTCAGCCAGGCCGGGCATCGACGCAGGGTCGATCAGCTCCCGGGCTTCCACTCCGGTCTCGTCGATCCGGACGGAGCGGATCTGGACCAGATCACCGGGCCTGATGAGGGCGAGAGAGGTCGGAGCGCCGGCGCGGACATAGTGGGTCCTGAGAGTGATCCGCCAGGTGCCCGATCCAGGCGGCTCCCCGGGGGCCCGTCCCGGGCGGAAGAGGATGTTCTCGTCTGCGGCGTAGCGCCGTGCAGTCAGCTTACGGTTCGCCAGGTCGATGTGGACGATCCGGTACCACTGGTTGTCCGAGTACGCAGCGTGGATGTCGTCGCGCACCCGGACCGCGTACTGCCCGTGCCCTTCTGGCGGCGCGCTGATCTCCACTCGCTCCCCGGGCTGGAATCTCTCGAGCGGAACGCCCTCGGCCCCGGATCGGTGGAGGTCCGCGTAGGGCAGCACCCGGAGGTGGTGGATCTCGGCTTCGCCTTCCGGACGAACGCTGATGATCCGCGTGGGTATGTCGACGCCGAGCAGCTCCGCCCAATAGGATGCCGGCGCGCGCAGGCGGCCCAGGTAGATGCCGGGGTTGGGATCCGGCGGCAAAGCCACGATCTCTTCCGGCACTTCGGGGGGCACCCCGGAGGCGGCGGCAGCGGCGCAGCAGGCCAACGCGGCCAGGTATGTCCAGTGAGCTCTCATGGCACCGGCAGCGGCTCCACCCTCATTTCGAGGACTTTCATTGACTTCAAGGGCGCGCCGTACCAGCCCCGGAAGCCGGGCATGCCGACCGGCGCGCACAGCACGCACGCCGGCCGTCCGCCGGCCGCGGCGCAGGTGAGATACAGCCGATCGAACTCCGGCCCGCCGAAACAGATTCCCCGGAGGGCATAGTCCCGGGCCGCGATCGCTCCGACCGGAACCCCGTCCGGACGGTAGACGTGGACCCGTCGGCCGGCGGTGTCCACGACGTAGACGAGGCCCGCCGCGTCCACGGCCAGGCCGTCGCCGGAGCTCCCCGGCGGGAGGGTACAGAACACGGTGGGTTTTCCCAGCGGCGCGTCGCGTCGCGGGTGAGGGTACCGGAGCACGTTGCGCGCACCCGCCTGGACGACGTACATCCACCGGCCCTTCGGATCGATCTCGAGCCCTCGCGGGGACGCCAGCCCGCTGGCGACGACGTCGACCTTTCCCTCCGGAGAGAGCCGCGTCACGGACGACCCACGGCCCATCGTCCCCGCGCCGGTCCAATAGAGGTTGCCCCACACGTCCATCGTCAGGTCGTGGGCGGGGCCGACCCCCTCTGCGACGACGTGGACGCTTCCGTCGGGCGCCAGGTCGAGGACCCGGCCCTCACGGTTATCCACGGCCAGCGTGTGGCCGTCCCGCCGGTGGTACAATGGACCGGCCCC
>JGI10216J12902_100094799_pt1 | contig 11941 bp, 11 predicted proteins | sample KanNatreferecore_FD_12902 | JGI IMG/M metagenome (IMG submission 12902)
GTCTCGATGAGTGTCAAGCCGTCGACTTCGGGTAGCATGAGGTCCACCACCGCCGCATCATAGGGAGTCGATATTGCCATTTTGAGACCTATCTCGCCGTCGGCAGCGCAATGGGCTTCGTAACCGGCACGGTTCAAACCGTCCCGCACCGATCGCGAGATTTCAGGATCATCTTCGATGACAAGGATGAGCATTTGGCGGACTCTAGCACGAATGGTGATCGACGCACGAGGGGTTCATTCGAGTTGATGCTGACCTTGCGCAAATGTAATGAGTGTCCGTTTGCGAGAGAGTTCCGAGTCGAGGAAACAACAGGCGAAATGAATGCATCTAAAGTTCCCCTGCTCGCCACATTGTTTACGCTTACTCTTGGCTCTGTTTCCGTTTACGCGAAGGACGAAGTTGTTAAATTGGCCGAATGTCCTGAACCCGTCCAGGCTGTCGTGAAGCACTACCAGACTCAGGGAACTCTTGAGGAGATCGGCCTCGATAAGAAAAAGAAGTCCGGCGGCCCGGCTGTCTACGAAGCAAAGTTTGGACTCAAGGACGGGCGCCGGATGGAGATTCACATTTCGTCCGACGGCAAAGTGTTGCAAATGGAAGAAAAACGGCCGAAGAACTGACATGAAGATACGACGCTATCTACGGATTCCCCGCCGTCGATTGGTGAGGAATCCCGGGTTCACGGTGATGGAGTTGCTGGTTACTTTGGCTGTTGTCCTAGTACTCGCGGCAATCGCTGTTCCGGTTTACCGGATTGTTCAACAGCGCGCTAACAAACAAGCCGCAATGAAGCAAATGAAGGAGTTGGGAGGGGGCGTGTCGGTGTATGTGGGACAAAACGATGGTTCGTTGCCGGCGGAGGACTCGACAGGTAATGATTCGTGGAAGAACACAGCCAAGCCTGAAGCTGAGCACGCGTGGTACAATGCACTTCCCAGAGTCATCGGACGAAAAGGGGTTGGCGACTATGCTTCTTCACCCAGGGAGTTCTATACTAAGAGTAATATCCTCTACGTGCCAGGCGCTGAATATCCGGAGTCAGACAAGATCATGCGCGATCCGTTATTTGCGATTGCGTTCAATACAAAGCTGCAACGTCGGGATGCCGAAGGTAAAAAGAAGCGTACGAAGATGTCGGAGGTCGTTAATCCGTCTCGAACTGTGGTGCTGCTCGAACAGGGTCTCCCGAATGAAACCAAGACCTTGGAGGTGCAGACGAAGAAGGACTATGATGGTAGCTGCAAGGGAAGCGCTAAGTCGTTTGTTGGGCGCTATGGTGGGCAGGGAGTTTTGTTTTTCCTCGATGGTCACGCGGAGTTTGTGAGCGTTCGGGATACGTTGACCGAAACGGGAAACTTTCCATTTCCACAGACCAACGTGATCTGGACATGCGGCCCAGATGAAAATCCCAACAAGACCAGTACGGGTCTGAACCCGACCAAGTAGAGCTGCCGTTACTATTCCTCGGTATGAAAGAAGCGGTCCTATCGGCGAGCATCGGCCTATTCGCCTCATTCAGCATGGTGCTCGCAGAGTCCTTTCCAGAAGAAGCTACATTCCTGGGAATGTGCGATGCGTCGGCTGCCGCCGCGATTGATGGGGAGCATTTCATTGTTGCCGATGATGAAGACAATGTTCTTCGAGTGTACCGCCGCGAAGGAGGCAAGGCGCTCTTTGAGCATGATCTCTCGGAGTTCCTCGGGAATGAGGGCAAAAAGAAGCCGAAGGAAGCCGATTTGGAGGCGGGAGCGCAGATTGGCCCCCGCACTTTTTGGATCACGTCGCACGGACGAAACTCCAAGGGTAAACCGCAACCTGAACGTCAGAGGTTATTTGCAACTGAAGTGACGTTTAACGACGGCAAGGTGGAGGTGAGACCTTTTGGTCAATCGTACAACAGTCTCCTCGAAGATCTGATAACGGCACCTGAGCTGGCGAAGTACAAACTGCAGGAAGCTTCACAGTTAGCTCCCAAGGCTGCTGGCGCTTTAAATATTGAGGGAATGGGGACTACGCCGGACAACCAGTTGCTCGTTGGATTTCGCAATCCGATCCCCGGCGGCAAAGCGTTGCTCGTTTCCCTGCTCAATCCTAATGAAATAGTGCAGGGCCAACGAGCGAAGTTTGGCTCCCCGATCGAACTAGATCTCGGCGGTCTTGGTATACGAAGCCTTGGCTATTACGAAGGTCGTTACCTGATCATTGCGGGAGCCTTTGCAGAAGGGGGTGGATCGAAGCTTTTCGAGTGGAATGGGAAGGATAAGCCTCGGCTGGTTGAGGGCGTGTCATTTGCCAGCCTGAATCCGGAGGGTATTGCGTTCCATCGAACAGAGGGCGGTAGTGAATACTTCGTTCTCAGCGACGACGGGACCGTCGAGATAGACGGCTGCGCTTGCAAAAAGCTCAAGGATCCAGCGGTGAAGCGATTCCGTGGCAAAACGGTGAGGTTTTAGGCTGTGTCAGAGGACCCGCCGGGTGCTTGAGCCAAGGTCTCAAGTGCGCGGAGTGATGCTGCGGCCCGATTCTCCACCTCCAATTTCTCAAGTATATGTTCGACGTGCTTCTTCACGGTCGCGGGTGATGCATCGAGGATAATGCCGATTTCCGCGTTCGTTTTACCTTGAGCGACCCAGAACAGGACTTCGGCTTCTCGCGGGGTTAACCCAAGTTCTTCCAAAGGGGCAGGGGACTCGAAGGTTGGCCGAAGTTCGGCGCCGTGTTGAGCAGCACGTTGTAGCCGTGCACTGATTGCAGAGATAAGGTCGTCGCGAGTGACAGGCTTGATCAGATAGTCGTCTGCTCCGAGGTTCATGCCTGCCCGCAGATCGGTTCGATCGCCCTTGGCAGTCAGAAAAATGAACGGCGTGGTGGCCGTCGCGCGTTCGGCGCGCAACGCCTTGAGGACTCCGTGCCCATCGGTGCCGGGCATGGTGATGTCGCATAGGATCAGGTCCGGCAATTCGCGAAGAGCGATGGTGATGCCTTCGGCGCCGTTCGGAGCTGCGAGAGCCCGGAATCCGTCCAGTTCGAGCAACTGCATGAGGTTGCGTCGCATCTTTGGTTCGTCCTCAATCAGCAAGATGGTTTTCATGAATGTGCGCGAGCGTGTCCGACCAAACGGGGCATTGGCGGGAGTGCAACAGATGTGGCCGGTTATCTCAAGTTGCGAGCGATTGGTCGCTTTACGCGACGTACGCCATTCGGCGGATATACGTATCTTGTGAGATCTGGCAAAAGTTTCCCCGATGACTGCCACATTCTTTCCCACCCTCGCTGTTGCCTGCCGCGCGATATTCCGGATCGATGGAGCCTCAGCCGATTCGGCTTCGGACCAAAACGACCCCGCCTATCACGGTGATCGGATGGGGACGCGGTGCCAGATTCATGACTCTCCGCGATTCCTGGACGAAGCCCCTCTCGTTCCATTTGCCGAACATACCATGTCTTTCCATGCGGTTAAGGGACGAACTTTCCCCAATAGTTGGACGGCGATAGCCAGTTATGCAGCGACAACCGAAGGCCGGGGTGTTCTCGGAAGGCTGCGTCGTCCGAAGGTCGTAGTGGTCCGTTACTGTGAGGAATGTCGGAAATCCGCCGCCAAGTGGGAGGCGGATCAGGCAGCAAACGGGGAACAGTAAGCGTAGGAGGCTAGGCAGCCTTCACCGCGGCGACGACCTTCTTTGCCGCATCTGCCAGGTCGTCTGCACTGGTCAGGGCGAGTCCGCTCTCGGCGAGGGTCTTCTTTCCGGCGGCGACGTTGTTTCCTTCGAGGCGAACGACCAGTGGAATTCCAATGCTTACTTCCTTGGCTGCGGCAACGATGCCTGTGGCGATAACGTTGCAGTCCATAATCCCGCCAAAGATGTTCACGAGGATGCCCTTCACTTGAGGGTCGCTGAGGATAATCTTGAATGCTGCGGTTACCTGATCCTTGGAAGCGCCACCTCCAACATCGAGGAAGTTTGCCGGTTCGCCCCCCGCGTACTTGATGATGTCCATGGTCGCCATCGCCAGTCCTGCGCCATTGACCAGGCAGGCGATGTTTCCGTCGAGACCGATGTAGTTCAGTGAGTACTCCGATGCTGCAACTTCGCGGGGATCCTCTTCGCTCTTGTCGCGCATTGCGACAATCTCCTGCTGACGATAAAGGGCGTTGTCGTCGAAGTTAAATTTGGCATCGAGCGCCAGCAGTCGCCCATCAGGCGTCACAACGAGTGGGTTAACCTCGATCATGGAGCAATCGCGGGCGATAAACAGCTTGTACATCGCCGTGAACAGCTTGGCTGCCTGGGTGGCGAGCGGTCCCGTTAATCCCAAGGCATCCGCAAGCTTCCGCGTTTGGTAGGGTTGAAGGCCTAGCAGCGGATGAATCGGCTCACGGAAGATATTCTCCGGCGTCTTTTCCGCAACTTCCTCGATGTCCATCCCGCCTTCTGTACTCGCGATGATCATCGGCGCCGCGGTGCCGCGATCAACAAGGATGGCGAAGTATAGCTCTCGCGAAATGTCGACGGCCTCCGCCACCAGCACCTTGCTGACGAGTTTGCCTTCTTGTCCCGTCTGTTTCGTTACGAGAACCTGGCCGATCATTTGATCTGCAAGCTCTCCGGCCTCAGCGGACGAACTGCAGACATGAACGCCTCCTTTGAACCCGCTCTTAAACGTCCCTTTACCGCGACCGCCGGCGTGAATCTGCGCCTTCACGACGATCTTGCCGGTAATTCCTTTCGCCACTTCTGCCGCTTCGACCTTGGTCGAAGCCACTCGGCCGCTCGAAGTGGCGACCCCGAATTTCTCAAATAGTTCTCGGGCTTGGTATTCGTGGATATTCATTAACTGGGAAAGTCGAAGCGTCGGCGAAACCGACACCCGTGATCTTGTTCTTGCTGTGCCTAGCGCGACTCGCAGTTAGCTTCCCGTACCCACGTATTCGGCCGCGTAAGTTTCGAACTTCGCCGTCTGGCCCACGGATGGCGTGCTTTCGACATCGTACACGTTGTTGCCGACGATCTGCTCGCGCTCGACGTCCCAGATCATGACGTTCTTCTTGGCCTTCGGCGAAGTCCGCTCGTCTTTCACCGTATCCACCGCGATGTAGCGCACTTTCTTCTTCTTCATCGTGGCCTTTTTGTTTTCCGAGAGGCGCCGTTGAAATTGACGGGCGCGCTCTTCAGCGATCTTCCTCTGCCGCTCGCTCGCCTTGCGTTTCGCGATGATGTAAACCGTGACAGCAGTTACGGCGCCCACTGCGGCTCCGGCGATCAGGGATTCAGTAGGACTAGCACCGGCAGCGCGGGCAATCGATCCCGCCGCCGCTCCGGCGACGCCTCCAAATATGCCGGCGTTTTGCTCCGGCGTCATGTTCTCGCAGCCGAGAAATGCGATCGAAGTAGTAAGGATGAGAGCAGTGGTGCGAAGGGCGCGTGGACTCATGCGGGAACTTCGTAGTTGGCGCGATTCTCTACGGCGAGGGAAAAGTTCAGGGCAGACTCAAAGAGTTGGGACTGCCGTTTTTCCTCGGAGGAAGTAGGCGATCCAGCTTCCGTCCGATTGAGGCTCTACCCGGGATTGGAAACCTTCCCCGCGCAGGTTCTCGATCAACGGAGCCGGCAGGAAGGGCGCAATGATCGAGATCCCTTCACCCAGATTCAGAAGATCAATGCGCCGGCGTATCTCGGGGAACGGCTCCGTCCCTTCGTTTAGAAGCATCCGCACATCGAATCGCTTGAATTGAACCGGCATAATCTGCGGGTAGTTCGACCGATCAGCTGGCATCATGCCGACCCGATCACGAGCGAACTCTGCCAATTGAACCAGCGCCGTGACCTTGATCTTCGTCAAGGCGCGCAAAAGTTGCCTTCGCCAGGGTGAGGCATGTTTATCATCGCCACTGGTAGCCAAGGTATTGCGAAGGCCGCGCCGGTCACTCATATGAAATGCCCGCGTTCGACCATGACCACCGCCCATTCTTCGAAGAAACGGTTTGCGGCCATGTGCTGCGAGGAGCCATTCCGCGTCTTCTTTCCGCTGGGCCTCGCGTACGGATTGGTCGGCCTCATCTTGTGGCCCCTCTTCATATGGGGGGTGATTTTGCAATACCCCGGCCTGATGCACGCCCGCGTGATGGTCGAGGGTTTTATGGGCGCGTTCATCATTGGCTTTCTCGGAACGGCAGGCCCGCGATTGCTGGGCGCAAATCCTTTCAATGGCGCAGAACTATCCGTCCTGCTCTTGCTTCATATTGGGGGGACAGGCGCTCATCTCGGCGGCCATCTCTCGATCGGCGATGCGCTGTTTGCTGCGGCGATTTCATTACTGGTCTTCTTTCTCGGTCGTCGCTTCGCTGCCCGCGATGAACTTCCACCGCCAGCCTTCGTCTTAGTCGGGTTCGGATTGCTCAATGGGGTCGCAGGAGCGGCCACACTGGCGTGGGTCAGTCATTTCCCGAGCTGGCCTTGGCTTTATCCGGTCGGATCGCTCATGCTTTATCAGGGGTTCGTCACGCTCCCGATTCTCGGAGTCGGCACATTCCTGTTCCCGCGGTTCATTGGAGTTCCCGGCCCATCGGTTGAAGCTTCGCGGTGGAAGTTCAAGGCTTCCATCGCTGCCCTCACCGCCGTTCTGATCATCGGCTCGTTTTTCGCCGAGGCTCTGGGCCATCTCCGTGCAGCCGGTGCCATTCGATTCTCCGTCGCCTTCCTCTATGCGGTGACGCAAATGCCCGTGATGCTGAAACTCGGCCGCGCTCCGCTCATTGGGCAGTGCATTCGTGTCGCCGTGTGGACCCTTTTACTCGGACTGCTATGGCCGGTTTTCCTGCCAGGCTACCGCGTGACCGGGCTCCACGTGGTTTTCATCGGCGGATTCATGCTCATCGTCTTCGCCGTCGCCACGCGAGTTGTCCTGAGCCATAGTGGTCAGGTTCATCTCCCACGAAGACCGCTTTCGTACCTGATCATCGCGAGCATCCTGCTACTCCTCGGCATGCTTACCCGGGTTGGGGCCGATTTCATGCCGCTGGCGGAGGGCCGAAATGTTCACCTGATCTATGCCGCGATTCTGTGTATTGGAGCAGGTTTGGCCTGGGGAGTTCGAGTGATGCCCCGCGTTTTGGTTCCGGACTTAGCCGAAGAGGAAGAAAATGTAGATGCTGAGGAAAACGGAAAAAGCAGATAGATAACGACCGCATGGATCTGCTCTCCTCTGTCGGCGTCCTTCTGCTCACCATGGATCCGCTCGGCAACGTCCCAAACTTCGTTGCTGTGCTGCACCAGGTTCCGGCCGAGCGCCGGACCAGCGTCGTGATCCGCGAGTTATTCATCGCGCTGGGACTCATGCTCGCGTTTCTCTTCGTCGGCGCCCGCCTGATGTCGCTCCTCGGGATTCGCTCTGAAGCCATCACGATCGCGGGTGGCATCCTGCTCTTCCTGATCGCGATTGAGATGATTTTTCCCTCGCAGAACCGGCGGACTGCGGAAGTGACTGGCGGGGACCCCTTCATCGTTCCGCTCGCTACCCCGCTCGTTGCCGGACCGTCGACCCTTGCCACGTTGATCCTGTTATCCAATAAAGACGGGGGTGCACTCGGCGCCTTGCCCGCACTGCTGGTGGCGTGGGTGGTAACGTTCATCTGTCTTGTCTCCGCCCCGAGGCTCGCCCGCATCCTTCGCGAACGTGGTGCCCGCGCCGTTGAGCGTCTCATGGGCATGCTGCTCGTGATGCTCGCCGTCCAAATGTTCCTCAACGGTCTGCGCGAATACCTCGGGAGTTGACTGGCCGCTCAGGACGCTCGGAAAAAGGGAACGAGGATTCTGACCACGATTGCGCCGGATCTGACCGATCTGACTCATGAGTTCTCCCACTTAAAGTTCCGCCTTCGCACTTTGCTGACCCCGTTTTCCTCTGCCCTACCGCGTTCCGATTCTGTTTCGTGCATCTGGGGCGAGGGTTCCTCCGTCCAAATGGCGTGTTCATCGCTTGCCAGTCACCATGGTTTTTAGCTAGCTCCTCTGCGAGTGAATCGCCGTCCTGCCGTCCAGCCAACCAGACTGCGCCTTCGCGTTCCCATTCGATGAGCACCAATGGGGACAACCAACGCCAGGTGGACGCCGAGTTGCTTTCACGCGTTGCAGCCGGCGACGAGGATGCATTTGCCCGGTTGTACGATCGGTTTTCACCGGGATTGTACTCGATGGTTTTGAAAATGACCGGCGACGAAGCCGAGGCTCAGGACGTTCTGCAGGACGCCTTCTCCCACATCTGGAGGAAGGCCATGACGTTCGATCCCCGACGCAGCGCCGCGTTTACGTGGGCCGTCATGGTCACCCGCAACAAGTGCATTGATCGCTTGCGCGTCCGGCAACGGTTCGCCCGCATTGCCGAAAAGGCCGCGGTTGAGGAGCAGAGCGCCCCCAAGGTGGATGATATTTCCGTCGGTCTCGCTGAGCTCAATGAGGAACGCGGGCGCGTTCGGGCCGCGCTCGACCAGGTGACGCAGGATCAACGCCAGGCCATCGAACTGGCGTTCTTCAATGACTTTACCCACGAAGAAATCGCCGAGCGTCTTAGTACGCCGCTCGGGACCGTGAAAGCGCGTATCCGGCGAGGCTTGCTGAAGCTGCGCGAAATCCTGGAGGGCCAATCGTGATCGACGAAACGCTTCAGGACGACGCGGGTCTCTATGTCATGCGATTGTTGCCGCCGGACGAAGTCGTCGCTTTCGACAAGCGCCTCGCCGCCGATCCGGAACTTCGTGCGCTGGTAGAGCAATTGGAAGACGCCGCCGGGCACCTGGCTCACGTCGCGCCGACAGTCGCGCCCCCGCCTGCGCTCAAGGGCCGGATTCTGTCGGATATTCGCCACGAGGTGCGGGTCATCCCATTCACCGCTGGCCGCAAGCTGGCCTGGGTGCCGTGGGCCCTCGCGGCAGGTCTTGCCATCGCCGCCACCATGTTCTGGCAGCAGGCCAGCATTTATCGCCAGCAGAGCGTTGCCTATCGGCAGGAAAGCCTCTCGTACCGCGAACAGACTCGCTCCCAGGAGACGCTCATCGCCGAGTTGCGTAGCCGCGACGCGCTGTCTTCCGTTCAGATTGCCTCCCTGAGTTCCAAGTTAGCCACCTACGAGAAAGCTCTCGCCACTGTGGTCTATGACGCCCAGCAGCAGCGGGGTTTGGTCAAACTCGACCGCTTTCCGAAGGCCGGCGCCGAAAAAGATTACCAACTTTGGATCATTCCAACGGGCGGCAACCCGGTTAGCGCGGGCCTGGTCCCGGTGGGTGACGACGGCTTGGCGCGCGTCTCGTTCAAGCCCACCCAAGCAGTGAAGAGTATCGATGCCTTTGCCATCAGCGTTGAGCCTGCCGGCGGATCCACCCAGCCGAGGGGCGAAGTGGTGCTGGTCGGAAAATAGAGGCGGCACCGATTAATGGCGGTCGAACCTGCGCCGCCGCGTGTTTTTTCCCGGGGGCGCGAGCGGTACTATTCCGTTGGCCGCATGACCACCCGTCATCGGCCGTGGGAAGCCCTTGCTCCACTTCCGGAGCTTTTTTCATTTGGGAGACGCACCTTCCCGAGACTTTGGCGTCGATGTTCGCTGAGTGCGCAGACATCCCGGAGTGATTAGGAAGGACGTGCACTGAGGAATAAACGACGCCGGAGACTTTAGGAGCGACGTGTACTGAGGAAATGACGGCTCCGAAGTCTTTGGGAACCCCGCGCACTGAGTGAACGTCCCCAGCGGAGACTCTGGGATGCCCGTGCACTCGGGAAAAAGTGTCCTAAAACACTCTGCCACCTTCGTGCACTGAGTACTTGCCGCCTTCAAACACTCTGGAGGTCGCGTGCACTCAGTGCGCGGACCCTCCGGAGTCTTAAAGGGTCGTTTTTCCCGAATCCGAAGAATCGCTGGACCCCGGGATTGTGCGCGTAGCCAGTTGGCCGACCTTGGGCACCTCTCTAATCCGGCTGGCTTTGGAGTGGCTAAACCCTCAACTTCGGGAGGTTGAAAGTGAGCATTCATCTCCTTCCGATGGTCACGTTTCTCTTCGCCGCCGCGTGCGCTCAAGGTGCGGTGATTGAACTTAAGCACGATTCTTCCGTTGCGAGCCTCGCGCAGGCGCGGGACGCGGCCAGAAAGTTGCGGGAGACGGGTGATTCCGGGGTCATCACCGTGCGAATCGCCGACGGGACGTACGAGTTGAAAGAGGCCGTGGTGTTCGAGTCGCGCGACTCGGGGGTGACTTACGAAGCGGCACCCGGGGCGAAGCCAGTGTTTGTTGGCGGTCGAAGGATCAGCGGATTCCGGGCCGGAGGCGACGGAGTCTGGACAACGCAACTGCCACTAGTTGCGGAGGGGAAAGAGTATTTCGAGTCGCTTTGGGTGAATGGTCGGCGTGCGATACGAGCGCGCACACCGAATGAAGGTTACTTTCAAGGGCTCAACGGGAACCCCAAGCCAATCGAAGGGCTGGCATCAACTGGCGAGGCGAATCGCACTTTGATTCAGTTGGCCCCGGAAGAAGCGAAGGTCATTCAAGGGCTGAGCGGGCGAGAACTGCTCGACGTTAACGCGCTGATCTATCACTCGTGGGACGTGGACCGGCGAAGGATTATTGGGGCAAGGATCACGGACGGAACGCTGCAATTCACCGGGAGCGGGATTCGGCCCTTTTTCTATCACGAACAATATCAGCGGATGCACCTGGAGAACTTTCGAGGCGCATTGGATGCGCCGGGTGAATGGTTCCTGGCTCGAGATGGAACGTTGTCATACGTGCCGCGACCCGGTGAGACACCCGAGATGGAAGCCTGGATACCGACTGCGACTCAGTGGCTCGTGTTTAAGGGCGACGCCTCGAAAGGCGACTATGTAAAGGATCTGCGTTTTCGCGGACTGGCTTTTCGGTACCAAGGCTACGAGCTGCCGGAAGATGGAGCAGCGTTTGGCCAGGCGGAGAACGGACTCGGTGCGGCGATCGAAGCGAATGGGGCGAAAAGCATTTCGTTTGAGAAGTGCGAGTTTGCCCACACGCTGACGAATGCAGCCTGGTTTCGGCGAGGTTGCAGCGAGGTGAGTCTGCGTGACTGCTTGCTCCATGATCTGGGTGCCGGGGGCGTCAAAATAGGCGACCAGAATATTTCCGCGGCAGGGCCGGACCACACGAGTCACGTGACGATCGACAACTGCATTATTCATTCGGGTGGCCGTTACTTCATGGCAGGAATCGGCGTGACGATCTTTCACGCCAGCGATTGCGTAATTCGTCACTGTGACATCGCGGACTTCTTTTATACTGCGATCAGCATCGGCTGGACTTGGGGCTACACTCCGACCGTTGCCGGCCGAAACCTGGTGGAACATTGCCACATGCATCATCTAGGATGGGGTGTGCTGAGCGACATGGCCGCTGTTTACACGCTCGGTGCGCAGCCAGGAACGGCGATTCGCGGAAGCCATATTCATGAGATCAGCGCCGCGAGCTACGGAGGGTGGGGGATGTATAATGATGAAGGAAGTACCGGCGTCCTCTGGGAGAACAACCTCGTGCATCACACCCAGCATGCGGGCTACCACATGCACTACGGCCGGGGCGACATCGTCCGAAACAATATCATCGCGTTCTGTGGCGAAGAACACGTTCGACGCAGCCGGCCCGAGGAGCTGTTTGCCTTCGCATTTGAGCGCAATATCGTGCTGCTCGGCGATGGCGCATTGTTCGCTCACGTGAATAAGAACTGGCACGATGGGCGCACTGATTTGCATGATAACGTGTACTGGAAGCCGTTTGGTTCCATTACTGCATTCGCAGGGAAGACGTGGGCCGAGTGGCAGGCGATGGGTCAGGATACGAATTCGCGCGTTGCGGATCCGCTGTTTGTCGATGCGGCGGCGGGAGATTGGCGTTTGCGACCGGAATCACCGGCGCTGGCTCTCGGCT